>Ga0209048_10004123_pt1 | contig 13954 bp, 13 predicted proteins | sample FrelakmetCRP12CR_FD_187146 | JGI IMG/M metagenome (GOLD analysis project Ga0209048, IMG submission 187146) | Freshwater lake sediment microbial communities from the University of Notre Dame, USA, for methane emissions studies - CRP12 CR (SPAdes)... | ecosystem: Environmental > Aquatic >... | reverse complement strand
TTAATCTGGACGTCCCGAGAATTCACCACGTTCAAATCATACCCTCAAGGAATCGGCTGTCCCTGCGAGTTCAAGGTGTTGGCAAGTTCCGTTGCGATAGTCCGTTTTCAGCGTGTTTCCATATTGACTCCACTCAGATCTGATCGTATCCTGCTGGCACTAATACGTGCTTGTGAATCTTGTGAATCGAGATGTGGCTAATTGGCCCGTTTTAAAACTGTAGGTTGGTCTGGCCCAGTTCCCTTTTTCCGGAGGGACAGAAAGAATGACGACACGCTCACAGAAATTCCCAGCGCGACAGCTTTTTGCAGAAAAACCAGATTCCAGGCCACTAGGGCGAGACGGCCCAACGGCTTTTCCTCGCACTCCGAAGCTGATGGACCAATTGCATGAGGCACTCCGATCACGCGACTACAGTCGACGCACAGAAAAGGCTTATTGCCACTGGGACAAACGGTTCGTCTTCTTTCACAACGTTCGCCACCCGACGGAGATGGCCGTTGAGCGCAACGTTGGGCGTTAATTACCACGCTTCCAAATAATTCGATAATCAAGTGGGGGTGACAATGACGGATAGGACAAATTCCTTTAAAGCATTAAACATCAAGGGTGACAGGCGTCTCGTCCTTTGCCTCGACGGTGGTGGCATCAGAGGCATTATGACGCTGCAAATGTTAAAGAAACTGGAAGAGGTGGCGGGTATTCCCTGTTTTGAATTGTTTGACATGGTCGCGGGTACATCCACGGGCGGGATCATCGCCGGCCTCATTGCAGTTGGCAAGACAGCAACGGAAATCGAAACTCTCTATATTCGACTTGTAAAGCAGGTTTTCACCAAAATGAGTTTTATGGCAAATCGTTTCATCAATCCTCCAGAATATTCTAAAAGGAATTATCGGGATCTTCTCAAGCAGAATCTCGATAACATTACGATCAAGCAAGCATGCATCAAAACCGGCACTGACATTATGATTACCGCCAAGGACGTAGCTGCGGGAGAGGAGACATATTTCACCTGTTTCCAAGAAAATGGCAATTATATTGGCACGTACCAGGATGTCCTGTTGCGAGCTGCTCTGGAAGCGACAATGTCGGCACCGACGTATTTTACCTCCCTCGAACGTTTCGTGGATGGCGGAACGACAACGTACAACAATCCGGTGCTTGCAGCCATCATGGAAGCGGTAAAATATGGACCACCGGGAAAGTATTCCACCGAAAGAATGACGGTTTTCAGTTTCGGTACCGGTTGCAGGCCCCAGTTTGTGCAACCGGATAAGGTTGCTCACCCTGACGGCCCGGACGCGTATTTCTGGCTGCAGTGGCTCATGACCGAATCCGGTGACGATTCATCGGATATGCAGAATTTCCTTCTTCGTTCAGGCGCGATCAATGGTCTGGATTTTCGCAGATTCCAGATTTCACTAGATACGGTTGCAATCAGGAAGCTGCCGAATCTGGAGTTGACGAATCTGGATGATGTGAAAGCAGATTGGCTGTGGGATCTTTCCGACGAAGATTTAGCGGATATTCCACTAGACAAGGTAAGTCTCTTCCCACTTATGCAAGTAATTGGCAAAGCGATGGTCGAATACATCACCGGCGTACAAAACGTGCCTTTCACAGCCGACCTTATCGGTCCTGATGGAAAGGAGTTGCTTGTTTCCCGGCTGGGAGACGTGGCCCGGATCAAGGCTCAGATGAGCAGGGCTTCGTGGCTTGATGGTTATGAGGTGTGATTCTTAAATGAATATGTACACCATACCATTGCAAATTCTTATAAAAGAGGACAGATTTTTCCTTTTATCCGGCAAAAAAATAGCCCAAATCCTCTGATGGGAAGAGTAGCCAGTTTCATTTGCGTATTCGACCCTAAGGTGGACGCCACGTCATGTCCACGCCAAATGGACTTTTAAATAGAACTCTCCTCGTGTTGAAAAAATGAAACACCGAGATCTTCAACGTTTCCAGATCATACTTTTTGTGCGAAGTCCGTCTGGTCAGATGCCACCTTTTGGCAAGCTGTCCACACTCTTCGTGGTGGCAACCATGAAATTACGATGTGAGCGTAACCGAAGACACGTTCGGTGATACCCTCTGGGACCTGGGTGCAGGATTGATCCAGGGCATGGGAAGGGCCGCTTCTGGCGACATCGGGGACCGCCACGGCCCCTTTCAGCCCGTTCATGGATCTGCCCTCGATATCGCCGGAACGGCCGGCCCACCCCCCCCACAGCCATGCTTCTTTCGGCCACCATGATGCCTAAATGGTTGGGCCATTGGGATGGCTCTCCCTATGGTTTTGATTCGCTGGAATTCTTCCGGTGCGCCCTAGAAAAAGCCTTTTCCGTCATGGGAATCCTCCCCTTCGAATTCGGGCGCCCGAGCGTGACCGCCGAAATAAAATGGGCGCTGATCCAGTCTATGCGGGATGCGGGATAGACTCACTCCCTGAGCGCAACATGACCCGACCAACTGATAGACCCTGCGAAGAATGGCCCATATACTGCAATTGCAAGCAATATCCCGTCTATTCTCCTAAAGCTTAACTCTGAAAGACTCCCCGGAGCTAGCTCCACTAATCTTTTGATTCCTTACCCTTGAAATAATTGTTGACAATACGACTTTCTTTATTTAGGAGTTATATTGGTTGGGCCAATTATGAAATATTACGCATCTTAGAAGTTTGGTCGGATTCATTTTTACGCCCGGAATAGTGCTATGGATGCATTCGTCGAACGACTGCTGGAAGTTATCGCCGCCTCGAACCCGCAATTCGACGGGGAAATCCGGCTGCCCTCGGAGCGCGATATAGCCCAGGCCCTGGAGGTCAATCGGGCTACCCTGAGGGAAAAAATGGCGGTCCTGGAAGCCATGGGATTCATCACCAGAAACCAAGGCAGCGGCACTTACCTGTCAATACCCCGAGCCAACATCCTTAAGCTCTCTTTCGACATGGCCCTGAGGTTCAAGTACATCAACATCGAACAACTCGAAGAAGTGCGCGAAATCATCGAGGTTGGCGTGGTCCGTAACGCTGCTCAGAACGCTTCGGGCGAAGACATTCGTGCACTGGAGTATTTCCTCCATCGCCTCATCGAGGCACAGGAGGCAGAGTACGGCCACGAACTCGATTACACGTTTCACATGCACCTGGGCATAGCAACCCACAACCCGGTCCTGATCATGATCCTCGAAAGCCTCTCTTCGGCTCTGCGTAAGCTTCTGAGCCATCGACGCCGGCTGGTGTCCATGGTTCCCCGCGGACTGGAGAAAACCAACGAGACCCATATTGACATATTCGAAGCCGTTCGGGACCGTGACCCGGAAAGAGCGGTAGCGGCCATGTTCCGTCATTTCACCATCTGGAAGGACTATGCCGGAAAAAGCCCGGGACTGAAGAAGGCTACCGGGTATGGGGTGGAAGCAGAAGTCTAGACTGGAACGTACAACTCAGCACAGACGTCGGAATGGAGGATCTAAACAGAGGAGCAATAGCATGCCGAAGATGGCCATCATCACCGGTTTTCTGAGTAGGACCAAGGATCGTTTTCACGAGTACAATGAACCACTCACTCTGGAGGAGAAATTCCAGTTGATGACTCGGATCGAGGGCTACGATGGGGTGGAGGTCGTTTATCCATACGAAGTGTCCGATCCCGTCCATACCAGGAGCCTCCTCGACAAGTACGGGCTCAAGGCAGCGGCGGTAAACGTCAATGTCAAAGCCGAGCCGGAGTTCCGAAGCGGCGGCCTTACATCCCACAATCCGGACACCCGTTCCAAGGCTGTACGGTTTATAAAGGAGTCCAAGGACTTCGCCGCCGAGATCGGTGCCGATAAGGTGACCTGCTGCCCGCTGGGCGACGGATACGAGTTCAGTTTTCAATACGATTACGCGACCATGTGGCGCTATCTGGTGGAAACATTCGGGGAGGCCGGCCAGTACCGCGCGGAGGTGCCGCTTTTTATCGAATACAAACCGAGCGAAACCCGTGGGCGATGCTTCGTCGACTCTGCGGCAAAGACTCTCTGCCTGCTGAACGACATCAAATGTCCCGGTATGGGAATAACGCTCGATTTCGGCCATTCTCTGTATGGCAATGAACATCCCGCCGAGGCTTTGGCTCTTTTGGCCGAAAGCCCCTACCGCTTTTATGTGCACATCAACGACAACGACGGGCGATGGGACTGGGATTATTTCTGCGGCACCAAGCACTTCCTGGAGTACGTTGAGTTTCTCTACTACCTGAGGAAATACGGCTACAGCGATTATCTCACGTCCGACACCTCCCCTACGCGTTGGGATGTCAAGGGAACCTTCGAAGCCAACAGTCGGCTGACAAACAAGATTTGGCTGATGTTGGAAGAGTTGGATACCGCCGAACTCGAACGTTTGATGTCCCGGGGGGACTACCTTGAGATCTGGCAGTTTATCGAGAAGAATATATTCCGTTTGAAGTGAGATTCAAACAAAACTTCCGAGGGATCGTTGTGAGCAACTCCTTATCTATCAGCACGGCAGCCTACGACGGCCACAACCTGGCTGTGGCCCTGGAGGAGATTTCCAGTCTCCGCGTGAACTTCGTCGAACTTGCCTTCATTCAAGGTTACACGGACCCATTCACCGAGGACTATTTCAACAAGACCAACGCCGGCGAGATCCGGCGACTCCTTGAACACAACGGACTGGACTGCCGGTCTTTTTCTGCCCATATGGATTTGACGGCGGGCCGGGCGGTGGATGTCTTTAAGAAGCGCATGGATTTCGCCAGAATGGTAGGGGCCGAGATCGTCATCTCCAATGCCGGACCACGGGAGCGCGAGGCGGAGTTTTTTAAAAACATGGAAGAATTGATACGGCATGCAGCTTCCCTTGGGATAACCATCGGCCTGGAAAACCCTGGAGATGGGCGGCCAAGCCTGCTGGACTGCGGCCGGAACGCCGAAGGACTGATTGAACGGCTCGGCTTCGAGGCGGTAGGAATCAATTACGATTTTGGGAACCTTGTCTCGCATCTTTTTGAGAAGGTTCGGCCGGAAGAGGATTACAGGCACGTGCTTCCCTGGACGGTGAGCTATCACATAAAGGACGTCGCTCCGGATATCGACGGCTGGCACTTCACGGAAATCGGGCAGGGTGCCATAGACTACTGGACGATTCTAAAGGAACTGACAACTCAGCCGAAACCAAAACCTCTATCCCTGGAAATACCGTTGCGGCTGAGCAGGGCGCGGGATGCCTCGCCGCGCCGGTCCGGCGAACCCGTTGATCTCAAAGTCATTCATAAGGTTCTTGAAGGGTCTCTGGCTTTTGTCAGAAAAGCTATCGAATCCTGAACCACCCCGGCCGGTGCCGGAAACTCCCCGGGGCTTCAGGCACAGGAAAAGGAGAGCCGCTCATGAAGAGGATTGCCATTGGTTCCGACCCCAATGCGGCAGGACTTAAGGAAACATTAAAGAAGCACCTGACTGATCTCGGCTACGAGTATGAGGATTACGGAAGTGACGATCCCATCTACGCCAACGTGGCCATTAAGGTGGCCGAGGCGGTCGCCTCCGGCAAGCACGATCGGGGCATCCTCCTGTGCGGCACCGGAATCGGGATGTGCATCGCTGCCAACAAGGTGAAAGGCTCTTATGCTGCCAATTGTGCAGACCCGTATTCGACCGAAAGATCAGTCCTGAGCAACAACTGCAACATCTTGACCCTGGGGGCGCAGGTGATCGGGCCGGAGCTGGCCAAGGATCTCCTCACCCGTTGGCTCAATGTGCAATACAGCCCGGGAGGAAGGTCGGAGCCCAAGATACAAAGGATTTACGAATACGCCGGAGATATTGACTGATCAATCCTCAAGACGCCCAAGTGGAGGGACATTCTCATGAAGAAGTTCATCAACGACCCCTATGAGGTTGTGGACGAGATGGTCGAGGGATTCGTCCAGGTCCACGCCGAAAAAGTCCGAAAACTTGACGGAGTCCGGGCTCTGGTCCGCAGGAACGCTCCCACAAAGGGGAAAGTCGGCCTGGTGTCAGGGGGCGGGTCCGGTCACAAGCCGGCCTTTATCGGATATATCGGACAGGGCTTGCTGGACGCCGTCGCCGTCGGTGAAATATTCACCTCACCACCGCCCAATAGTTGTCTGGAGGCCGCCAGGGCGGTTGACGGCGGCAGGGGAGTGCTGTTCCTCCTGGGCAACTATGCAGGCGACGTGATGAACTTCCAACTGGCGGCAGACTTGGCCCAAGCCCTTGGAATCGAGATCGCTCAGAGCATTTCCACTGACGACGTAGCTTCGGCCCCCAAAGGCCAGGAAGATAGGCGGAGGGGCGTTGTGGGATCGATTCTTTGCTGGAAGGTGGCAGGCGCAAAGGCAGCGGCCGGTGGAAGCCTCCAGGAATGCAAAGCTGTGGCGGACAGGCTTAATGCAAATACCCGGACCATAGGCGTTGCCCTGGCGCCATGCACGGTTCCCGCCAAAGGCACGCCTACCTTTACTCTGGCTGAAGACGAGATGGAATACGGTGTGGGCCACCATGGCGAAGCGGGCACTGAGAAGGCAAAAATGGCTCCTGTTGATGAGGTGGTAGACAGGATGACCCGTGAAATCATGGCCGACCTGCCGTTTGTCTCGGGAGCCCCGGTGCTTCTGATGATCAACGGGCTGGGCGGGACTCCCCAGGTCGAACTCTACCTCGCTTACCGTAGGGCCCGCCAGATAGCCGAGGCGGCCGGTCTCAAGGTAGAGATTTCTCTTGTAGGCGAATTCTTCACCGGCTTGGAGATGGCGGGCTTTTCGGTCACTCTCACCCGGTTGGACGACGAACTGAAGAGCCTGATCAAGGCCCCGGCAGATGCATGCATGTTCAAGGTCTTTGAGGGAGGGCCCTAATGAGTGAGGCCATCTCTGCGGTACAGATCCATCAGGCACTGATCCAGCTTTGCAGTACTATTGAAGAGCAGAAAGGCTACCTTTCCGAACTGGACGGCGCAATAGGCGACGGCGACCATGGAGTGAACATGGCCAAGTGCTTCCGGGGTGTGAAGGCCAAACTGGAAGCGATTGCGCCCGCAGATGTGGGGACGGTCCTGAACGCTGTTGGTATGGAGGTAATGAATTCGGTCGGCGGAGCAATGGGCGCTCTCTATGGAAGCTTTTTCCTCCGCCTTTCCAGTGCAAGCACGGGCAAGCTGCAAGTCACCCTGAGCGACCTTGCCTCGATGTTTAACTCGGCTCTGGATGGGGTGCTGGCTATCGGGAAGGCCAAAGTGGGCGACAAGACGCTGGTTGACACCCTATCGCCTTCGGTGGACGCCCTGAACGAGGCAGCGAGGGAAAACAGGCCGTTGCCGGTTGCCCTGGCCGAGTTCGAGACTGCAGCCCGGAAAGGAATGGAATCAACCAGGGACCTGCTCGCCAGAATGGGACGTGCAAGCCGGCTGGGCGAACGCACCTTGGGTCATCAGGATGCAGGCGCCACCTCCTGCTATTTCATTATTCGTGCTTTTGCGCAGGCGGGTAAGGTCTGATTTCCAGGTTCCCTGCGAGCATCGGTCTTCCTGCAGCAGAGCATTGCATTGAGAGGCAAGACCGTAAAACAAACATTGCGGCAGAGGGTTAGATGCGAGAGCGTCTTCCCTCCTCACAACCAGGGAAAAGTGCGACTGCCGTGAATAAAATCCTGTTCTCCTTGGGCATCATCACTTTTGGAATGATCCTGGGATACGTTCTGCAGCGCTTGATCGAGAGCGGCCGGATCAACCCACCCATAGGAATTCCCTCGATTCGCAGGGGAATGCAGAAGATCGCACTGTGGTTCTTTACGCCGGTTCCCGTGGTGGGCGCCATCTGGATAGCGAGAATTGACAACATCAGATTGACTGCTCTGCCTTTCATCGGAATGGCGGTTTTGCTGATCGGGGGACTTCTCGGATGGAGCGCCGCAAGACTTCTTGGGTGCGATCGCAAGCAGACCGGCACTCTCTACTGCTGCGGATCCTTTTCCAATATAGGGTCCATAGGATCGCTGGTTGGCTATGTTTTCCTGGGTGAAGGCGGCTTTGCTATGATCGCTCTCTATAAAATGTTCGAAGAGGTGGTCTACTACGGCATCGGGTTTCCCATTGCCAAGTACTACGGCGGTGAGGCGGAAGAGAGCGAACCTCTTGTTTCGAGGCTCAGGAAGGTATTCACCGACCCCTTCGTACTGGTTGCACTGGGCGCCTTGCTCATGGGGACGATACTGAACCTTTCAGGGATTCCGCGCCCGGCCTTTTTCGAAACCGTCAACGCCTTTTTCATCCCTGCCGGAACGCTCCTGCTGCTTGTCTCCATTGGGCTTGGGATGCGGTTCAGTCAAGTGGGTTTTGTCAGGGAGTCACTTCTGATATCTGGAATCAAGTTCATGGCGATGCCCTTGCTTGCCGGCACAGCAGCGGGTCTGATGGGGTTCGAGAGCGTTTACGATGGGCTCCCCCTGAAGGCTGTCGTTGTGGCTTCGTCGATGCCCGTGGCGTTCAATTCGCTGGTGGCTGTTTCGTTGTATGACCTGGATCTCAACTTGGCAAATTCTTGCTGGCTGGTTACGACCTGTGCCCTGGCTGTGGTGCTCCCCTGGCTCCACTTCTTGCTGGAGCGCATCTAAATGGGTTGATATCGCGGATTGTAAAGGGCTATGGCGATAGTGGAGGATTCTCTGACAGGCGTCAAGTCGGGGATGTGGGCAGTAGAAGATAGGTTGGGGTGAGCTCGGGTTCAGTGGGCTCTATAGTGATCAAGGACTGGCTTTCTCGAAAAAGAAAAAGGAGAGGTACATGAACAGGAGATCGTTTCATTTGAGAACTATGTGCTTGATGGTCGCGATTCTCGCTTTCGGAGTGTGGAACGCCAATGCTCAAACCGTTCTAAAGTTCAGCCACACTGACAATCCCGGGGGCCTGCGTCATCAAGCGGCTGAATTCTTTGGTCAAAAAGTTGAGGAGTACACTCAGGGCCGTTACAAAGTCCAGGTATTTCCTTCGGGACAGTTGGCAAACGACCCCAAGGCTATCGAACAATTGCAACTCGGGGGCTTAGATTTCACCGTCTCGGCCACGGGATCCTACGCCACACATTTGCGGACGCTCAATCTCACGGCACTTCCCTACCTTGTGGACACCTACGAGCAGGGCTGGAAACTCTACGACGAGTCCGAATGGCTGCAAAAGCAGTTTTCCCTTTTACCGGACAAGGGTTTCCGGGTCCTGTCCACTCTTGAGGCCGGTTTCCGGAGTTTCACGACCAAAATGCCGCTTAATTCACCGGCGGACGCCAAAGGCAAGAAGATGCGCGTTTTCCCAAACGACATGATCCGTTGGATCATGGAGGCAATAGGCTTCAGTCCGGTCGTGCTGCCCGTTACGGAGGTCTATTTGGCCATCCAGCAGGGAACAGTGGATGGACAGGAAAACCCCATCGACACGATCTATTCGTTGCGTTTCTACGAGGTTGCGCCAAACATCACCTTGACCCAGCACGTCTACAGCCCGATTCCTTTGACCATCTCCGAGGCGACCTGGTCCAAGTTCTCCGAGGCCGACAAGGCCGCAGTCAAAAAGGCTGCGGAAGAGGCTGCTCAGTATAGCCGTAAAGCGGTCAAGAGCGCGGAGGCAGATCAGCTCAAGGACATGCAGTCCAAGGGAGCGATCGTGAATAGGCCGAACACTGCACCCTTCCGGGAGGCCGTGAAACCCGTCTATGACAAGGCCAAGGAAGTCTACGGCGCAGACGTCGATAAGATAATGGCTGACGCCAAGACCATCCGCGAAGCCCTACCAGCTAAGTAAGAACTGGCCTCCTCACCCTGGAGAGCGCACGGGTTCTCCAGGGACGGAGTTGCGCGGGCGTTCATCCGGCCTGCCCCAGGCCTTCTCCTGCGGGTGCTGGGACGTTTCCACTCCTCGCAAGTTTGCGGAGGGGCCCTCTCTTGGGGACCCGCGTCTTGCCAGGGCGGTGACCTGGAGCATTTCAAGCTCTAAAGGGATTGAGGATATGAGCCAATTGTTTGATACGTTACCCAAACCGCTCCGGAAATTGAGCCGCATAATCGATGCCGTCATAGCCTGTTGTGGAGGGGGTCTGGTCACAATCGTCTTTGGGAACGCATTTTTGAGGTTCGTTGCCAACTTCGATGTCGCCTGGGCGCGGGAGTTGGCGACCTTTTTGATGGTCTGGGTGACCTTTCTGGGCTTGGCCGCGGCAGAAGCTCGCGGGGTGCACATGCGGGTAACGGAGATTGCAGCCCATATCTTTTCAAGCAGCGCTAGACGGCGGCTTGATACCGGGATCAACGCGGTCATTGCCGTGACATTGCTCCTCATCATCTGGTTTGGGATCAAAATCTCGATCCGCACATGGGATCAGGACTCCACAGTGCTCTACTGGCCCGTGGGTTTACTCTATGCCGCCATGCCGGTTGGGGTATTCTTGACTCTGATTTTTCTGATTGGTCACACTCTACAACTGCTTGGTTCGACCCATCCCTATGCCCACGAAAAGGAGTAGGCCATGATCCTATTGTTTCTTTGCGTGGTCTTTTTGGGAACGATCATCATAGGCTTTCCGCTGGTTTGGGCGGTCATGGTGAGCACCCTTTTACCGATGTTCGCTTTCCACCGGCCTTATCCCCTTGAGGCCGTGTTTCTGAATTTTATCGCGGGGGTCGAACCCAACATCTACATTGCCATTCCGCTTTTCATCCTAGCCGGACAGTTGCTCAATCATGGTGGAATGGGTGTACGCATCATCCGCTTTGTTCGAACCCTGTTGGGTTTCTTACCTGGCGGCCTTGGGGTCTGCGTGGTTGCGGCAGCCATGATCTTCGGTGGAATTTCCGGCTCGGCCATCGCGGACGCAGCAGCGGTCGGGTCGGTGATGATTCCCAGTATGGCACAGCGCGGCTACAGCAAACCTTTTGCCGCTGCCCTGGTCGCGGCCGCCGGGACCATCGGGATCATTGTGCCTCCGAGCATCCCCTTGCTTGTTTATGGATTTGTAGGGAACGTGTCGATCAGAGAGTTGTTCATTGCCGGCTTTGTGCCCGGGGTGGTCTTCGCTCTGTGCATGATGGCGGTGGCCATCCGGGAGGGCAAAAAGACCGGTTGCGATACGGGAGGAGAGTATTCCTCCCTCAAAGAAATCTGGTCAGGCTTTATTGGCTGCGCCCCAGCCTTGTTCATGCCGGTAATTATCCTGGCCGGTATCTTTTCCGGAGTCACCACCCCGACCGAGGCCGCCGGGTTGGCCGTGGTTTACGGGCTATTCGTGACCATAGTGGTCTATCGTGATCTTTCCTTGAAGCAAGTGCCGAAACTCATCACGGACGCCTTTATCACCAGCGCCGTGGTCATGACGGTCATCGGCGCGACCCAGGCCCTGACCTGGTTGATCACTTTGGAACAGATGCCGGTCATCCTGCTTGAATGGATCAAGCATTTTTCCAGCAGTCGGTGGGTATTTCTGCTTCTAGTCAATATCGCCTTGCTCATCCTTGGCCACGTCCTCGAACCTGTCCCGGCCATCCTTTTGACCGCGCCGATCTTTATCCCACTGGCCAAGGCCTATGGTATCGATCCTGTGCATTTGGGACTGATCATCTCCTGCAATCTTGCCCTGGGCTTGTTCACGCCGCCCATCGGAGCTACGCTGTTCGTGTCCTCTCGCATCGCTGAAGTTGGAGTAATAGCCATCACACGGGCCATGGTCCCCCTCTTTTTCATGGCCTTATTTGCACTGTTTTTGGTCACTTACGTTACTTTTATCCCCATGGGACTTGTCTGGTACTTCAGATAGGGGGCTTGTACAGAGGACAATAAGACCAGAAGGGATTGTAAGGTCAGAAGAAGTTTGAAGCGCATTCCATGGCATGGTTGATGCGCAGATTGATATGCCGACGTCGCGATGATGAATGGATATCTCTCCCGAAATGTCCTACATTCCCGCAACTGATTCCGGGACTTTGAGCAATTGCTCCTTCCCCATCTCTCTCGACTCCCTTTTCTGGAGTGGCAGCGGGCTGTTCCGTCCCGAATGCGTCTTGGTTGCAAGAACTGGAGATCTTTTCACGGCAGACTGGAGAGGCGGGGTGGCGCATGTTCGCCCCGACGGTTCTCAGCTCCTGTACACAGGGGCTTTACCGGATGGGCGTCCGCTTCGCCCGAACGGCATCGCTCTTCGCCGCAACGCGTGCTTCCTTCTGGCTGACCTTGGCGAAGAACAAGGCGGGGTTTTTGAACTCACCCGCGACGGCTCCGTACGACCGATTTTGGTGGAGGTTGACGGCATTGAGCTACCCCCAACCAATTTCGTTACAGAGGACCGGTCGGGCCGGATTTGGCTGACGGTGAGCACAAGCCATCGGCCGCGCGCCCTTGCACTCAGGAGCGATATAGCCGACGGATTCATTGCACTCATGGATGAAAAGGGCGCTCGCATCGTTGCAGACGGTCTTGGCTACGCCAACGAGGCGCTGGTCAGCCCCGATGGCCGTTATCTCTATGTCAACGAAACCATCGCAAGGCGGCTTACCCGATTCTCCATCCTCAGTGATGGCTCTCTCTCCTCGCGGGAGACTATCAGCACTTTCGGCAAAGGGATTTTCCCCGACGGCCTGGCCTTCGATGGCGAGGGCGGCATCTGGATCACCAGTATCGTCAGTAATCGCATCATCCGCGTGCGGCAGGACGGATCTCAGCAACTGGTTCTCGAAGATGTTGATGAATCGCACATCGACTGGGTTGAACAGGCTTTTCAAAAGAACACAATGGGACGACCTCACTTCGATCGCTGCGGCGAGGGTGTACTGAAGAATATCTCGAGCCTTGCCTTTGGAGGCCAAGACCTGCGCACCGTATATCTCGGTTGTCTCCTCGGCGACTCACTCGCCTGCTTTTCCTCACCCATAGCGGGTCACCCTCCCCCGCATTGGCTTTACTAGCTGCTCAAGGATGCCGAGTATACTCAAGATGTGCCATCTTACACAACTTGGGCGAGATCTCCGGGATAGGAATGATGTAGACCAGATTTCAGTATAGGTGCGATCTATGGTTGGAGACAGTGTGTTTGAAATCGCGGTGCTCCCGGGTGATGGTATTGGCATTGAGGTGATGACGGCGACCCTCGAGGTAGTCGATGCTCTCGTGAGGCGAGTAGGTGGCTTCCAGTGCGTATGGAACCACTACACGGGAGGGGCACAGGCTTACCTCGAAACAGGGACAGCCCTGTCTGACGAGACAATGAAAGCTCTCGAACAGGCGGACTCAATCCTCTTTGGAGCAATGGGCCTGCCTCATGTCCGCTATTCGGATGGAACAGAAATACTGCCGCAACTGGACATCCGCTCGCACCTGGATCTCTACGCTGGAGTACGCCCCATTCGAGCCGTAAAGGGACTACCGAGTCCTCTGTCCGACCCACGTGCCGCCGACATAGACTTTGTTCTGATACGAGAACAGACCGAGGGTCTTTTCTACTCTCGCGGCCATGCAGAAGTGGTGGGGGATGCGGAGGTTCGGGATACCATGCTTATCTCCCGAAAGGGCTCTGAGCGCATATTCGACTTCGCACTGAAGCTCGCTGAAGAGCGCAAGCTCCAGGGGCACACCGGTAAGCTCACCTGCGTGGACAAATCCAATGTCTTGACCTCCATGGCTTTTATGCGCCGGGTCTTCACCGAGCGGACGGGCAGGTTTCCTGAAATAACCGCGGAATACTCCTACATAGATGCAATGGCGCTTAATCTGGTGCGGCGACCATGGAGCTACGACGTCATCGTTACTGAAAACATGTTCGGCGATATTCTCTCGGACCTGGGCGCCGGATTGATCGGCGGCATGGGAATGGCGCCTTCAGGCGACATCGGCGACCGCCATGGACTCTTCCAGCCCGCCCACGGCTCTGCCCCCGATATTGCCGGA
>Ga0209048_10004122_pt1 | contig 13955 bp, 11 predicted proteins | sample FrelakmetCRP12CR_FD_187146 | JGI IMG/M metagenome (GOLD analysis project Ga0209048, IMG submission 187146) | Freshwater lake sediment microbial communities from the University of Notre Dame, USA, for methane emissions studies - CRP12 CR (SPAdes)... | ecosystem: Environmental > Aquatic >... | reverse complement strand
CTTGGTGTGAGGTTCGATCTGCAGGGGTTGTGGCACACCGTGTCCTTTTGGCGATCGAGTTCGAGAGGATCGTCGCCGGGTCGATGGACAAGTTGCCGGAGGTCATCGACATGCTGATTGGGGCGGTCCGGGCGGGCGAGTTGGACCCGATGCGCGAACAGGCGAGGGCCGTTCGTCCGGAGCCGAAGAAGAAAGCAGCGTGAGCGGCGTTGCCGCACTTAGAGAGTGCAAAGGCGCGCACGTAGCAAATCGCCGAAACAAGAACGGCTTTCAGACTCCTGCCGCTCGAGGCCGCCCATCTGCTGTGTCCACTACTTCTCCCCGGGGGCTTTCGATGCCGCTGGGGAGGAAATCGCGCCAGTCTCCAATCCGTTCAAGAGATCGAGAAACCGATCTGGGAGAGGCTGGGAAACGACGTCGGCGTAAAGCGCGCGCAACTCTCTGCCGATGTGCTCACCTATGTCATTCGACGGTCGGCCCATGACTGACTTCCTCTTTGCGCCGTCCCTGAGAGCCGGCATCTTCGCGTTCCGACGAAATTGCAATCATTTCTCCAGGTTCGTCACTATTTTCTGATTCCGCTGGAGAACAATATTCCTCCCGGTCGGCTGGTGCGGATAGAATATTTTGTGACAGTCCTGTAACAACGCGCGCTTTCTTCAAATCGTTCCCATAGAAAAATTGACAATTTGACGCGGTAAAGATTTGCGTCAGTGGCAAAGCGCCGCGCTTTCGGTTCGCCTGAGAGGCAAATGATGTCGGTTTCGCGGGATATTACAGTGCATATTCCCTATCTGCGGCGCTTTTCTCGGGCTCTAACGGGAACGAGGGAAGCAGGCGACGCTTACGTCTTTGCGATGCTCAACACCCTCGTCGCCGACCCGAGCAAGATTAATGCTCGTGAGGACCTGAAAATCGCCCTCTATTGTCTGCTTCTTAAGATTTGGACGACCGCTGCGATCAACGCCCCTACCGATCACTCTGGCTACACCGAGAATGAGGCCAGCGTGCAGCGTAACCTTGAAGCCATATCGATTTGGCCGCGCATTGCCTTCCTGCTCTATGCGATGGAAGGGTTCAGCCTCGCCGAAGTCGGCCGCACAGTCGATGTTTCGGAAGCCACAGCGGGAGCATTGGTCGAGGCCGCCAACAGGGAAATCGCCGAACAGATCGCGACGAAAGTCCTTATTATTGAAGACGAACCGCTGGTTGCGCTCGACCTGCGCACCGTGGTCGAGGAGCTCGGACATAACGTCGTGGGCATAGCCCGCACGCATAAAGAAGCCGTCGCGACGATCGCGCAAACTCGGCCGGGCCTGATTCTGGCCGACATCCAGCTGGCCGACGGAAGCTCGGGCCTCCACGCAGTCAACGAGATCTTGGGCGCCATGTCGGCGCCGGTTATCTTCGTGACTGCTTATCCGATGCGCTTCCTCACCGGCAAACCACCGGAGCCCGCATTCCTGATCGCCAAGCCCTTCAGCGTGGACGGTCTGAAGGCCGTCATCAGCCAGGCCCTGTTTCTGGACGAGCGCTCCCACCGCAGGGACTGACAAGACGGCGCCGCCTGACTGACCCATGCCGATCAAGTTCGAGAAGGGCAAGGCGGGGGCGACGATCCCTTGGTTGGAATGAAGTCTCCCACATATTACATCGAGTCAGCGGAGGTGGATCCCAGGGAAGCGGACATCGACGATGGGGTTTCTTATGAACCGGCTAGCGTTCAGTCATCAAAGCTCGTCAAGTGCCACTCGGGCATGCTCTGGTGGCCAAGCGAAACAATCCCAAGTCGACCATTGTCGTTTCGGACATGCGCACGGGGAGATTGACGCTTGAGGTCGAGCCCTAATGTCGGGATAATCGCCACTCAGTTCGTCCCGTAAGTCGATGTCCCCTATAGGGGCCGGCGACCTGTGATAAAGGCTCACATGCCTTTCGAGATCGAGAGAAAGTTTCTTGTCGCCGACGAGAGCTGGCGAAAGCTCTGCACGAGATCCAAGCGCCTAAGGGACGGGCTGCTCGCGACGTCGACCGACGGTCGCAAAGTTCGCGTCAGAATCTACGAAGAACGGGCTACGCTGACGGTCAAGACAAAGCGAGAGGGGCCGACCAGGGCCGAGTTCGAATACGAAATTCCAATCGACGATGCGGAGGCGCTTATTACCCACTGCGGCGATTACGTGCTCACCAAGACCCGTTACTATGTCCCTCATGAGGGGTTCACCTGGGAGATCGACATCTACGACGGCATTCTCAGCGACGTGGTCATAGCAGAGGTTGAGCTCGAAGACGGCCAAGCGGACGTGCCTTTGCCCCCATGGATAGGCCGGGAGGTGACGGGCAACCCCGATTATAGAAAAATCAATATGCTGAGGGACAGGCTTGAACGAGCGACTGGCCATTCGCCATCCAACCAAAGCAAATAACAAGATCCATCAGATCTGAGTCGACCTGATGGGGTCGGATTTTACCTGCGATGGCGAGCCTGCGAGCCTCAGGCGCCGACTGACAACTCAGGGTCCACAGTGCCCAACAAAAAGCCCCGCATGAATGGCGGGGCAATTCGAGTTTTGGGCTCTTCGCTACACTCTTTTATTTGCGCTCTTCACTTTTTTTAATTGCGCTCTTCACTTTTGCCAAAGTGGCAGCGTCTATAGTCGCCATACCGTGCGCGTCCTTAGCGTGTTGAGCCACTTTTTTTAGGAGTTCCTCTTCCGTTGATGCTTCGGCTTTGAAATCGCAGTCAACGCCGACGTCCTTGCACGCAACGCTGTGTTTCATGGTCGCCTCCCTAAATAGCCGGCATTTTCCAAATAGCTGCGCTGTGCCCCTAGACAAGCCCACTCGGCTCCAAATGACTCTAGCAAATAAAAAGCCCGCCGGACCGAGCGTGATCCGACGGGCTTGGAATTGAATTTGAGATCCTGAGTTTGTGAGCTTCAGCGCCCGATCGACAACTCGGCGGTCGCCCGTCCCTGCTGGATGTGAGCCGGTCGCCCGTGCAACGCCGAGTTCGTCTCCGTCGGCAGCGCAGTGGTCTCCCGCCACCACTGCAGCGTTAAATATCCGAACGCGATTCCAAGAGCGGTCCCGTAGTTACCTTGGCCTACCTAAACGTCTTCGCCCATCCAGACATTAAATGTCTCCCCGCCCGGCGCCTTGCTCTCCCCCGGGTTATTTCGGCTATTCGATAAGGCCAAGATCGAGACTTGCGCAACCGCCATTCGCGCCGCCGATGAAGCGACGGGACTTCGACGGCGCCGGGCAGGCTTTCGACGTCGACAATCGCCCGCCACCCGCATTCGCATCCGGCTTTGATCGAGCGCAGGCCGATCGAGCGCAAGTTCTCGAGCGTCATGGCGTCAGCTTACACCATGCTGTCATGATTATGTCATTAAATACAGGTGTGTCCCGGATGTTGCAAACCCCGCACCCTAAACGCGCACGTCGAATGAGCGGCATCAAATGGACTTCTTCCAGCGCTTCACCTTCCTCTTCTCTGCTCCGATCTTCGAGGCTGAGGACCTCGAAGGTCTTCGTGTGAACCAGATAATCGCCGCCATTGAGCGCATGGGTTTTCAGGTGGTGCGGGCGAGGAGGCTCGAGGACGCGGAACTCGTCGTTCAGACGGACGCCGCAATCGGATGCCTAGTTGTCGATTGGGGCAAGAAGGGCCTGGAGGGTAAGACCGCTTCGCTCATTAATCTCATGCGGACGCGCGGTCTTGAGATGCCCATCGTACTCCTCATCCGTCGAAAGCGCTTCGAAGACATTCCAGTCGAGCTGCTGGATTTTATCGACGGCTATGTCTTCCTCGCCGAGGAGACGCCGGAGTTCATCGCGAAGAATCTCGTCTCCCGCCTAAAGCAATATGCTGAAACGCTCAAAACACCGTTCTTCGGCGCCCTCGTCGATTACGCCGAGGAGGGCAACCAGCTCTGGACCTGTCCAGGCCACAACGGCGGGATTTTCTATAGTCGCAGCCCGATCGGCCGAATTTTCATGGAACATCTCGGCGAGGCGGTCTTTCGTGACGATCTCGATAATTCGGTTCTCGAACTCGGCGACCTCCTGACCCACGAGGGGCCCGCACTTGCAGCTCAGAAAGCGGCTGCCGAGATCTTCGGGGCGGAAAAGACCTATTTTGTTCTTAATGGAACATCGTCGTCGAACAAGATCGTTCTCACCAATCTGATCGCCGAAGGCGATCTTGTGCTGTTCGACCGAAACAATCATAAGGCTGCGCACCACGGCGCGCTGTTGCTCGGAGGCGGTGTGCCAATTTTCCTGCCCACCACGCGCAACGCCTACGGGTTGATCGGCCCAATTGACCACAAGAATTTCGACGAGAAGGTGCTGCGAGATCGCATCCGCGCCAATCCTCTTGTGAAAGACAAGAACGCTTGGCGCAAGGAGCGCCCGTTCCGCGCCGCAGTTATCGAACAGTGCACCTACGACGGCACGATCTATGACGCCGAGTGGATCGTCCAAAAGATCGGAGCCCTGTGTGATTACATTCTTTTCGACGAAGCCTGGGCAGGCTTCATGAAATTTCATCCGCTCTATGAGCGGCGCTTCGCTATGGGGCTCCAGAATTTGAACGAGGCATCACCCGGCATTGTGGCGACTCAGTCGACGCATAAGCAGCTCGCGAGCTTCTCCCAAGCTTCGCAGATCCATGTGCGAGACCGCCATATCAAGGGTCAGAGGCGTCGAGTGGAGCACAAGCGCTTCAACGAGGGCTTCATGCAGCACGCCTCGACGTCGCCGTTCTATCCGCTTTTTGCGTCTCTCGACGTTGGCGCTCAGATGATGAAGGGCCGATCCGGCGAGGTATTATGGGATGACACGATCCATCTTGGGATCGAACTACGCAAGAAATTGCGTGCGCTCCGGCGGGAATTCGAAGTCAAAGAGAAGCACCCGACAAGGCGCTGGTTCTTCGATCCCTTCGTGCCTCACAAAGTCTCTATTCCTGACGCTGCACGCGAGTCGGGCTCGCACGACGTTTTCTGGGAGACGGTGTCGACGGACCAGCTCGCGCGAAACGCGGCCTTCTGGGAGCTTTCGCCCGGCGCGGAGTGGCACGGCTTCGATGGTATGGCGCCGGGATTCGCGATCACTGATCCGGCAAAGCTCACCCTATTGACGCCCGGTTTCGACCGAGCGACGGGCGCTTATGAGGATCATGGAATCCCTGCTCCTATCGTCGCGCAATATTTACGCGAGAATCGTATCGTGCCAGAGAAGAACGACCTCAATTCGCTTCTCTTCCTGTTGACGCCAGGCGTCGAGTCCAGCAAGGCCGGCACTCTGGTCTCATCGCTCGTCGCCTTTAAGCGCTTGCATGATGACAACGCACCGCTTGAAGACGTCGTTCCGGAGTTTGTCGCGCGCCGGCCGGGCCGTTACCAGGGCCTACGTCTTCGCGACCTTTGCGGCCAGATTCACCAGTTCTTCAGAGAGTCGGGAGCGAACGCATTACAGCGCGCTCAGTTCACGCAGCAGCATCTTCCTGACATGGTCATGACCCCGCGCGAGGCCTATTTGCATCTTGTGCGCAACAAGGTCGACTATTTGCCGATTGATGAGATCGAGGGCCGTATCGCCACCACGCTTTTCGTCATTTATCCTCCGGGCATCGCCACAATTATTCCTGGGGAACGTCTGTGCGAGAAGGCGCAACCTATGCTTCAATACCTGAAGATGTTCGAACGCAGCGCTAGTCTTTTTCCGGGCTTCGACTATGAGATTCAGGGGCTTTATAAAGAAACCGACGAGGCAGGGCGGCTGCGTCTTTACACATATGTCGTGAGCGAATGACCGTGGAGACGGACGAAATCGCCGCTAATGAAACCCGACCCTCTGCAATTGCCGTTCGGCCGTCGCATGATGAAGACGTCGAAGCAATGCTCGCCATTTATCTTCGTCACGTTCGCAAGGGTCTGGACCCCTCCGAGGCGCCGCTTTATGAGGCGCCGCAGAAGGAGGACATAAAGCGACGGCGCAAGAACATGGGGAAGCATAGGCTTCCTCATCTGGTGGCGCAGATCAACGGCGTCGTCGTCGGTTACGCATACGCCGTGCCGTTTCGCAAACGGCCAGCCTACCGTTATGTGATCAAGCACTCAATCTACGTTGACCCGGACCACCTTCATCGCGGGGTCGGTTGCGCGCTTTTGCAAGCGCTCATCGACGCCTCCGCCGCGGCCGGTTTTCGCCAGATGATCGGCTATATTGAGGCCTCCAATGAGGCCTCTCTGAAGCTGCACAAGGCCTTTGGATTTTTCCAGGCCGGCTATCTTTCGTCTGTCGGTTTCAAATTCGGTCGCTGGACGGATTCGATCATTGTACAGCGGTCGCTCGGACCTGGCGGCGCCGCTCCCCCAAACCTTAGTTCCTAGGGACGCTCTTCTTCCTATGTGCGCAGGGAATTTCTCCAGCGGGGACGTATTCACTCGATCCACGCCCTTCCACCATGGCCGCGTCGTGGGGCAGGAAACGGTGCACCAGTTCTCGTGCGGCAGATAAGACGATGTAAGTGTGAACGGTCAGCTGCTACCGAGCGCCAAGGCGGGATATGGCCTGCGCCGCGAGTGCAAGCCCTGCTGCCGCAGCCGATTTAGGATCCGTTCCTGACGACAAGGCGACGATAACGCCGGCGTTAAACGCATCGCCTCCACCAGTACGATCGATGGGCTCGACGTGGTTGGCCTCGACAGCCCCTACTCTCCCACCGCTTATCACCCAGGCTCCTTTCTCGCCGCGAGTTACGAACCAGGTTGCGGGGTCCGTCCCATGTCTTTCGGTTATGAAACCAATCAAGTCACTCGTCCCTAAAGCCCGCGCGAGTTCGTCATGGTTGGAGAAGAGGTAGTTCGATACCTTGGGGTAAGCGGGATCGTAACGACCGTCCAGCTCGACAGAAAGAACGGCCCCCTGCTTTCGGCACAAGCTTTTCGCGCGCTGCAGGAAAGCTGCATCGCAGACCGTTGTATGCAGCCAGTCGGCGTCTATGACATCTTCGGCTACGTCATATGGCGTCCACGGGGCGTCGACAACTGGGCTCGTGATGATCCGCTTGTCGTCCGGAGTCGCCAAACAAACCGCGACAGGCGACGGCGCAGGTAGCACCTTAACCCTGCGGGTATCGACGCCATTGGCTTGGAGTTCGCGAAGCGCGAGAGCTCCCAATGCATCGTCTCCTACCCATCCCAGCATTCGAACGCTAAGCCCCTGCCGGGACAACCAGACGGCTGTATTGGAAGCTGAACCGCCGCCGCCGACCTTAGCCGCTCGCGCCGCCAATTTCTCATGCTGATCAGGCAAGCGGTCTACGCACAAGGTAACATCGACGTTTATGCTACCAAGGCAAAAGACGCTTCCCTGCATCTCGCTCTCCAGCCACCGGGCGACACTAACAGCATCGGCGATACGCCAGCGCCCCAGGCGCCCAATCCAAAATATACGGGCGCAACATCCTGCCGTTCGAACGCCGCGATCGGGATCCTTCAGCCAATTGTCTCTTTGCCGTCGTCCTTGCGCTTCATATTTTGGACGCCGTCCTCAAGCCATGATGGAGAGTCGTCCGTGGAAGGAAAGGTTAAGGGCTCTGTCTTCGCGAAACCAGCGCCTGAAATTGGCAATCCGGTTACCAATTTCCCTGACGAACCTCGCTACCACTCTCCCCCGCCATTTACCGGAACCAGCTTCAGTCTCCCGCTGGAAGCGATACTGCCCGGTGTCACCGACGAATCGGAAATGGCAGGCGCCCTGGTGTTTCATGCCCTAGGCGACACCGGCGGAATTCACGGAAATGAAACACAGAACGCAGTTGCGGCGGCCATGCAAGCCCAGATCGCCGCAGCCGGCCCGACCCAGCGGCCAAGATTTCTTTTCCATCTTGGAGATATTGTATATCCGAATGGAGAAAGCAGCCAATATATCGCGCAATTTTACGAGCCCTATCAATACTACGATGCGCCCATTTTCGCGATTCCAGGTAACCACGATGGCGAGACGTCGGCGGAGGACAGCGGGAACCTGACTGGCGAAACATCGCTTCTTGGCTTCATGCAGAACTTTTGCAGTCCAATGCCGAAGCGGTTCTTCAAACATCGTTCGACGATGACGCAACCTTATTGCTATTGGCGGCTAGAGGCTCCGTTCGTCCACATTATTGGGTTATACTCTAACATCGACGGGCAATTGGACCGGCGCGGTGAACAGCGGCAGCAAGGCTGGCTTACTGAACATTTGGCGTCCGTCCCTGCGGACAAATGGCTTATCATTGCGGCTCACCATCCATGCTTTTCGCTCGACGAGACCCATGGCGGCTACGTCGAGATAATGTCTGCGATGGATGCCGCCTTCATGGCCAGCGGACGCATCCCCGACCTTGTTCTCGCGGGACATGCTCACTCTTACCAACGATTTTCCCGCAATTTCTTGGGCAAGACCCTACCCTACATTGTGGCGGGCGCAGGAGGATTCGCGAATTCTTCTCGTTCGCTTCACAAGCTCCAAAAAGGGTTGGTCATCGATCAACTCCCATTCGCAACGACGATGCCGACTATTCTTCTCGAGAGCTTTGACATTATGAATGCAGGCTTCTTGAGAATAACAGCGGGACACACATGCTTAAAGGTCGATTACTTTTCGGTATCCTTCGACGATCCTCCGATCCAATCGCGACGCGCGAGAGATACGATCACGATCGAATGCGCATATACAAAAACGCCTTACTTAGCTGTCGTATGACAGTCGCTCGCGATCCGGCCCTGTCCCTTTCGCCTTGAGGGCGATTATGCGCTTGCAGCCGACAGTCGCCGGATGGGCGTTGTTTGCAGGGCGACGATGTACCGGTCGGGGTTTTCAGCCAAGTCCGCCGGGTGCGGTGAGACCTGTTCACGGCTTTACGTCCAAGGCGCCTCGACGCGCTCGTTGTCGAAAGGAATGCTGTGTCTGGGTCTGAGACTAAATCGACGCCACGGTGGGAGTGGAGAGCTTTCGACGGCGATCTCGCAACGCTGGAATCAATCGTTGGGCCGTCGGCTCTAGTCGAGCCTCATCGTAGTCAGGAAATATACTTGTTAAACGCCTCTACACCACACAGTGCGAAAATTCGAGGAGGCTCGCTCGAGATCAAACGCTTGAAGCAGGTCGACGCCAACGGCCTTGAGCTCTGGAGTCCCGCATTTAAAGGCGCATTTCCGCTGAGCTCACAGATGTTGCGTGAGGCTTTCTCCGCCTTAGGTCTGCCTCCTCCCGTTTTTCGTCATGACTCTTATACATTGGAGCTATTTCTGACAGAAATTATCGCGAGCGACGCAGCCTTTCGTCCAGTCGAAGTAAGCAAGGCGCGCCGCCAGTTCGTCGTTGGAGGGTGCATGGCTGAATTGGTACGCGTAAACGTCATCGGAGTCGAGCTGGTAAGCTTCTGCATTGAGGACGAGATGCCGGAGCCCATACTCTCCGTGTTACGCGAATTTGGGCTCGACTCGCGCGCAAACGTCAGTTTTCCGAACGGTCTCAAGCGAGCGCTGAGTTCATCCGCGCGAGGTCGCTTAGCGACAAGTGAAAAATAGGTCTCACAGCTCAGGTGCAACGGACGAACTGCTAAGCTCCTGCGTGATCCTGTAAAAAAAGTTCTAGATGCTTCGCGTCAGCAGCGTGCGCGCGCGATCTACAGGAAAGATCCTGAGTCTCAGGGCTGAGAGCAAGAAGCGGCTGCTTCGGCGCGCCAGCGGCCTACCTCCGCCATTTCGGCTTCGGGCTGTTCGAATACGATCTCGGCGCGGCCGCGAAGAATTACGCCGCTCTCGCCATCGAGCGACAGCCAATCGCCTTCCGCGAGCTCACAACCAGCGAGCGTTATCCGGCGGCCTCTCTCATCGATATCCAGACACCGGCAGCCGACGAGACAGACTTTGCCGAGTTGGCGTGCAACCACCGCCGCGTGAGCCGTCCGGCCGCCCGCAATGGTAAGAATGCCAGCTGCGACGGCGAATGCGCCTACGTCATCGGTCGAGGGTTCGCGGCGGATTAAGATGACAGGCTCGCCATCCCTAGCCAAGCGTTTGGCCGCCTCGCTGTCGAGAGCGATGCGGCCGCTCGCCATGCCTGGCGAAGCCGGCGTCGCTCTCGCCAATGGCGCCGCATCGCTCTTCAGCCTAGCCGAGCCCGCGTGGCCAAGATCTACGCCTTCGAGGCGTTGCAAAGCTTCCGCACGCGTTATCAGCTCCTCCCGCACCATGTCCACTGCAATCCGCAGAGCAGCGCGGGGCGTACGGCCTGCGTCGCGAGTCTGCAAGAAATACAGCCTCCCGTCTTCGACGGTGAACTCGATGTCTTGTATATCCCGGAAATCGCGCTCGAGGCGCTGCGCCGCCTCCGCGACCTCCTCGGCGACTGCGGGCAACCATTTCGCGAATAATGACGCGTCGCCGGGGGTACGCCGGCCGGAAACCAGATCCTCGCCCTGGGCGTCAAACAGAAAGTCGACGTAGAGTTCGCTGGCGCCTGTCGCGGGATTTCGGGAAAACGCCACCCCAGCGCCAGAGCGGCTACCTGAATTACCGAACACCATTGTCTGCACCGTGACGGCGGTGCCCACCAAACCCTCGAGTTTGTTGATGCGGCGGTACTCACGGGCGCGAGAGCTCTGCCAGGAGGCGTAGACAGCGCGTGCCGCCGCTTCCAGCTGATCGGCCGGATCTTCCGGCGGGCGGCGACCCGAAATACGTAATGTGACGTCGATGAATTGGGCCGTGAGACGCTCAAGCGCCTCGCAATCAAGTTCGTCTTCAGAAACCGCGTCCTCCTCTCGCAATACGGCGTAAAGGACGCTTCCCAGATCGGCAGCACCGACGCCGTGCACCAGCTGGGAGTAGCTCTGCACGAAACGCCGATAGCTGTCCCAGGCGAGCCGTGGATTTCCAGTAAGGCGAATAAGCCCGCTTACAGCGTCCTGGTTCATGCCGACGTTCAGAATCGTGTCGAGCATGCCTGGCATAGATTTCTCCGCGCCCGAACGAACCGAAACGAATAGCGGTGAGCGGTTATCGCCGAAACGGCGTCCGGTCGCTGTTTCGAGCTGGGCGATTCCTTCACGCAGGCCCCAATTCAACGTCTGACCAGCAACTTGGTCATTGCGGTTGATGCCCTCGCAAAGATGGGTTGGCATTACAAAGGCGGGTGGGACGGCAAGTCCGAGAGCGTTGATGCGCGCGAGCCGTGCAGCTTTCGAGCCGACCGCTTCCGCACGGGCGTCTCCGTGGTTTTCAGCCACGCCGATGAAGAATGGCTTGAGTGCTACGTCCGTCATGCAGAAAGTTCCTGCAAAACGCGATCACGCAAGGCGTGTGCAGCATGAGCGAGATAGTCGGTCGCGCGCTCGATCGCGCGCGCGATCTCTATGCCAAGAATGAGCACGTTTGTGTCGATGTCCTTCATAGTGAAGAAAGCCGCGAGCGCATTTCGCTGCGCGGCGTCGGCGAGGCGCTCTAACTCTCCAACCGCGTCAAGCGCTTGAAGCGCAAAGGCGGCGTCGATGCGCTGTCCTTCCGGCAAACGCGCCGTCCCAGCGACCGCTTTGACCATTTCGCCGGTGCTACGTGTCGCGAGGTCAGCAAGCGCCGTAAGCCTATCGCCAAACGCAACGGACGTCTCGCCATCGGGAAGCAGGCTGAGAAGAAATGCCCCCTCGTCGAAGGCGTCAACGGCGTTCTCGACCTCGTCGACCACGATGCGGAGTTCCTTTGAGTTGCGCAGCTTCGTACAAGCGTCGCGCGCCGCTAACGTTATCCGATCAGCTTTTGCTTCGATTCGCTTGGCCCGACGCGTGAGCAAGGCGCGTCCGGCGCCATTCGTTTCGTGCGCCAAGGCCGTCCAAATACCTGACGCCAGGTCGCGTGATAGGCCGAGATGACGCTCTACGATCCGTAGAACGGCGCTCTCCCCCGACTCGAACCGCTGTCCAAGATCAGCCTGTATTTGATCGCGGATGAGCCGCGCAGTATGCCCCGCGCGCAATCCCTGGCTTGCCTCCTTTAACACGAGGCGCAGAAAGGAAACGCTTTCCTTCTCCCCGAGTACCGCGTCCAGTCGTGCGCCATAAGGAATTCGCCCAGCGGCGACGTGACGGATCGCGTCGAAAACGAGTTCTACGCCGCCGAGTTCTATGAAGGCGCGATGTCCAAGTTCCTCTTCGGCCGCCCAGACCAAAAGATCAACGGCGGCTTTGCGCCCGATGAAAGTCTGCAACGCCTTGCGTGCCTTGTTCCAGTCGATGAGAAAGACGATGCGCGAGCCCAGAAATGTCAGGAAAGCGCACAATTCCTCGCGAGACGAGGCCTTGAAACGGCCGTTCATAAGGTAGAAAACTTGCTCTTGCCCCAGCCCCCCGGCCTCTTGCTCGGTAAGGGCGCTCCACTCGGCATCCCAGAGCGCGAAAAGGGAGGCGAAAAACTTGGCTCGGGCGAGATGCACGTCGGTATAGGTTATGCTGACCGCCAAGTTATCGACGTGAATTACGATCACATGGGCGTCTGTCGCGCCGATGTCGTTTTGTATTGTCAACTTTGCGCCGATGTGCGCCGCCGTGGTGGCAAGACCGGGGTGCCCAAACGCCAGGAAGGCCGTGCGGTTAAGGCCGCGCATGAAGTTGGTGACCAACTCCTTGTCATCCGCATCAAGATGATAGACGTGCGCGCCCTCTATCAACTCTACCGCCGTTTGCACCGCAATGCGATTGATCGCCTTATGCGCCTCCATGATAAGCTGATGCAAACTATCCTGCTCGTGCGCACCTGCCGCTGTCAGACGGGCAATGTCGGCGCGACGGATCACATCGCCCTCGGCGGTCGGGATCGCCGCCCGCAAAGCGTCGAAGCGCGCGCTCAAGCATCTCGCGGTTTCGGGCTCCATCGCCTCTATGGGAGCCAACATGGTCTCGATGTCACTCGGGATTCCTGCGATTAACACGCTCACGCCAGGCGCTGCGACGCGACCGTCGCCGATAGCGCGCGCGCCCGCGACAGTTTGTTCGAATTGCAGGTCCGACAAGCCAGACGCGCGCTTCTCCGCCTCGAGAGTGTGGACGGGGCTTCCCGCCGCCGCGGCGGCCGCCTCTTGTAGCATCGTCAAACGTAGCTTGACACGATCATTAGCGCTCAGAGCTTCAGCGATGAGAGAAGGTATTAGAACCGCTTGTTCGCCTAGCCTTTTAACGATCTCGGTCTTTGCCGTCATTGAGGCCTCCCATTGTCCCAAGCGGCGCCAGTGACCGTCAGGTCACATGACCGTCGCATCACGTCGCGAGGCTTCGGGACAGTCTCGACGCCCAGCAGAGTCGGAATATGACGCGGAATCTTCGCTGACGCGAGCCATCCCGACTAGACGGCGACGGCGCCTAATTGCAGCGCGTTCTCTCGGAAGACGGGCATTTGGGCATAATTTCCTCCCGAGCCGATTTCTCTCGCCCGGCGCATTATACCATAAGAAGCCCTGATGGCGCGGAGCCTTCGCTGAGCCTTACTTGAGACAGCTTTCAAGCATGCATCGATGCGGAGCAGAGCAGCGATGTGAACGTTGAAGGCAGATGATCGGCGCGTCATCAGATTCATGACGATTTCACGTCGACGCCAATCAGTGACAAAGTTCTATCCTGATGGGCCCCACGATTTTCGCCTGTTCAGCTAATCGGCAATTATAGCAGCCGAAAGGCCGCATTCTGCTCAGAGACGATCTCCGATGAAGTGTTTTTTGCGAGGAGCCGATCTTGGCCATGCGCAACGCCCGGTTCTGCACGGATTTCACTTTCTGGTAAGGCGCCTTTCGTACATCCACCGACCGCGGTTTTAAATCCTCCTTTCAAGAGCGATAGCGATAATTGCTCATCTGGCAGTTTGTCATCAGGTTGTCATGCAATGGCGTGAAATATTGATATTTCAAAG
>Ga0209048_10004121_pt1 | contig 13956 bp, 13 predicted proteins | sample FrelakmetCRP12CR_FD_187146 | JGI IMG/M metagenome (GOLD analysis project Ga0209048, IMG submission 187146) | Freshwater lake sediment microbial communities from the University of Notre Dame, USA, for methane emissions studies - CRP12 CR (SPAdes)... | ecosystem: Environmental > Aquatic >... | reverse complement strand
TGCAAATGATCCCCAACCCCATCAGCACTCTGGCTGTGGGAATGACAGCCTCATTTGGCACGGTCTTGCTGACTGCTGGAGCCAAAGGCCAGCGCTATGCATTACCCAATGCCACCATACACATGCACCAACCACTTGGCGGCGCTCAAGGTCAGGCCTCGGATATCGAAATTCAGGCGCGTGAAATTTTACGCCTGAAGGACCAGCTCAACATGATCATGGCCCAACATACTGGCCAAACCATCGAAACGATTGAGCGCGATACAAACCGAGATTTTTACCTGGATGCAAAAGGCGCTGTAGAATACGGCCTGGTAGATCAGGTAATGGAGATCCACATCCCCAAGGTCTTACCTGCCGCTTTGCACAATAATTGATCATTAATTCCCGGTCCCAACAGCATAAGCTCAGCCGAGGGTTAATTCCCTCGGCTGTTCATTTCGGCGTATAATTTCTCTATATGGCTCCCCGACAATTATCCTCTATAAAAGCCTTGATTTTGGATATGGATGGCGTTTTATGGCGTGGCGACCAACCTATCGGTGATCTGCCTGCAACATTCGCTGTGATGGAACGGAGGGGCCTAAAAGTTGCCATGGCTACCAACAATTCCACACAAGATGCGGATCAATATATTGAGAAGTTAGCACGTTTTGGAGTCAAGGTAAGTCGCTGGCAAATTATCAATTCGTCTGAAGCAACTGCAATCTATCTGAAACAGCGCTTTCCTGAGGGCGGAACCGTTTATGCCGTTGGCGAAGGTGGGCTGTTGAACTCCCTCTCCGAATACGGCTTTTATCCTGGAGAGGAGAACGTCCTGGCAGTGGTTGCAGGCATGGATCGCCAGCTTACCTATACCAAGCTTAGTCAGGCAGCCATGTTGATCCGTGCCGGAGCGCCGTTTATTGGAACGAACGCCGACCGGACGTTCCCGACCCCACGGGGGCTTGTGCCTGGCGCAGGCGCCGTTTTAGCGGCTCTGGAGACGGCGACAGACGTACAACCTTTCATAATCGGTAAGCCAGCCCCAGAGATGTATAGGGTAGCTTTGGAACGCCTGAAAACGACCCCACAGCAAACGCTGGTCATCGGAGACCGTTTAGAAACAGATATTGTCGGAGCCCAAAGGTTGGGTTGTCCCACGGGGTTGGTCCTATCAGGGGTTACCAGCGAGCCTCAAGCCAGAGCATGGCAACCAGCGCCCGACTTTATTGCTGACGATCTGGCCAACATGTTGCGGCAGTTCTAAAATCTATATGAGCATCCGACCGCTAATTTTTGATCTTGACTTAATTGAACTGGAGGAGATATTTCGGGATTGGGGCGAACCCGCTTACCGCGCTAAGCAAGTATGGCAGGGCTTATATCAACATTTATTGGATGATCCTGAGAAATTCACCACTTTACCTCGACCACTCCGCCTGAGGTTGGGCGAGCAGTATGATTTTTCTCGCCTTCAACCCATCCATACCCTGGCTTCTAGCGATCTGGAGACCCAGAAAACTCTATTTCAACTTTCTGAGAGACAGGCTGTGGAAGCAGTAATGATGCGATATGCCAAAAGGCGGACATTATGTATATCGACCCAGGCCGGATGTGCTATGGGATGCCTCTTTTGCGCGACTGGGCAGATGGGTTTTCAACGCAACTTGACAGGCGGAGAAATTATCGAACAAGTGTTGTTTTACGCGCGCCAGTTAAAAAAACAGGGTGATCAAGTCACAAATATAGTCTTGATGGGGATGGGAGAACCCTTCCATAACTATGAGGCTACATTTCAGGCTATTGATCGTCTGAACCATCCTGATGGGTTTAATTTTGGTGCCAGGCGTTTCACGATTTCTACTGTTGGCCTTGTCCCTGCCATCCGGCGCTTTACAATGGAACGTCGCCAGGTAAACCTGGCTATCTCCTTGCATGCTGCTGATGACGAGCTTCGCTCTTCGTTAATGCCAATCAACCGAAAATACCCATTGGATATCCTAATGAATGCATGCGCGCAATATATCGAAATCACCCACCGGCGCATTACCTTCGAATGGGCGCTCATTCGAGATATAAACGATTCTCTCGAACAGGCCCAGAAACTCTCAGACCTTCTTAAACTATTTCTTCGGTCCAGTGCGGCGCTTTGTCACGTTAATGTCATCCCTTTGAATCCTACCCATCGTTATACGGGTCAGGCTACCTCACGCCATCAAGCGCTTGCTTTTCAAGCTGAGCTTGAAAAAGCAGGCATCCCATGCACAATTCGAATACGCAGAGGTATTGATATTCAGGCCGGCTGCGGTCAATTGGCAATCGAAACGCAGGAAAAATCGGCCGGCGGTTAATCAACACTCGCCTGCCCAAGGAGTCGAACATGGTCGCAAAGGTCATCCTGAACCCTTATGCGGGTCGCTGGCAGGCTTTAAACCGGCGTGAGGAAATGGTTAGCGCATTGAAAGCCAGTGGGATCGATTTTGAGCTAGTTGCCACCGCCTCACCAGGCCAGGGGACCGAATTAGCTGTTCAGGCTGTGCATGACGGGTTTAATCCGATTATCTCAGCCGGTGGTGATGGAAGTATTAGCGAGGTAGTCAATGGAATCGCTCAGGCCATGCAGGAATCAGAGGAAGTACCTTGGCCATCCTTCGGGATCATTCCGCTGGGTTCTGCGAATGACCTTGTGGATAACCTCGGCTTGCCAAAAGATTTGGATAAAGCAGTCGGTGCGATCGCAGCCGGTGTGACACGGATGATGGATCTTTGCGAAGTCAATGGACGCATTTTTGACAATAATGCCGCTATTGGCCTGGAACCTTATATCACTTTGATCCAGCAACGCATCACCCGCTTACGAGGGACGCTCCGATACCTGGTGGCTACATTGCGGGGCGTTGTCGACAACCCGCAATGGGAAATGCACCTGGAGTGGCAAGGCGGACATTATGATGGACCCATTACACTGGTGACGGTCGGCAATAACCCCCGTACTGGAGGGCTTTTTTATGTCACTCCGCATGCCAATCCCTTTGATGGCCTATTAACATTTGTATATGGCTTTATGCCAACTCGTCTGCAGATATTACGCCTGCTACCGCGCACAATGAAACCAGGCGCGGGCAATTATGTTGAACACCCAGACATCCATGAAGTAAATTCTCCCTGGCTACGTGTCCATTCGGAAAAACCTACCCCATCCCATGCTGATGGCGAAATACAGTCTGAAGCAATACAGGATCTGGAATACCGGGTAATTCCAGCCCGCCTTCCAGTCTTGATGGTTTAGGTCTTCATTTACTTAAATGCCCCCATTTTCCAGATTATATTCCTCATTTTTCAACCTGTTTTTTAAGCTACTCTACCATCAATTTGCATGGAGTTATGACTGGGTTGCCGCAGCAGTTTCATTAGGCGAATGGAATTCCTGGACCCAGGCTACCCTACCTTATTTACAAGGCCCACGCGTGTTGGAATTAGGGTTTGGTCCAGGCCATTTACAAGTCTCTTTACAAGAGAGTGAGATTTGGACCGTAGGCATCGATGAGAGCTGGCAAATGGCTTCCCAGGCGACTCTTCGCTTGAAATATATTAATCTGAATCCAAGGCTGGTTAATGGCTATGCGCAGTACTTACCCTTTTCAAGCCTGTCATTTGACCAGGTTGTAACGACTTTCCCAACTCGCTTCATTTTTAATCCGATTACCTTGGCCGAAATCCAGCGCGTCCTCACCCCTGGCGGTACGTTGGTTACGCTCCCAGTCGCTTGGATTACCGGACGTGGACTTCTACACCGGATGGCTGCCAGTTTATTTCACTTAACCGGACAGTCTCCTGATCTGGACGAAAATATTGACTTACCCTTCATCCAGGCTGGTTTTATTACCCATCTCGAGCAAGTTCAGTTCAAATCAAGCCAAATCTTGTTTATTATTGCGCAAAAACCCGGCTGAAGGTGTTATCATCGTCCACAACCTCCTAAAATCTTCCGGTTTGTTGTAAAATGAGCTTATGGAAGTACAAATCGCAGTTGCAAAGGTTCGAAAATATGCCACTTCTAATAGTGGCGATACAGTCGAAGTTGTTGAGCGACCGCAAGGTGGGGTTTCGGTTGTCATGGCAGACGGTCAAAGCTCCGGCCGTGGGGCAAAGTGGATCTCAACGCTGGTGGTGCGTAAAGTGATATCCCTTTTGGCTGAGGGCGTCAGAGATGGCGCTGCCGCCCGCGCAGCCTCCGATAGCTTGTATACAGAACGGGGTGGCAAGGTATCGGCTACCCTAAATATTCTCTCTGTAGACAAACAGACCAACACCCTTGTGATTACACGCAACAACCCGGTACCTGCGGTATTGGCTCGCCATGACCAGATCCAATTATTAAATGATGAAAGCACACCTGTAGGGTCATACAGGGATACACGACCGGTGATTTGCGAAGTGAGGCTAGAAGCTGGTCTCACTGCCATCGCTTTCACAGATGGCATTGTTCACGCCGGGGATCGCATTGGCCAACCTTTGAATATCGTGACCTGTCTGGAAGCCTTGCTGGAAGGAGAAGAACCTTCGCCGCAATTAATTGCCGACTCGCTGTTAGAAATTGCCATGAAACTGGACCAAAATCGCCCTTCAGACGACATCAGCGTGGTAGTCTTGCGCGTCATGCAGGAAACCGGCGATGAAGTGCGCCGAATGAGCGTCAGGCTGCCCCTGGAATCATAATCCATTTACTATGAACAAACTTAAGGTTGGAGTGGTCGGTCCCTGCGCGGCTGGCAAGTCCACTCTGGTCGCTGGTCTTGAGCAGCACGGTTATTGGGGCAAACATATCGCCCAGGAACATTCGTATGTACAAGAGATGTGGCAACGTATTTCGAAGCCGGACCTCCTGGTCTATCTGGACGTTTCCTACTCATTGACTGTACAACGTAGAAAACTGGATTGGACCGAAAACGAATACTTGGAAGAAATCCGCCGCTTGCGCCATGCCCGCCAACATGCAGATTTATACTTGAATACGGATGCTTTAACCGCCCAGGAAGTCTTATTTGAGGTAATCACCTTCTTAGAAATCGCCGGCAATCAGTGAAACGGCGCATCTTTAATAATGAAGTTGGACAATCCCAATAAACAGGAGTATAATGCCTGCTTGCCAGCCTATGGCTGGCATTTGTTTGATTTCTGGAGGCGATTAATACATGTCTAAACGATTTCCCTGGTTACTGGTTTCAATCATCGTACTGATTATTATCACGATTTGGATCGTCTGGCCTACCACACAAGGTGTACAAGTGGGCGGTAAGAAGATAATCCAGACGAAATTAGGCCTGGATTTGGTCGGCGGCGTCCAGGCCTTGCTGGAAGCCGATTTACCCTCTGGCACTCCCGTGGATCCCGCAGCGTTGTCAACTGCCCGACAAATTGTTGAAAATCGTGTCAATGGCCTGGGCGTCAATGACGCTGTCGTCCAGCAAGCGGGAGGCAACCGCATCCTGGTCGAATTGCCCGGTGAGACCGACCCTGCAAAGGCCCTGGCAGCTCTCCAGCAGACTGGCTTGCTTGAATTCGTCGATTTTACGAAATTAACCGCCCAAGAAATCGCAGCCCTGCAACTCCCTAATACCGTTATTAAAACTGATTTTGTTGGTGGTACGACCACATCTACCTCCCCGACCCCAACCACGTCGGCCACTTCTCCAGTTACATCCACAGGTGTCACCTCCCCCACCGGGGTTACAAAGCCAGAGCAAATCTACCACACGGTGATGACCGGCGCCCAATTGAGTAGCGTGGCAGTCCAAACTACTGCAACTGGTGGATATGAGGTGGCTTTTGTATTAAAACCTGATGGTGCCCAGACCTTCAAGGACTTCACCACCGCAAATGTAGGTAAAACCCTGGCCATCGTGCTGGATAAAAAGGTGATTTCTGCTCCGAATATTCAAAACCCCATTACAGAAGGCAAAGGTGTCATCACCGGGAATTACACCATTGATAGCGCCAACGCCCTGGCTATCCAGCTGAAATATGGCTCCTTGCCTATCCCATTACGCGTGGCTTCCAGCCAGACCGTCGGTCCAACCCTGGGCCAGGATTCTCTACGCAGGAGCCTGATTGCTGGCGTGATTGGCATGATCGTCGTCATGCTATATATGGCCTTGTATTACCGGTTGCCCGGTATCGTAGCAGACCTGGCTCTGATAGTTTATGCCCTGATCGCTTTTTCAATTTTTAAGCTCATCCCGATAACACTAACCCTCCCCGGTATCGCCGGTTTTGTCCTGAGTGTAGGTGTTGCTGTAGACGCAAACGTCTTGATATTTGAAAGGATGAAGGAGGAGCTTCGGGCCGGTCGGACATTGCGACAGGCCGTCGATCTGGGTTGGGGACGCGCCTGGCCTTCCATTCGTGACTCGAACTTCTCCACCCTGATCACCTGCTTTATTCTAGGCTATTTTGGTAAGCAATTTGGTGCCAGCATCGTTTTAGGGTTCGCTTTAACCCTCGGGATCGGTGTATTGGTTAGTATGTTCACTGCCATCATCGTCACCCGCACCTTCTTGCACCTTGTGCTGGATAACATCGAATTTTCCGAACACCATGTCTGGTTCGGTGTTGCTAGGAGTCTGTAATGCTAAATATCGTAGGTCGACGTTACCTGTTTTTTGGTATATCGCTGCTGGTGATCATCCCTGGTATGATAGCGCTTGCGCTTTGGGGTTTGCCGCTGGCGATTGACTTTTCGGGTGGCAGTTTATTGCAGGCGCGCTTCGACTCGGGCACTTTACCTCAACCCGCACAGATTTTAGAGGTTTATCGCCAGAATGGATATGGCGACTCGCAAGTACAGACCTCAGGCAATGACCAGATCATCGTCCGTACAAAGGAAATGGATGAGGCAACCAAAAGCCAGATCGTCGCGGCGCTTTCCAAGCAATTCAACACCAACATTACTGTACTACGCTTTGATACGGTCGGCCCGGCTGTCGGTAGCGAGGTTGCCACACGCGCTGCTGGAGCCGTCGCCCTGGCTGCCCTCGGTATCACCTTATACATAACTTATGCCTTTCGCGGGGTCCAGCACGCTTTCCGGTATGGTATTAGCGCCATTATCGCTATGCTGCATGATGTGCTTGTCGTGATCGGCGTGACCGCGATCCTCTGTCACTTCCTGCATTGGGAGGTGGACCCCCTTTTCCTGACAGCCCTGTTGACCGTCATCGGCTTCTCGGTGCATGATACGATCGTGGTATTCGACCGGATCCGTGAAAACTCCAACACCTACCGCCGGCTGCCCTATGAGACCGTTGTCAACCATTCGATTGTGCAGACATTGGCTCGATCGATCAATACCCAGTTGACTGTTATGTTTACCCTCTTAGCGTTGTTGCTTTTCGGCGGTATTACCATCCGTCATTTTGTGCTTACTCTGTTGATTGGCGTTTTCAGCGGTACCTATTCCTCGATCTTCAACGCCGCCCCGATCCTGGTAGTTTGGGAAAACCGCGAATGGCGTAACTGGTTCCGAAAGAACCCTCAAGAAGCCTCAGCATAATCCCTGATAATTACTCAAATATAAAAGTCCCAGGTCAGTAAAAACCAGACCTGGGACTTTTTATTATTCTATGCGAAAACTCGTAAATTACCTACGGGCAGCTCGGCGGAGTATCATCGCTGAAATTTGTAATACAATTTCTCTCAGTAAAAACGGCTAAATTTCCATCTGAAGCCATCGAAAAAACGTACCAGAACTCGCCATCCCCAGTAGAAGGCACATGGAATGTATATAGCAATCCGTTCTCATTATATACCTGAACCTGGGCGGATGTTCCAACCATGGGTGGAACACCTGGATATCCCTGGTAGTAATTTAAAACCCCGTAGTAATAGGTGGCATTTTCCAGCTTGCGAATGGCCAGGGTTTCGGGGCCAAAACCCTGCTTGTAATCTACTTCCAGGCAGGCATTCGGATAGACTGTACAATCTCCTCTATTCGAGGCAGAGATGTGTACGGGAGTGAAGGCCGCCATCCAAAGATGGGCATCCAAATCGTTATCCCAGCCAGTGGGAGGCGGGTTGGGGTTCGGCCAGGTGGGAGTCGGATCCCAGGTCAGGACAACCCGCAGAGCAACGTTTTCCGATGTAAACACTGGCGACAAAGCAAAGTTCTGCTTGGCAGATCCTCCAGCAACTACACCCATCCATCTTGAATCGCTGTTAAATTTATCTGCGGTAGCGGTCAACAGGTGCCCACCAGCATCGACCCCGGTGATCTGATATTTACCATCGGTTCCCGTCGTCTTACATTTAGATGGATAGACACAGACCCGCGCATTGTTCACCGGTGCGCCCGAACTGGCATTGATCACCATCCCCGAAACAGTCCCCGGGCCAAAATTAAAGTTTCCGACAATGATTGGCAGGAAAACGGGTGTGCCGGCTCCATCTGCAAATACTCCAAACGCAGGTGAGCCCAACATTATCAAGATGATCAGGCTAAATCCAACGCTTAGCCAACGGCGATGCGGGTTTATTTTCATTCTAAATCAGATCCTTAAAATCATAATCTACCAGTTTTATCGCGTCAACAGTCGAATCCTCCACCCGGACATGGGGTGGCTGTCCGTGTAGGCGTCGGTGGAGGTGGGGTTGGCGTGCGGGTTGGCGTAGGCAGCGGCGACGTCTTCGTAGGCGTTTTCGTAGCCGTCGGTGCAGGGACTGTAGCCGTACGCGTCGGCGTAGGAACGGTAGCTGTAGGTGTTCTCGTATCGGTCGGTTTAGCCGTGCGCGTGGCTGTAGGAGACGCGGTGGGTGTGGGTGTTATTGTACTAGTAGGTGTTGGTGTGCGCGTGGCAGTGGCTGGACCCGGTGTATAAGTATTTGTGGGAGGGACGGTTCGTGTAACCGTGGGAGTCCTGGTGGGTGTGGGCGTGATTGTAGGCGTTCGAGTAATCGTTGGGGTCTGTGTAACAGTGGGTGTTTGGGTAGGCGGTACTGCAATCGTAAAAGTGTCCAGAACACGCGTGTATTGCCGGTGTGGATCGTTATCCCGCGCCTGGGTGTAGAGCGAATAAGTCCCATTTAAGATCGGGTTACTTGTTCCCGGCCAGTTACCAGGCAGAACAATATTGTTACAAACACCGGCAGTATTACCGTTTATGCAATAAGGAGCGCTGTTATCGGTTAACTGGTAGACCACGTTATTATTGATGTCGCGCACTTCAAAAACTACCCGGTTGATTGATCCGCCCGGGTCAGGGTCATTGGCATTTGCGCTGATCACAAAATCGTCCGTGATGGGATTATGCGGCATATTGGTGGTCAAAACCGGTCCAAATCGTCCTTGTACTACCTTCGAACAACTCAACCCCCCCACCGTATAGTAAATCGTAGTCGAGAAGTCGTGTCCGTGATAGTAAACGTAATACGTGGTGAAGCTTTTGGTGAAATTAATCTTAAAGGTACCAATTTCACTGGTCGCCATAGTCCAGGCAGCCGCATGGCTCAAGTTAACGCCTGGGCTCAGCAGAACATTAGTAGGATCCAGGATCACTGACCCATTCCAATAATACCGGTCGAAATACTGGTCGAGAGGTAATGGATCGACTTCATCGTGCCAGCCGCCTGCCCAATTTGTAGAAACATTCGTAATCTGGATCTGGTAATCGGGACTGAGGTTAGTCAGCGGAATCTGAATATCCATCGCAGATTGGTACAGCGGCTCTCCCGCATTCGTTTGCAAATAATCACAAGAAGGCAGAGGTGTGGGCGTAGCTGTATTAGTCGGTGTCGCCGTCGGGGTACTGGTCTTGGTCGCTGTCGGCGATGAAGTTGAAGTGGCTGTTGCGCTTGGCGTGGGCGTGAATGTCTGGGTTGGCTCAGGCGTTATCGTGGGCACCTCGATGACCGGGGGCAGGCCCAGCACGCGCGCAGTTCGAAACTGTTCCAGGATACCAGTTCGCTCAGCGTGCAAGGTAACAGACGGCCAGATAGAGCTTAGAAATGGCATGATCAGCTGGTGCTGGTAAGTTACCCCAACCATCACCCGCACTGTTCCCCCTTCCGGGTCGCCGGCGTCATCATGGGGAGCACAAAAATCGTCCGGAAGCGGGTGGTAAGAATACCCTGCCATCGAGCTACAGACGGTAACTTTGAAGTATCCTGGCTGGCCTTTGGCTGCGGCCGCGTTGATTAACGGCCCAATAGCAGTGTTTCGAGCCACATCGTATATTGAACCCAACCTGGCATGGTCGATTTCAGCATAGCGGGAAGTCCGGTCAGTCTCGGCATTACACAATAACCCATTGCCATTCAAGTCCTGGCAGTGGGCTTGATCGAACTCCCCTGTAACCGCATATCTGAGTCCAAAGCGAGCTGAGTTGGTAACACTCAGCCAGGCCTGGAAAATGCGTGCGAATTCGATTAATCCAAAGATTAACAGGAGCAAGACCGGCAGCACAATCGCAAATTCGACGAGCCCTTGGGCTTTTCCCCATTTTCTTGTCCTTTGGGATCGGCTTTGAGTCGTTTTAATCGAGGTAAATTGGAGTGGGTTCATAGCGTTACTCATGCATCGATGAAATAGACCTAATGATGGATCCGCGTGAACATGCGCGAAGCAATATCTTCGAAAATTTTCGTGAGCTTATCACTCGTTGGAGAGAAATAATAATTCCCGCACCAGGTTTTAAATTCGGTCAGGTTATGATAGAGATTCGAGCACGGATCGGTCGATGGATCGCCATCATCCCCGGCTGCCGCAACGTACCTGAGTAAATCTACTCCATGTGGTATAGGATCTGTTCCATAGGTGTAAAGCACTTCGTCACCTAAGCCAATAGTGAAGACAACTGCGCCTTGACCGGGTTGCGTACAACTGGGAGCTGGATTTACCGCTAAACAACCGGCAAAGTCGGCCATATCGCGCGCAAAATCGTCAGCATCGTATTTCACATCCCCGCCAAAATGGCGGGTGGCCGTGCTTTTATCGCGACAAAACGGCGGAGTCCAATCAGTGGATGGACAAAAGCCATAAGTATGCGAATTATCGGGATCAGACGAGTTGGCCGCGCCATCCGTCAAGAGAACCATTACCCATAGCGAGTCCTCACGGGTTTGGGTGGCGAACATATTTGCCCCCACTTTCAGACCTCCGCCGATATTGGTAGTAGTGCAGGAGGCAGGATTTCCCGTGTCGTAATAAAGAGGACATCCAAAGCCCATGTAAAGGTTATTGTTAGCCCAATCATAATTCAAGCAGGGGCCAACCGCGCTCGGACAGACATCCGGCTGGTAAACCATCAAATTATCGATCGCGGCGATCGCGTTAGCATGGTTACTCATCCAACCAGGAGGCACAACTCGCGTGCCCCTCCGGTTTGTTCCGGCTTCCCAACTATTTGAAAAAGTAACAATTGATACCCGGTCCGCTTCTTGAGTAGGCGGTAAATCCAAAATGCGATCAATAAAACTGTCTGCTGCGGCCTTCACTTCTTCAAAGGGGTGGCAATGCCGGGCCGGGTTACATTTGCTAGGATCGGCATAATAGTTATCTGCAATAGCGCCTACTTGTGGAATCCCTGGCAATCCACACATTCCATCAGGGCGCCCGTCGTCGGCGACTCCATCACCGTCATCATCTCTACCATTACACAGACTGGCGTCATTGGCCATTGATTCGGAAATATCAATGACCAATACCACGTCCATCGAGGCCGCTTCACCGACCGCATTGGCCGAGATGTTCACATTATTTACACCTACTAATTGAAGGAAAGCCATCGGCACTCTTAAAGTTCCAATTACACGTACGAATTTCCGGTTCGGTGTTACACACAGCTCGGGATCGCCAGGATTGGTATCGCACGTCTCCACGGTGACGGAAGTAGGGTCAACCCCATTGAGATGCATAACTTGATCTGCCGAGGCGGTCATTTCTGCAAGCCCGCGGCCCTCTCGGAATTGAGCTGCCGCAGCCAATGAGCTGGCGTCGACAGCTCGTCTCAAATGGCCCATGTAGACATACAGCTGACCTACGTCGACTACGAAACCTACAAATGCTAATAATGCAATGAAGGCAATTGCGATGATCACAGCTGCCTGGCCGGTTGGTTTCCTGATGATTCTTTTATGCGAGTGTGACGGTTGTTTTTTCATGGCGATGGTGTGGAGGTCGGCTCAGCTGAAACTAGGGGCATGAATGTGTATGCATGGAGAAGGACAGGGTTGGGTACGAATGCAGTAACCCAGGGAAGTCCAAGAATTTGATAATAATGGTAAAAAATCTCAACGATTACCAGCCCAGTATTCGGGGCACCCGTTTGTAGCCTGGAAATAACATCGGCAGTCGAAATTTCTGAGGATTGGTTGCGCGTACCAGTGACTGCCTGAGCATAAGACCAACCACCCGACGATGGGTATCTTCCGGTCACGGTAGGAGACCCCCAACCGCTGACGCTGAATGCCGAGACTAAAATGTCGTCTCCCCGCCCAAGATTTACTGTAATCGTTGGCCTTTCTTGCCTCAGCTCTGATAAGGCTAGACAGGCGGTTTGGAAATAAAAATCACTCGTTACGGTTCCGGCGCTTGGATCGCAATTTGTATTGCCATCGCGATTATTGAAATCCCCATCGCTCGAAAAGCGTGCTGCATTTCGCGCAGCATCCACAATGGCCAGAAATTGGTTCAGCATAAACCCAAATTCCACCATTCCAGATATCATAATGAGCAATACCGGGAAGAGGAGCGCCATTTCGACGAAACTCTGCCCACTGCGAGCCTTACGATTAGGTCGGTGAATTATCTTCATATGTTAAGCGCGTATGTTAAATACAAATATGTTTGCATCGATTCATAATCATTCAATTAGATTATAACAGAGCAAAGAGGGGGATTAACGTGACCTTAGTACTACTCGTATTTACAATATTGAAAGCATCGACGTCGAAAAGAACAATAAAATGATTGCACTGGCCACCAGGAATGGGCCATATGGAATAGCCATGAATGACCGGTATCTGCCGGTTAGCAACATTATAACCAGGTAAATCACGCTTGCCACTCCCCCCAATAAAATTGCTAATATTACTCCCCCGGCGATGCCTGGCCATCCCAATATTAAACCCAAAACCCCGCACAAGTTTACATCACCGAAGCCCAGACCTTCATCATCTTCAAGAGCCTGGTTCTTCAGCTTGGCAAACAGGCGTAGGATCAGTGCGCCGAGATAATATAAACCCAGCATAATCCCAAAACCTGCAATTCCTCCGATCAATGTTGCTTTCAAGCCGTGCAGCCATGATCCTGTCAGGAGCCCAATCCCGGCGCCAAAAAGGCTGACTGGGTGCAAGATCAGGTGGTGTTCGATATCAATCACAGCGACAAGACTAAAATAGATCAGAAGCACAAAACCGACGATGAAACTAAGTTGATGTTGTGGCGTTACCCATAACCAAATTGTCGCCCCTGTCAGGATTATTTCAATAACCCAGCACCTGAATCCCCTCCGCTTGCCACAACCAGCACAAACTCGCGGCCAGAGAAAATAATTCTTCAAACTCATAGGTGCTCTACAGGATGGGCAAATCGGTGGGCCTAACTTCCTTGTTACCGGTAGAATATCAGACAGATAATTTACCAGAACACCTGCTACCAAACCACTGATCGCAATAATCAAGTAAATAAACACCCGTGCATTATAGCAGCCACTCAGAATAATCCTCCATTCACACATATAATGCACACAAATTTGTAAGTCATCTTTCTGTGCCATTTTTCGTTTGTCGGCGGAGATTTATTCTGCCAATTGGAGAATAATATTATTCATTAAACGTAACTGCTCAGGCATAAGCCTGAATGAACTTTAACATTGTCAAAAATGCAAAAGCCGAGCACAATATAGGCATGGAACCGATCCGCCTGCCGAGCGACGAAGAAATCAGCGCTGCGTATGATCAAGGCAAAGAAGCCGTAATCAA
>Ga0209048_10004120_pt1 | contig 13958 bp, 17 predicted proteins | sample FrelakmetCRP12CR_FD_187146 | JGI IMG/M metagenome (GOLD analysis project Ga0209048, IMG submission 187146) | Freshwater lake sediment microbial communities from the University of Notre Dame, USA, for methane emissions studies - CRP12 CR (SPAdes)... | ecosystem: Environmental > Aquatic >... | reverse complement strand
CGCCAAGTGACATGGCAATCCGCTGAAAACGTCTTTCCGCGATCCTCCCCAACAAGTCGCGAATGTCGATTTCGTCGAGTGCTAATGCAGCGAGGTAAACGGCGATGGCTGCATGCCAGAGCGAGGTATCGAGAATAATGGGCAACTTCGCCTGCAGGAAAATGGCACCTAATTCGATCGTAACTGCCAAGCCGACAAGCGCCGCAACCCGCAAACTGGCGGTAAGGCGGCGCCTCAGCACCACCATGAGAAGTACGATGATGCCAAGTCCGCCTAGTGTTACGATATTGGAAGAGGTATGCAACGCGCGGTTTTGCAGAACCGACTCGGCAGCCAGCATCTGCAGGACTGCGCCCGGGATTACATGGCCATTCGGAACATTGAACCGATCGCCGAGCTCAAGCGCTGTTCCGCCTATTATAATTTTATTGTTCTTTAGCTTTTTCAACGCAGCGGGATCGCCGCGCAGTACGTCCACATAGGAGACTGTCGGCAAAGAATCCGCATTGATGCTGAAATCAATTTGAAAGGGCTCTTCGTTGCTCTTGAACTTACCCGCCAAAAGCGCGCCCATGGAAGGCAAAAAGCTTCCATCGAGTGTTTCCCCGTACGAATAGCGACGCACCAAACCGTCCGGCTCGACTGCGACATTCACAACTGCCGACCACGCGTATTTGCCGAATTGCGGCAACGGGCGATTCACATAGATTGTCTTTCCATTTTCGCTATTACCCACCGATTGTTTGAACGTCGGCAGTACGACCGATCCGCCGGCCTTTTGTAGAGCATTGGCAAAGGTCTGATCAAAGGCCGGGTCCGATGGGGAACTGAAATCAACGTCGAACACGATATCGCTGGCTCCGGCGCTTTCCAGCTTGTTGAGAAGTTCCGCATGAAGCCGTCGGGGCCAGGGCCATACTCCGATCTTCTCGATCGAGGGCGCATCAATCGCAACCAGGACAATGTTGCCGCTAGCCTGGCGAGGAAACCAATTGAACCGCATATCGTTAAGTGTGTTTTGCAACGCATTGTGCACCCCGGTCAGCAGAACTAATGCCAGGACGCACAAAACAAAAATATGTGGTCGGTACTGTTTCACTCTCCGTCCCCAACTACCTTCTACCGCCTTTAAGAACATTGGCTACCGATGAGGTGCTTGTAACAGCTAACGGTCACATCGGATTCTGTCTTTGCTTTTGCCGACGCCGTTTAGCGCCGACGACGAAGGCAACGGCAATGCCAACGACCAAAGAAAGCGTAAAAGTAGATTGGTCATTAGGTTCCGACGAATCATTGGCGTTATCGACACTCGGACGCAGCGTAGCGAGACTGGAGATCCGCACGTTCTCCTTGGCGGCGCCTCCTCCCGATAACGCGGGGACCGATTCGACTTCACCAAGCAGCGACGCTGCACGAACCTGCTGTCCCTTCGGCGCGCTGTCCGGCGCCGAGCAACCCTTTTTGGGTACCGGTACGGGGTTCACCGATGATCTACGGGGCGCGCCCTGCTGGATGGGGCTCAAGGTGCCTGCGCCGCTCAAGGACAGACCGACTGATCCTTGCGCCGAGACTTTCGCGGTTTGTCCGGGCTGAACGAGCGCATACTGGCCGGACTTGAGATCCGATACCTCAACCTGGCCCCTGAGCACGTCAACATGGGTGTCATTTTTGTCTACGGTGACGCGGAACTGCGTGCCCTTCACCAAAGCGGCGAGTAACGGCGTCTCGACCTCGAAGTGCTTGACGTTTTGTTTTTCCACCTCGAGGAGAATCGAACCCGCCTTCTGAATGATGGTCGTCGACAATCCCTCTTTCTTTTCTCTAGGAATCTCAATAAGTGAGTTTGGCGAGATGAGTATGTATTCCTCGCCGTGCACCAGAAGGGCACGGCCGTTTTGGCCAGTGCGGATATAGTCGCCGCGTTTTAAGATCCTCGCGTGCGTGAGCGAAGCCTGTTGGACTCCCCGAGTAGTTACCCAGACAGCGCCGGATGCCTTGCTAACGTGCCAGACAGCGTCATCCTCCGCGATCGCGCCCGCCCCCCACGTAAAAGTGACAAACATCACCAGCAGAAACGGGGCACAAAGGCCCCTCATCCGGCCATACATGGACGCCTCGTATCTTCTCTAGCGGGATCTCGATTGCAAAACGCATCCAAAACTACTGATCAAAACCAATGTAATCGGAGAAGTCTCAACTAGTTAATTAGTGCACCTCAGCGAAATGCATCGTCGAATAAACCTTTCGTTGAGCATAAAGCCCCAAATTGGACTGCCACGTCAGCTTTGGGTCAAAAGTGGAAGTCGTGGCAAGTCCACGGTATGTCCGCTCATCCCTCTGAAGCGGACACTAATCGGCGCGTATGCCACGTCAGCTAAGGGCCATGAGCCGACATGACTTACGCCCTCGGACCAGCGCATTATTGAGCGTCAGGCGGCTTCATCTGACGCCGCAGCGATTCGATCAGCGCGGCGATGTCCCGGTCGGCCGGAGACATCCGGGCCAGCCGCTCGGCATATTCGAATGCGGTCGAAATGTCACCCGCGTCACGGCTGAACGTAATGATCGCCACCAACGATTCGCGGTCGTTCGGATGCCGCCCCAGGCTGTCCTTGAGAACCACGATGGCGTCGTTCACGCGACCGGTCGAGTGCAGGGCCACACCATAGACATAAGCGTATCGCGTACGGTCGGGCTCAAGTTCAGCTGCCCGGCGCAGCTCGGCGAGCGCCTCGTCGTTGCGCTGCCGCCGCACTAGCGTCAGCCCGAGCGTGTGATGCAGACCCGCGTCCTGCGGTGACACGGCAAGCGCCGCGCGCAGGGTCTCTTCGCCGTCAACATCCCGCCCGAACCCGCGGTAAAGATCGGCAAGGTTGACCGCCGCCGGCGCAAACTGCGGGCTCAGCCGCAGCGCCGCCTTGTATTCCGCCTCGGCATCGGCGGGGAACCCGCGCCGCGCCAGGAAGCTGCCGAGCGCGCTGCGTGCCTCGGGCCGGTCGGCGTTGAGGCGCTGGGCGGCGACGAACTCGGCGGCCGCCCGCTCGAAGCGTCCGCGATCCATCGGAGGCTGGCTCGCTGTCGGAACCGACGCAAGCAGTGATACGGCTCTGGTCCGAACGCCTTGGATCGGATCAGCAAGGAGCGGTGCCACGACCGTCCAAATCTGTCTGGCCGGCACGTTCTCAAGCATGTCGAGCGCGCCAATCCGAACCATGGGATCGACATCGCCGAGTCCTGCTTTCGCTAGTTCGATATTGGACTGCGAAACGTGTGAAGCAAGCTCGGTCAGCGCACTCGCACGCGCGACCGACGGTACTTGCTTATCCGTGACAACCGCTATTAGCAGCTTCTCACTGTCCGGCTTGTCGGTCCATGCCGCTTGGAAAGCTTGTCCGTAGTTCTGGAAACCCTTGCGGTTGGGTCCGTACCATCGCTCGATTGCTGACGTCGCCCAGTCGGCCGATTTGTCGGCGTGGCAGTCGTTGCATGCATTGGGGGTCCCAAGTTTTTCCGAAATATCGGGCCGCGGAACCCGAAAGCTGTGGTCGTGCCGTGGATCGACAACCATGTAAGTGCGCGCCAACATGTGGCACGATATGCACGTGAGACGCGGGCTCACTTTTTCATGCTGATGGTGTGCCGGCGACGCAAAATTATCCGAGTGACAGTCTAGACAGACGCCATCGCCCGAGCGCCGCAGCTTGGCACTATGTGGCTCATGGCAATCGCTGCATGTTACTCCCGCCGCAAACATTTCGCTCTGCTTGAAGGGAGTGTAATTGTAAGGCTCTTCCTCGTCCCGGATCTGCCCATCGGCATAGTAGACTCGACGGCTGACCGATGAGACGGCATGGGTTTCGGATAGTGACCGACCTGGGACCCAATCCTCCGACATTTGACTGCGGCGTGCGTGACAAAAGCCGCACGTTTCGACCTCTTTGCGCAAAGCGGCCGGCAAAATGCTGCGCTGCGGATTTCCCGTCCGCGGATTTTGTGTCCTTGCGACGCCGTTACGCTCGTCGAAGCGAACCACAAACCCTTTGCTAGGATCGTCCGTTTTTCCGAACGGCCACCAACTTTGCTTCTTGTGCACCCAATCGACATGACGCGACCCTTGGCCATGACAGGTCTCGCAGCCTACGCTGATCTCGGCAAAAGTTGTTGTAAAACGATCATTGGTGGCGTCGTAATTCTTGCGCACACCGGTTGAATGACACTCGGCGCACATGAAGTTCCAGTTCTGGTTCAACTTGGTCCAGTGCAGAACATCATCGTGCCGGATCTCCTCATTCGGATAGAGATGAAACCAGCGCTGCCCGCCCTTCGCTTTCGGGCGGCTGTCCCACGCGATCGATAGCGCCTGCAGCCGGCCATCGGGAAATTCGATCAGGTATTGCTGCAAGGGATCGACGCCGAACGTGTATTTCACCTGAAACGTCGCGAGGTTGCCGTCCGGTCCATCGGTCTCGACGAGGAATTTGCCGTCCTTGCGGAAAAACCGTGAGCGTACGTCGTAGTAATCGAAGCTCGTGTCGTTGAAGTCGCCGAGCACGGATTTGTCCGTCGCATGATCCATCGCAAGCCGGTGCTGCGAACCGCGCCAAAGCTTGGCCTCGGTCTGATGACAACCGGAACAGGTCTCGCTGCCGACAAAAGCGGCGACGGCGCTGCCAGCCCCCCCGGCGGCTGGCATGTTTCGCGAGCCGACGAACAAGAATAGAAACGACAGGCCACCGGACAAAACCAGTAAGGCAACCACAATGATGATGAACCGGCGCGACAGCAGGTCCTGCTTCGCGGCTTCCGGCGAGGCCATTGGCTTTTTAGGGTTCCGTTGTCTGCGCTTCGCCTTTGTCATCGCTGCCTAACGATGTTGGGCTTCTTGTCCTGCGCGTGCGCGGGACCCATGAGTGCTGCCGCAGCCGTCAGCAGTACCAAGGCGTATATGATGCGCGGTCTCTTCACGCCGTATCTTCCTTCGTTGGTTGGCTGATAGTCCAGTTTTCGTTCGCCACCCGTCAATCCAGGGCGGTCGCTGAAGTACGAATGCGTGTTTCCATAGTGCCTTCGGGGCCGGAGCAAGGCAAGATCCAGACCCTCCCGGTGAAACCGCCGCCATCGCCGTCCGCTCCTCCCCCAACAGCGGATTTTCGTCGGCGCAATCGGCATGTCCGCTTTAAGCCAAAAGCCGACACGATCGCCACCCTCAATTCACTGCACGATATTGACCTGTGTCAATGCGCATAGTGAATTAGGTGATCTCATTCGCGGCACTTTCGCTGCGCATCCATCGGGCGGGAGGAAATAATGAAATCTAAAGTTAGAGCATTCATAGTCGGCGCAATTGCAGTCGGCGCCGTCACAATGGCACATGCGCAACAGAATAGCTCCGCAAAGCAAAGCGTCGATCTTGGCAAATGGGAATACGATGGGCACTGCGCCGTGTGCCATGGTTCGACGGGGAAGGGCGACGGTTATTTTTATGCGGGGCGGCTCGAAAAAAACACCACGGTGCCCAACTTGACCGAGCTATCGAAGAAGAACAAGGGGGTGTTCCCGTTCACGCGGGTATATGAAACTATTGATGGAAGGCAGGTGATACAGGCGCACGGCACAAGGGATATGCCCATTTGGGGCAGAGACTTCAGCGCCATGAGCTTCACCCAAAATCTTTTCTACGATCACGCAGCCTTCGCGCGTGCCAAAATTCTTGCGTTGACGGAGTACGTCTACCGCCTACAAGCGAGGTAGGCCTCATGCAGTTGATTGTTCATCGCATGAGGTTTGTTCGTTTGCATCATGCACTTTGACTTCGCTATACGGATATTTCTGCTTTAGTTCCAAGCCTGCCTTCAATGCCTGCGCAAAGATTCCATATTCAGATTTTATTTTTCCATCGATTTCGAGGATATAGCTCTCGGGGCGCAAAACATTAGTCAAAATAGCGGATTTCATGAGACACCCCATCTATCGTCCTGGCGCTTAGAACGCTGAATTACAGTTGTTAATAGATTGTTAACTCAGACATTTTTATGCGCATACCTACTCTGCCGTTCAAGCATGGAACTGCGAGGCGTCTTCAAAATTATTTATGTGGTCATTGGAAATTTGGCATGAGACACATGCTGCCCGATACCTGATCGACGTTTCTTCGAAGCAAAAAGGCGAAATCAATATGGCAACCATTGCATCGCTTCGATGTTGGGCAGAATGCACACGTTGTGGGGCAGCGTTGATTTTTCCTGAGTGGTCCGAAAATGTGGGTACACGGGAAACCATCAATATTTGGCATTGCCCGATTTGCGGAAACGAATTTGAGACCACTGATAAAGGCGTCGAGAAAACGCCATCCGACGCTGAACTCATTCAAGAGTTTTTGCCGAATTTATTGGTTGCATGAGTTTGACTATTAACTAAGCGCTCAATCAGGAGGCGCCATATGACATCAATCGGATTTCTTCGACATTCCGCGGGATGTCCTCAGGGCGAAAAAGAGTCGGATGCTCCTAAGCGATCAGAATACGTAAGCACGGGAGAAGTTCACCACTTTTTGTGATCATCGTGTTAATGATGCTGACCAGCCTCTCCTTCGACGGCACAGCAACTCCTGCCTTGCCCTTTTCAAACTCGATGATCTTGAAGCTGTAGCAGACGGTGAGAACGATCGCTCCGGCCGCGTCGGCGCGCCACCAGGGGCCCAGGCGACGCGGCACGCCCGCGATGAGACGGTGCGGGATGCCCTGACCTAGGGGCAACTTCATACCAGCCGCCCAGAGCCTACCATCGACCCGTTGAGGTATATCGACCGCAAGTCCCGCATCGAGCGCAATCTTTAGACGCACCTGTCTCGTGCGGTATCTAATGGTGCTGAGTCTGCGGTGCACAACGGCGAACGCGCTGACCTAGGGAGACGGCTGCCCCCCTATTCTAAACCAGAGATCTTGTATGTTGCCGCATACATCATTCGTGTCCAATCAACTACAGCCTTTACGGTATCTCCAATGATTCGCATTTTGTCTTTGTGGTTCAGAGGCACCCTATAAGTCATTGGAATCTCGACATGCCCAAATTCGTCAAACGGCAGCGAGACTAATAACACCTCCTCCTTTCGGGGCATCCTCGTCTTCTCTATCTTGGCAAACTCTTTGGCGACCACTATCAATTTCATCCGAAGCGCGTTGCTCAATCTAGTGTTCGCCCCCCTCTTTATAACAATCTCGAAAATCTCTTTGAGAACGAGATCCAGGACTTCTTGGCGGAATTCTTTCGAGCGAGAAGGAAGCTGAAGTGTTTTGCGAAGTTTAAGCATAGCCTGATTATAGTCTTTCGAAAACTGTCCTCTTTTATGCAGCATTGCAAATTGAACGTTTTCAATTCCTCTCCCCTTGAAAAATATTGTGAAGATAATTCTGACGTGTGTATCACGGCCAACCTTATGATGAAATTTGCGCCCAGGCAGTCGCAGTTTCGTTATCGACATTTGTCACCCCTCGTAACGATTCTAGCCATAGATCGTGCCAGAAAGTCCCTATTCTGCGCTTGCGAGCGTTCCCTCACGTTCTTTGGACCAATTCAATGTGAGAGACCTACGCTAGCAGCATCTTCGCCTGTGATCGCGGGAGCGGCTCGTACCAATTCGATATTCCATATCTTAGGGGCGTCTTTTTTGCCCGGTTTAGAATTGAAGCGGTCTAAGTCGTAGCGTTGCCGTTCGGCTAGGATCACCTCAAGCGGACATTCGTCGCCCCCGCTTGATCTCGATATCGAATCGATCAAACTCGGCATTGACCTAAATCAGAATATAAAAATGAGTAAAGGGCGCTGTCTGATTTATATCAAAGTCGCGTCTTCGGTTTTCAGTTTCGCTTATTGTGCATGCTGAAGGAGCTCCTGTATCTTAGCGTACAGGCGGGTGAAGGTACTTCTCTTCTTTTGCGGGATCATAAAGGCGGCTTCCCTGTGATTCTTTGAGCTAATGCTTTCGCCCTCGATAAAACAGGGAGTATTGCGTAGCAACGAGCGCAACAGCACCGCGATGCTTCAAATGGAACAAACCGCGCGCGTGGCGGAAGCGAAAGAAAATGACCCCAGAGGGGGCGCCGCTGGGGTCATCACTTGGCTGGACACGGGGCGTATGGGGCGCAAACAGGTCCAGCTTCTTAAGAAGAATAGGATCGATATATGGCATTACAACGCGTATTCTCGCCTAAGGCCGTCACTAGCCATGCATAAAATGGGTCAATGGCGCTGCCTGATCCAAGTCAATGACTTTTTCGCAGTTTCCAGCTTTGCTTTTTACGCATGTTGAAGAGGCTCGTTGTGAGGAGCGTTGGAGCTTCTTCGATGCGCAAAGCGAGCGGACGCCCTCGGGCAGGGTTTGAGGAATTAGTGGCAAAATATTCCTCCACTCTTCAGGCTGAGCGACCGCTCTTTTTTTTGAATAATCTAATGTACGCTTTCTGGGAAAATCGTTCCGAAACCAGACATTGCTGATCTTGAACGGAGGCAGCAGGCGCTCGAAGATGAGATTGCGAAAGCGCTGCTCCATTGTTCGACAGATGATTCAATGATCGTTGATCTCAAGCGTCGCATGTTGCATCTCAGAGACGGACTCGAACGGCTTCGTCATGAAGGAGCTGCGGACAGACGCCTGCACTAACGCCTAAGGGGCCAACTTTAGTTTTGGTAGAATGGAGTGGCGTGCTGCATGTTTCCTACAAGCCATTGATTTAATTGATGAAGGTGATGGGCGCACCAGGGCTCGAACCTGGGACCCGTTGATTAAGAGTTACCCGTCAATGCTGTTATTTACTGGTGGGGTGATCGGAAATGGTGCTTTCACTTTAGACCTCTCGGGAATTATCGGGCTGGCTTAATGACGACGCGGATTGGACTGGGACGTGGCATCCTCACCTTTCTGCAAGACGAATTCACCCAGGTTGGCGATGACGTCAGCTATTAGCGTCCCTCGCTCGGTAGGAGGTGCAAGCACAATTAAGTCAGCAAGCACTTCGGTCACTTTCGACGCGATCTCCGCCAGATTGGCTTCGTCACCTTGTAAGCGACTCTCAAGCAAGTCATGGATATCGCAGTGGATACAGTCGGACATCTAATTTTCCTTGGAGGTTCCCTCTAAGTACCCCTCCCCTATGCCACACTTTGACTAATGAACGTAAACGTCATCGTCTGGGACCGGGAGACCGTGCCCGATCTCGGTGGATTCGCAGCGGCTAACGGTCTTGTCGGCAAGACTCACGCAGAAATCCGTGAGGCGATCGGTGATAAGTTCCCAAAGCACATCTACCACTCGATCGTATGCATCGGCGCCCTGGTCGCACGCCGAGAGAGCGATCAGTCGGCGGTCGACGCACTCGGTGCCTCCCATGTAGGGGAAAGAACCGAGAAGCAGCTGATAACAGCCTTCGTCGACAAAATCGCTGAGCTGAGCCCGCAGCTCACGCGCTCGCATCCTTTAATGCAGGAGCAAGAGCGACACTGAATGAGATCAGCAGGATCATGGGGATGCCTGGGAAACCTGGTGGCGTGGATCGCCGCGAGGTCGAGCAGTATTTTCGCTAGGGCAAGTTCGAGGAGATCGCGGATTACTGCGAGACCGACATCGTCAACATCTATAGCGTTGGCTGCGCTACGAGTTATTTAAGGGCAAGCTCACACCCATCCAGTTTCAGTTCAGCGAGCAGACACTCGCAGAATTCATCAAGACGCGAGCGGATACATAGCCGAATCTGTGTGAGGTGGTCAGCGAAAGATCATTATGACCGATGCGATCTATGACAAGCTCATTTCTATCACATCGCTGGCAATAACTCTTTATTCAGCTTGGTTGCTATTTTTTTTTGAGTTTCTCTTTAGCTAACTCATTTCCTTGATCTGCAGCTTTGCGGTACCAGATGATGGCCTGCGCATCGTTCTTGGGAACACCAAGACCACTCTCATACATAACGCCAAGAAAATACTGTGCCACAGCTAACCCCTGTTCCGCAGCCTTGCGGTACCAAACTGCTGCCTGCGCCTCATCCTTAGCAACGCCGCGACCATTGCCGTACATTGCAGCAAGATTACTTTGCGCATTGGCGTCTCCCTGCTCGGCAGCCTTACGATACCAAGCGACGGCTTGCACATCGTCCTTGGGGACGCCACGACCGTTCTCAAACATAAAGCCAAGAATACTCTGAGCACCGGCGACGCCTTGATCCGCAGCCTTGCGATACCAAACCGCTGCCTGCGTATCGTCCTTGGGAACACCGAGACCACTAAAGTACAAAGTACCAAGATTATTCTGAGCTATCGCGTTTCCCTTCTCCGCAGCTTTGCGATACCAGATGACCGCATCTTCGTTTTTACCGCTTTTTTGATAGGCACGCCCTAATTGAAGCTCCAAACGAGGTGTGTTTGGATTTCGTGAAACAGCGTCTATGCACGCTGGTATCGCTTTTGCAGGGTCGACCTTATCAAACGGCAATGCCGCTGCGTGCCGATCACAATCGGTGAGGGGAGCATCTTGTGATAGCGCAGCTGCACTGCCGAACAGCAGAGCAAGACAAGAAATGGGTCCGATTTTTCGAAGCATCGATGCCTCCCCTAGCGCGGCACAGAAAAACATCGCAGTAAATTTATCCAATCTGTAGCTCCCCCGTAAAACGAAACCGAGCAATCGATCTGGTTATTGACTTTTTGTATTTTTATTTTGAGGGAAACCCTTATAGAGGTCCATAACCGCATCGATATAATCTGCCAAAGGATGTTCGTTGCAATATTTCCGTATACGAGCCATTTGCTGGTCAATGGGCATTGCTGACAAGTCCTGACTATCGCCCGTTGCCTCCAGCTTTTTGTAGTTTATCCCGCTCATAAAACCCTGAGCCCACGAATGATAAAGATCGTCAGCGAGTTTTGGGTTAATTAGATAATTATTTGCAAATACCCCACATGTCTTAGCTCCTACCCCCCAAAAAGCAGTTTCCGCTTTAACAAATACTGTAACTGTCAAAGTTATTGTCGCGGTCAGCATCACAACACGAAATGTCATTGCCGCCTTCCTATCTGTTATAGCGCTAAGCGAATGCTATCCTCGTTAAGGGACACATACTGCACCCGCCTTAAATAGGCACAGTAAACATTACGCTGTTCCGAGCGGAAAACAATTTCATTATTTTTCACGGTTTTGATCAGCGGTTTCTTTCGACATCATGCCTAGTACCGCTGAACCCGCCGATACACCTCTGTCGACCGGTTTCGCTCCTCTCACGGCACTCCAGTAGGATTGCAGCGGAACGCCGAGCGGTCGCTCAGTGCTCCAGTCAAAACTCTGAATGCGAAGCACAGAGATGGGTCTGTAATTAATGATTGAAAAGTGCTTCCATGCGCGCAATCGGCCGCAAGGACACAGCTCAATGAATGCGAATCAATTCGTTCCGCCTGAGGGCGCATTTACACGAACAGTGCCAATTCGCTTTTCTCACTGCGATCCAGCGGGCATCGTCTATTTCCCTCACTATTTTGATATGTTTAATGGTTTGATTGAAGATTGGTATACAGAGCAACTTGGCGTTGATTATGCCGAGTTAATCTTGAACGAACGACATGGCTTTCCTTTCGTTCACATCGAAACAGACTTTAAGATACCAAGCCGAATGGGAGAGCACCTCGATCTCACGTTACTTCTCATGCGGATCGGACGGTCTTCATTGAGTGTTGTCATCGTGGGTCATTTGGCTGGTGTTGAGAGATTACGCGCCCGCTTGGTAACCGCGATGACGTCATTAGAGACACATAGGGCAGTCGAATTACCCCAGGCTTTGCGTTATAAATTCGAGACTTATTTGAAGCGCACTGGGCAGGCGCAAAGCTGACCGTTGCGAATACCAAAGATAGGAAATTGAAGACTGAAGCATGCTCGCCTATCATTTTGGGCTAATCAAGAGTACGCATGAAAACGAGCGAGCGCCGTCGCATCAAGTACGAGCAGCTTTCGGGCTACTTTTTTTCTTCTGGCTGCTCGGGCAATTCCACCGCGTTGCGCCTTCGCTCCTTTGCGTTGAACACTTTAACCGGAATTTGCGGATACTTTCGCTTCAGTTCTAAGCCCGCTTTGGCTCCCGCCTCTTCGGTCTCGTACTGTGATTTCACCCTCCCATCGACCTCCAACCCATAGCCATCGGTCGGTAGTAGATTGGCTTTCAGATTCGTCTCTTTTCACCTTCGCTGACGGGTTTTTCGATCGTCGCGATTTTCGGTGGCGCGGCTTCTAGATCTTTCGTTGTCTTCGTACCGTTGCTCATGGGCACTCCGATAGTTGCGCTTTTCAGCCGATTGGCTTTCGGATTCCTTACCACTTCAGCTTGGCGTTATTTCTTTTTCAGTTTTTCTTTAGCAGATTCATTTCCTTGATCTGCAGCTTTCCGCCACCACGCATCCGCTTGCGCATGGTCCTTAGAAACGCCGCTACCATTCTCATACATCACCCCAAGACCAAACTGTGCCAGGGCATATCCCTGGTCCGCAGCCTTGCGATACCAAGTGACGGCTTGCGCATCATCTTTGGCTACGCCACGACCAGCAGCATACATATTGCCGAGCTCGAACTGAGCTAAGGCTAATCCCTGCTCCGCAGCCTTGCGATACCAAGCTACAGCCTGTGCATCGTCTCTAGAAACGCCGCGACCGTTGGCATACATATCGCCAAGATTAGTCTGTCCCGTCGCAAATCCTTGCTCCGCAGCCTTTCGAAACCAAACGATGGCTTGCGCTAGTTTCACAGATCCGCCAACCCCATTTTTGTACATGAGACCAAGATTAACCTGCGCAATACCATATCCCTGCCTGGCTGCCTTGCGATACCAGACCAGTGCATTGCCATTTTCGCTGGTTTTTTCATAAGCTCGCCCTAACTGATATTGAAAACGAGGCGTGTTTGGGTAGCGTGAAAGAGCCTCTTTGCAGGCTGGTATCGCCTTTGCGGGGTCAACTTTATCAAGCCGCAATCCTTCGGTTTTTCGCTGCGTGTCGATATCGCTCGCTGCGTAAGTATCGCAATCAGTAAGCGGAGCATCCTGTGCGAGCGTAGCTGTACTGCCGAGCAGCAAAACAATACATGCGATAAGTGCGATCTTGCGGAGCATCACCGACCAAGCCAGCTTCTTTGATGCGCCGCGCTTCGGACTGCGACTAACTCTCTTACCCTGACGCACGGAACACCTCCCTACGCTCAGCTGACGGCGCGCTCTTGTTCGGCGCCTCTATGAGCACACCGCAATAATAGCGTGATGGGAATTTCAGTTGTTAGAAATTCGAGCGCGCTCAACGCGCCAACGCGAGCGGAAAAAAACGCGCCAAAAAAGTTTATAACGGTCTACACTTTTTTCGCGCGACGACGGCGTACTGCGCGTTTCTTATAAGCCTTTGATATTATTGGTTAAAGTGGCGGACGCACCAGGGCTCGCGCCTGGGACCCGCTGATTAAGAGTCGGCCTTTATTGCAACAATATCAATGGCTTAAATGTAAAGCCCGCCAAAAGAAGCCATTCCAGATCAATCGGATATGGGTGAATTGTAAAACGCGATTTTGTTTGTTCGGACGTGCAAGCGCACCGTTATGAGCGGCGGGCGCGCTCCGGAAAAACCGGAAGAAACTGATGATTGGTGTTGCACTCGATCACGTTTGACAACGTTTGTTCCTGTTTGGTTGCGTCGTATCGTTGGTCATTCATTGGTCAGGACTGGTGGCTTCGCCATTGAATTTTGATGTCCGCTATTGGCACTAAGCGGACATTCCCGGGTGTGGTTGGAATGTTCGCTTAGTGCCAACAGCCGACATCGCACCTGTGGTTTGAAATAATTAAAGAGGCCGCCAACTGAGGCGGCCTCTGAAGCTTGATATGGCGGGTTAAGTCTAATAGCCACGGTACGGTTTGCAGACGCCGTCCTGCACAGTGTAG
>Ga0209048_10004119_pt1 | contig 13958 bp, 11 predicted proteins | sample FrelakmetCRP12CR_FD_187146 | JGI IMG/M metagenome (GOLD analysis project Ga0209048, IMG submission 187146) | Freshwater lake sediment microbial communities from the University of Notre Dame, USA, for methane emissions studies - CRP12 CR (SPAdes)... | ecosystem: Environmental > Aquatic >... | reverse complement strand
GTTCCCCTACTTCACCCGGACCTGGATGGAGTTGAACCGGAATTTCTTCTCGGCCCTGCGGGTCGAGCGGATCGTCATGTTCGTGATCCTGACGATGATCGTCCTGGTGGCAGCCTTCGGCATCATCAGCACGTTGGTCATGCTGGTTATGCAGAAACGGAAGGAGATCGCCATCCTCAAGTCCATGGGGGCCACCAACCGCAGCATTATGGGTCTCTTCGTCGTGCAAGGACTCGTCATCGGCGTGGCCGGGACCGGTGTGGGCCTGCTCCTGGGACTCACCATCGCGCACAATCTCAATCCGATCGTGGCCGCGGTGGAGTGGATCTTCGGGTTCAAGGCGTTTCCGCAGGATGTCTATCTGCTGGATAAGCTGCCCTCGCGGGTGCTCTGGCCGGATGTGTTGGCCATTTCGCTCACGTCGGTGCTGATCAGCCTGCTGGCCACCATCCTGCCGTCACGACAAGCGGCGACGGTCGATCCCGTCGTGGCGATCCGGTATGAGTAATGCCGAGAGTCGAGAGCCTAGCGCCGAGAGACGAGACGAAGGCGCCACTGACCGCACGCCGAGACCAGTGAAACATGCTTGAGTCCATCATCGCGCAGGAAGTAAATAAGAGTTTCGCGCGGGACGGGGAGCGGGTCGAGGTGCTCAAGGGGGTGACCCTCACCGTCGCCGCCGGCGAGTTGGCCGCCATCGTGGGCCCGTCGGGGGTGGGCAAGAGCACGCTGCTGCACCTCCTGGGCGGCCTGGAGCGGCCGACCTCGGGGACCATCCGCTACGGCGAGACCGATCTGGCGGGGCTCTCCGATCTCGACCTGGCGCGCTTTCGGAACCGGCGGGTGGGGTTCGTCTTCCAGTTTCACCACCTCTTGCCGGAGTTCTCTGCGGTGGAGAACGTGATGCTGCCCCTCCTGATCCGACGCCTCCCCGCCGCTGAGGCGCGGGCGTGCGCCCTGGCGCTGCTGACGCGGGTGGGGCTGGGGGGGCGCGTCCGGCACCGGCCGGGAGAGATGTCCGGGGGGGAGCAGCAGCGGGTGGCGATCGCGCGCGCGCTGATCGGGGAACCGGCGGTCCTCCTGGCCGACGAGCCGACGGGGAATCTGGACACCAAGACCGGCGCGGAGGTCTTCGAGTTGATCCGCGCGTTGAACCGCGAGCGTCGACTGACGTGCGTCTTTATCACGCACAACGAGGAGTTGGCCGGCCGGACCGACCGCATTCTCCGGATGCTGGACGGGCGCATGGTCGAATAGCCGGGGCATCGTCACCCGGCGCTCGGGCCGCTCCGCGACCGATCGCCCGAGCCCCGGACCCATGCAGGGTCCGATTGCCGAGTCGCCACCTTGCTAGGGCCTCCGTACCTGGTCCGATTTCGGCCTTCCCGTCCTTCAGATCGTCGGTTATACTTCCGATGAGATGGATAGGTACCGGACGCCGGGCGTGGGTGTGTCGGCCGGAGGAGAATCAGCGCGCTGAAGCGAGGAGCGAGTTATGTTCGAGCGATTTACCGAGCGTGCCCGTAAGGTCATCATTCTGGCCCGCGAAGAGGCGATCCGCCTGGGACACAATTTCGTCGGGACGGAGCACTTGTTGTTGGGGCTCATTCGGGAAGGGGACGGTCTGGCGGTCGCCATCCTGAAGAAGCTGAACGTCAGCATCTCGGCGCTGAAGGCGGAGATCGAGAAGGTGGTGGCGGTCGGCACCGAGTTCTCCCCGGCCGGCGAGATCCCCTTCACCCCGCAAGCCAAGAAGGTGCTGGAGTACGCCATCTCCGAGGCGCGCTCGCTGAGCCACAACTACATCGGGACCGAGCATCTGCTGCTGGGCCTGATTCGCGAGGGCGAGGGGATTGCATCGCTGGTGCTGCGGGATTTCGGGGTCAGCGTGGCGGCCGCCAAGTCGCAGGCGCAGGAGCTGCTGGGGGAGCAGGCGTCCAAACAGCCGACCGCGAACCGGACACCGGCTCTGGACGAATTCGGCGTGGACCTGACGATGGCGGCCAGGCAGGACAAGCTGGATCCGGTGATCGGCCGGGACGCCGAGATTGAACGGGTCATCCAGGTGCTGAGCCGGCGGAAAAAGAGCAATCCGGTGCTGATCGGCGAGGCCGGCGTGGGGAAGACCGCCATCGTCGAGGGGCTGGCCCTCCGGATCGTGGCCAGCAACGTCCCGGAGATTTTGCTCAAGAGGCGGGTCGTGCAGCTGGATCTGGCAGGCATGGTGGCGGGCACCAAGTACCGAGGGCAGTTCGAGGAGCGGCTGAAGGCGGTGGTGAAGGAGATCCAGCAGGCCAACAACGTGATCCTCTTTATCGACGAGCTGCACACCCTGGTGGGGGCGGGAGCGGCCGAGGGGGCCATCGACGCTAGCAACATGCTGAAACCGGCGCTGGCGCGGGGCGAGCTCCAGTGCATCGGCGCCACCACCATGGACGAGTATCGCAAGTACGTCGAGAAAGACCGGGCCCTCGAGCGACGATTCCAGGCCATCCACGTCGGGCCGCCGAGCGTGGACGAAACCATCCACATCTTGCGGGAGATCAAGGATCGGTACGAAACGCACCATCAAGCCCTCATCACGGACGAAGCGGTGGTGGCGGCGGCGCGCCTCTCCCAGCGCTACATCGCGGATCGGTTCTTGCCGGATAAGGCCATCGACGTGATCGACGAGGCCGGCGCCCGGGCTCGGCTGAAGGGGATGACGCTTCCGGCGGAGCTCCGCGAGATGGAGAATGAGGCGGAACGGCTGCGGGGGCAGAAAGAAGATGCCATCCGCACGCAAGCGTTCGAGGTGGCGGCGCGGCTGCGGGACACCGAGCGCAGGCTGCGGGCAGAACTGGAAGAGCGTAAGACCGAGTGGAAGGAACAGCGGACCAAGGCCAAGACCACCGTGACGGAAGAAGACGTGGCCTACGTGGTCGCCAAGTGGACCGGGATTCCTCTTCAGCAACTGGAGGAGGCGGAGTCGGCAAAGCTCCTGCGAATGGAGGCCGAGCTGGGCCGGCGCGTGGTCGGGCAGGAGGAGGCCATCAAGGCGGTGTCGCGCGCCATCCGCCGTTCGCGGGCGGGGGTCAAGAATCCGAATCGCCCCGTCGGATCGTTCATCTTCCTGGGCCCGACTGGCGTCGGGAAGACGGAACTGGCGAAAGCCCTGGCGGAGTTCCTCTTCGGCACCGAGGACGCCCTGATTCGGGTGGACATGTCGGAGTACATGGAGCGCTTCTCGACCTCGCGGCTGATCGGCGCCCCGCCGGGGTACATCGGTTACGACGATTCGGGCCAGCTGACCGAGAAGGTGCGGCGGCGGCCGTTTTCGCTGGTCCTGCTGGACGAGATCGAGAAGGCCCACCCCGAGGTGTTCAACCTGCTCCTCCAGATTCTGGAGGATGGGCGGCTGACCGACAGCTACGGGCGGGTGGTGGACTTCCGGAACGCCATCCTGATCATGACCTCCAACGTCGGAACGCGTCAGTTTACGCTGCACACGAACCTGGGATTCGCCAAAGGGGGAGACGAGGCGCACTCGTACGACAAGATGCGAGAGACGGTGCTGAACGAACTCAAGCGAACCTTCAATCCCGAACTCTTGAACCGGATCGACGAGGTGACCGTCTTTCATCCGTTGACCCTCGCGCACATGCGCCAGATCGTGGAGTTGATGCTGCAGCGGGTGCAGGAGCAGTTGAAAGAGCGGCAGATGAGCTTCCAGGTGGACGAGGAGGCCAAGGAATTCCTGATTCAACAGGGGTTTGACCCGAACTACGGCGCGCGGCCGTTGCGCCGGGCCATTCAACGCCATGTGGAGGATGCGCTGGCGGAAGAGGTGCTGCGCGGCCGCTTTGCCGACGGCGCGGCGGTGCGGATCAAAAAAGGGGACGGGGCCAGTCTCATCTTCGAAAGCGTCGAGCCGGTCGAGGCGACACCCTGAGCCCCGCCCCACGCTCCATGCTCGGCAAGGAAAATTGCCCCTTCGGGGGCAATTTTTTCTTGGCTTTTCGCAGAGATAATGATAATTTGCGCCGGCATTTCCCGTGAAAGGGCTGGACGCAAAAGATATGATCTGTCATGCACGGTATCCCGCGCCCGTGACGCCGTTTCGGCGATTTCTGCATCGGTTTCTCCTCCGATCTCTCTTCCTCCTGTTGCTCGTTCTGGTGCCGGCCTGGGTTGGCGCGCAGGACCAGCCGATGGTCACGCAAATCGACGTGGTCGGCGCCAAGAAGGTCGAGGAGGCCACCGTCCGCTTCAAGCTCAAGACCCGCGTGGGCGATCCCTACTCCCCCGAGGTTGTCCGCGAGGACATCAAGTCGCTGTACACGCTGGGATATTTCGAGGACATCGTCGTCCAGGCGGACATCTTCGAGGGCGGCTTGAAGGTGATCTTCGTCCTGCACGAAAAGCCCAGCATTCAGAAGATCGCGATCGTCGGAAACAAGAAGCTCGCCGTCGATAAGATCAAGGGTAAGATCGATCTGGTCGAGGGGGCCATCGTTCCTCCGGGCTCGCTCACCAAGAACGTCGAAAAGATCCGCCTGTTCTACGAAGAAGAAGGCTATTACCAGGCACGAGTGGAGGGACGCGAGGAGCGCATCTCTGCCCAGGAAGTGGCGGTGACGTTCGACATCGTCGAGGGGGAGAAGTTCGACGTCGGGGAAATCCGGATCGTCGGCAACAAGTATCTCAAAGAGAAGGATATCAAGGGGAAGCTGCAGACGTCCGAGGTCTTCCTGTGGTTTTTCGGCGGCACGCTGAAGCGCGAGGAACTTCGCCGCGACCTGGACCGCATTCGGGCGTATTACCTGGACAACGGGTTCCTCGACATCGCCGTAGCGGAGCCGGAGATCCAGATCGACCCGAAGAAGGGCCAATTGCGGGTGGTGATTTCCGTAGAGGAGGGAGCCCAGTACCGCATCGGTAACCTGACGGTGACCGGCGCGAGTCTCTTCCCAGAATCGGAGATCCGTGGCCTGATTCGGAGCCAAGCCGGTGGGATCTTCAGTCGAGAGACCCTCCAGGCGGACGTGGTGGCGGTGACCGACCGGTATGCAGAGCGGGGGTACCTGTTCGCCGACGTTGCGCCGGTGACCGACATGCGGCGCGACGAGCGGATCGTGCACGTCTCGATGGAGATCACCGAGGGGCGACAGGCGTTCCTCAACCGGATCGAGATCGCCGGGAACGTTCGGACGCGGGACAAGGTGATCCGGCGGGAGATCCCTCTGATCGAGGGTGACGTGTTCAACAGCGCCCTGCTGAAACGCAGCCGAGAAAACCTGGAGAGGATTGGCTTCTTCGAAGACGTGAAGGTGGAGACGCGACGGGGAACGGCGCAAGACCAGGTGGATGTCGTCGTGGACCTGAAGGAGAAGCCCACGGGTGCCTTCACCATCGGCGGCGGCTTCAGCTCTGTCGACGGTCTCATCGCCGCGGTGAGCGTCTCCCAAAACAACCTGTTCGGCTACGGGAAGCGGGCGACCGTCGCGTTCCAGTACGGCCAGAACGCCAGTCGCTTCAATCTGGTTTACAGTGATCCCCATTTCTGGGACAGCGACTACCTGGTGGAGGCCCGGGGGTTCAAGACCGTACAGACGAATTATCAAAACAGCCAGGGGTTCAACACGGATACCGTGGGTACAGTGGTCTCGGTCGGGCGCATGCTCTTCGGCCAGGTGTTCGGCTTGATGTCGTATACCCTCGAGAATGTCCTGATCAAGGACGTTCAACCGTACGCCCCCCTCATCATCCTGCAACAGGCCGCGCAGAACGGCGGCGAGGCCACGACCAGCGCGTTGTCGCTGGCGCTCACCCGCGATACGCGGGATTCGTTCACCGAGCCGACCCGCGGGAACCGGACACGGCTTGCGGCGACCTACGCGGGCGGTTTCCTCGGGTTTGACAACAATTTCAACAAATATGCCATTGAGTCCTCCCAGTATTGGCCCCTCTGGTGGAAGCTGGTGGGAAACCTGCGGGGCACGTTCTGGTATGGGGACTCCTTCGGGGATAGCCCCTTCCTGCCTGCCCAAGAGCGATTCTACCTGGGCGGTGCCAATACCGTCCGCGGTTTCAAGAATTTCACGATCAGCCCGAAGAGTCCGATCACCGGCGGGGAAACCGGCGGGAACAAGGCCTACTTTGTCAACACCGAGATCATCTTCCCGTTGTACGATCCCTTGCGTCTACGGGGAGTGGTGTTCTTCGACGTCGGGAACAACCTGGCCGAATTGGCCAGCCTCAGCGACTTGTTCACGCGGGAGCCTCGGATGGGCGCCGGCATCGGCATACGGTTCCAGTCTCCCATGGGGGCGATTCGATTGGATTGGGGCTTCAATTTGAACCCTGAGCCGGGGGAAAAGAAGGCGGTCCTCGCCTTCACGGCGGGCTCGCAGTTCTGAGGAGCGGCGCCCTGGAGGGCACGCTCGGGCGGGAAGGCGTCGCTCTGCGGACGTCGTGCGGCGCGACGGAGGCTGTGTCGGGGGCTGGATCGGTACGGGAAACAGGAGGGATAGGCGAACGTGAAGACAGGGTGTGGAACCAGGGGGAGGCGCGCCGTAGTCCTCGGGGCGGGGCTGGCGTTGAGCATGGTGTGGGCGGCTGCGGGGTGGGCTGCCCAGCCGATCAAGGTGGGTGTGGTGGATGTCCAGCAGATCCTGAACCAGTCGCAGCGCGGCCAGGTGTTGAAGCAGAAGCTGGAGCAGGAGCGGGCAGGGCGACAGAAAGACCTGGATGCCCGCCAGCAGGAACTGGTCAAGCTCCAGGCGGAGTACGAGAAGCAGGCCCCCGTCCTGAGCGAGCAGGCCAAGCGGGAAAAGAAGGAATCGCTCGATCGACGAGTTCGCGACGCTCGCCGGGTGGCCGAAGATGCCAACCGCGACTTCGAAAAGAAGGTGCGTGAGGCGGAGATGGAAACGACCCGGGAGATTTTTACAATCATCCAGGAGTACGGCAAGGATCAGGGGTTCAACCTGATCCTGGAGCGGAGCAGCCTGATCTTCAGTGCCGCGTCGGTGGACGTGACCAGCGAGGTCATCAAGCGGTACGACGCCAAAGGGGCAAAATAGGGTGGTCCAGGACGACCGGAGCCTGGCGACGCCGGCGTTCGGGCGGAGGCCATAGTGCGGCTTGGAGAGTTGGCCGAACGGCTGGGATGCCGCCTGGAGGGCGACGGCGGGGTCGAGATTGGCGGGGTGCGTTCCCTGGAAGACGCGGGGCCAGGGGACCTCACCTTTGTCACCGAGGCTCGGCACCTGCCACAGCTGGAAACCTCGCGGGCGGGAGCCGTCCTCCTGGCCGAGTCGTTGCCGGGACCCAATCGGCCCGCCTTGCGCACGCCCAATCCGTACCTGGCTCTGGCGCGCGCGCTCGGTGTGTTTCACCAGCCGCTACCGGGCGTTCCGGGGATCCACCCGACGGCGGTGGTGTCGGCGGATGCCCGGGTGCATGGCACGGCCAGCGTCGGCCCGCTGTGCGTCCTCGCCCCGGGAGTCGAGATTGGCGCGGGGACGATCCTCGACGCGCAGGTCTTCGTTGGCGGGAATGTGCGGGTCGGGCGGGACTGCCGGCTCTTCCCCCAGGTGACGCTGCGAGAGGGGACCGAGCTCGGCGATCGGGTGGTGGTGCATAGCGGGACAGTGATCGGCGCCGACGGTTTCGGCTATGCGCGCGACGGAGTCCGATACGTCAAGATCCCCCAAATCGGCCGGGTGGTTCTGGAGGACGACGTCGAGATCGGCGCCAACGTGGCCATCGATCGGGCCACGTTTGGGACGACCCGGATCGGCCGGGGCACGAAGATCGACAACCTGGTGCAGATCGCCCACAACGTCCAGGTTTGCGAAGACACGGTGATCGCGGCCCAGGTGGGGATTGCGGGAAGTTCCCGCATCGGGTCGCGCGTGACGATTGCCGGGCAGGTTGGGGTGACCGACCACGTCCAGGTTGGCGACAACGCCGTCGTCGGCGCGCAAGCCGGGGTCAGCAAGGACGTGCCCGAAGGCGCGATCGTGCTGGGTGCGCCGGCGGTTCCTCACCTGGAGTTCAAACGGCAACTCGCCGCCACGGCGCGTCTGCCGCAGTTGGGCAAGACGCTCCGGGCGCTGGAAGAGCGCCTGCGCGCCCTGGAAGCCCGCCTGGAGCGCTGAAGGCCTGGTGACGGGGGAGGCTCATGGTTGGTGTGACCGAAATCCAAGAGATCTTGCCGCATCGGTATCCATTTCTCCTGGTAGATCGAATTCTTGAGATCGAGCTGGGGAAACGGGTGGTCGGCCTGAAGAACGTGACGATCAACGAACCGTTCTTCGCGGGCCACTTTCCGGGTCACCCGATCATGCCCGGCGTGCTCATCCTGGAGGGGATGGCCCAGGTGGGCTGCTTTCTCCTGATGCGCAGCCTGAACCTCAAAGGAGTGAAAAAGGTCGTCTATTTCACGGGAATAGACCGTGCTCGTTTCCGGCGGCCGGTGGTGCCTGGGGATCAGATTCGTTTTGAGGTGAGCATCGTCCAGTTGCGCCGGCAGATGTGCCGGATGAAAGGCGCCGCGCTGGTGGATGGAAAGATCGCCGCCGAAGCGGAAATGAACGCGGTGACAGTGGATCGAGACGCGGAGGGCCCGCCACCCGGGCCGCTCGTGGTCTAGGGCACGCTGTGAGCGGCGGACGTCTCCGCAGCACCGGTGCAGCCGAAGGTGGCGGTCGAGCACCGATCTCGCATGGGTGCCGGCATGATCGTGGACACCCAGACCGCACCGGCCGACGTCGCCGAGGTCGGGCCGCTGCCTCCGTAGGCGTCTCCCCTCCCGCGGGCCGTCCTTGAACGACGCGCTCGCGTGCTCCCCGCGCGGGAGCGGATCGAACCCTCCAATGAATGCGGTCGGGATCATCGCAGGCAGCGGTCGGCTACCTTTCGTGGCAGCAGCAGAGGCCCGCGTGCGCGGTCTTCGGGTCGTGGCGATCGGTATCCGTGGCGAGACCGATCCGGCGCTCGCCGATCAGGTGGATGCGCTTCACTGGGTCCATGTCGGGCAGTTCGGCGCGGTGGTCAAGAACCTGCGTCGGGAGGGTGTGGCGGACGCACTCCTCCTCGGCAAGGTTGATATCACGCATCTCTTCTCCAATATCCGTCCCGACCTCTTGGGCGCGCGGGTACTCCTCAAGGCGCGAGACCTCCGCGGGGACAGCTTGCTGGAAGCGATCGTGGAGATCCTGGACGGGGAGGGCATCCGGGTGTTGGAGACGCCCCCGTTCCTCGGGCCGGTCCTGCTGCCGCCGGGCGTGCTGACGCGGCGCGCGCCGAACGCGCGCGAGCAGAAGGACATCCGGCTGGGCCGGGAGATCGCGCGACAGATTGCCGGCCTGCGGATCGGACAGACCGTGGTGCTGAAGCAGGGGACCGTGGTGGCCGTGGAATCGGTCGAGGGCACGGATGCGGCCATCCGCCGGGGCGGCGAGCTGGGCCGCGGAGGGGTCGTGGTCGTGAAGGTTGGGCGCACCGACCAGGACCTGCGTTTCGACCTGCCGACCATCGGTCCGGATACGCTGGGCGCGCTCCAGGACGCCAGGGCCACGGCGCTGGCGTTGGAGGCGGGACGGAGTCTCCTGGTGGATCGGGAGCGGTTCGTCGCTGGGGCGAACGCGTTGGGTCTCGCCGTGGTGGCAGAGTAGGGTGCGTCGGCAGCAGCCGGACCGGCGGGTGTCCGACGCGTGATCGGTGGGAGGGGTATGGATGCCAACGGGCCGAAGGTGAAGGTGGCAGTGGTCGGGGTGGGGCATCTGGGGCAACACCACGCTCGGATTTACACCGAGCTGCCCGGGGTGGAGCTGGTGGCCATCGCAGACACCTCGGAGACGCGGCGCCGCGAGGTGGGGGGGCGCCTGAAGGTGCCGACCGTCGCGGACTACCGATCCCTGATCGGCACGGTGGACGCCGTGAGCGTGGCTGTCCCGACCGGTTCCCACTACCCCATCGCGCTGGCGTTCCTCCAGGCGGGAAGCGATGTCCTGGTGGAGAAACCGATTACGCAGACCGTGGGGGAAGCCGATCTCCTGATCGCCGCTGCGGCCACGGGACGCCGGATCCTGCAGGTCGGCCACAGCGAACGCTACAACGGGGCGGTGCAGGCGCTCTCGGCTCGCGTGCACGATCCTGCGTTCATCGAGGTGCATCGCATGGGGCCCTTTCCGAACCGTGGGACGGACGTGGATGTCGTGCTCGATCTCATGATCCACGACATCGATATCATCCTCACGCTCGTAAAGTCGCCGGTGACATCGGTCAGCGCGGTGGGGGTCCCGGTCGTCTCCGGCCAGGTGGACATCGCCAACGCGCGATTGGAATTCGCCTCCGGCTGTGTGGCCAACATCACGGCCAGTCGGGTCAGCGGGGAACGGCTGCGCAAGATTCGCGTGTTCCAGCGCGACACCTATTTTGTCCTGGACTATGCCAACCAGGAGCTCAACCTGTTCCGGAAAACGACGGGCGACGCCTCCAACAAGACCCGACTGACGCGGATCGAGATCCCAGTGGACCGCGTGGAGCCACTACGGCAGGAGCTCAGCGATTTCCTGGAGAGCGTCCGCCTGCGGCGGCCGCCCCTGGTTTCCGGCGAGGCCGGGCGGGAGGCGGTGGCGGTCGCCACCCAGATCATCGAGCGCCTGTGAGGGCGCCACAGGCGACCGGGGTAAGCCGTTGTCAAAAAATAACTTGACCGGAGAAATTCCGGAAACGGCATAAGGAGCCGTAACGAAATTACAACAAATGGACAAGTTCTTTCGTAACGGCTCCTAAAGGGTACGGCGGAATGGTATCGGATGCGCGGGCGTTGGCAACCTCGCCGGTCGGGATCGCCATCGTGGCTGGAGAGGCCTCCGGTGATCTGCACGGGGCCCGGCTGGTCGAGGCCCTGCGCCAGCGGGAGCCTCGCCTCTCGTTCACGGGGATGGGTGGGGACGGGATGCGGGCAGCCGGTGTCCGTCTCCTGGCCGATGCGGGTGAAACGGCGGTGGTCGGCATCGCCGAGCTGTGGGAAAAGCGGCGGGCCCTCCGGGCGGCGCTCCTGACGCTTCGCGCCCATCTGGCAGCGGCTCGCCCGGCCCTGTTGATCTGTGTCGATTTTCCGGACTTCAATCTCCTTCTCGCCCGCACGGCTCACCGACTCGGCATCCCCGTGTGTTATTTCATCAGTCCCCAGATCTGGGCCTGGCGGTCGGGCCGGATCCGGACCATCCGACGCCTGGTTCGCAAGATGCTCGTGCTGTTTCCGTTCGAGGAAGCGCTGTATCGCGCCGCCGGCGTGGACGTCGCCTTCGTCGGCCATCCCTTGCTGGATGCGCTGGCGGACGTGCCGGGGCGAGACGCCTGTCGGGCGCGGCTCGCCATCGCCGAGACGGCGCGGGCAGTCGCGCTTCTTCCCGGAAGCCGGACGGCCGAAGTCCGGCGCCATCTTCCGATCCTCTTGGGGGCGGCAGCCAAGATCCGGGAGGCCGAGCCGGACGTGACACTCCTGCTCGGTCTGAGCGAGACGATGGATCGGCAGGCGGTGGCGGCGGCGGCGGCTCGCGCCGGCGTGCCCGTTCGGGTGATTCAAGGTCGGACTCCCGAAGTCATGCGGGCAGCGGATTTCCTCCTGGCGGTTTCCGGAACCGTGACGCTGGAGGCGGCCATTCTGGGAACCCCCATGGTGATTACCTATCGTGTCAGCCCTGTGTCGGGATGGCTGTTGCGGATGCTGATCCGGGTGCGGTTCGCCGGTCTGCCGAATCTGATTGCCGGAGAGGCCATCGTCCCGGAACTGCTTCAGCGCGACGCAACCCCGGAGCGGCTGGCCACGGCGACGCTGGAGGTCATGCGTTCCGCCCCACAGCAAGCGGCGATGCGCGACGCCTTGGCCGACGTCCGGCGGCGCCTCGGAAGTCCGGGTGCGGTCGAGCGTGCCGCCCGGGAGGTATTGATGCTCCTGCCGCGGCCGCCTGCCTCCTGATGCGGGCTGGCGTGGCGGCGTTGCGGCGCCGGGATGTGGGCCGGGAGCATCCGGACGGGTGCTGGGCCAAAGGCGAGCGGGTGATTTTCGCCTTTTGGCACGGCCGGCTCCTCATGATGACGATGGTGAAAGAGGCCTGAGGCACATGTCCTGGCTGTATAGCACCGCGATCAGCCTCTTCCTGCTCGGATTTGCGCCGAGCGTCCTGACGCAGATGGTCCTGCGGGGGAAGTACCGACGGGACATCGCGGAGCGGTTCGGCGGCGTCGCGCCGTGGGAGGGGCCCGCGACTCCAGTGTGGCTGCACGCGGTGTCCGTGGGAGAGGCCACGGCGGCGGCACCCCTGGCGCGACTCCTGGTCAGCCGGCATCCCGAGGTTCCCCTGATTGCCTCCACCACGACGGAAACCGGTCGCGCGGTGGCCGAGCAACGGATCGCGGCCGCCCGGTTCGTGTTCTTCCCGCTGGACTTCCGTTGGGCCGCGACGCGAGCCCTGACGCGGCTTCGCCCGCGCCTGGTGCTTCTGACCGAGACGGAGCTCTGGCCGAATTTTCTCGCCGCCTGCGCCGCGCGGCGGATCCCCGTGGTGCTGGTCAACGGACGGATCTCTCCCCGGTCGTTCCCGCGATACCGGCTGGTCCAGCGGTGGTTCGGGCGCGTCCTGCAGGATGTTCGTTTGTTCTGCATGCAGAGCGCCGCCGATGCGGATCGGATCCTGGCGTTGGGCGCTCCGGCAGAGCGGGTGACGGTCACCGGGAACCTGAAGTACGACCTCCCGGCGCTGGAGCACGATGCCGATGTCCCCGCGATCCGGGCGGGCCTCGGCCTGCCGCCGCTCTGCCGACTGGTGATCGCCGGGAGCATCCACCGCGGCGAAGACGGACCAGTGATCGAGGCCTTTCGGTCGGCCGCGGCAACGCGACGGGATCTGTGCCTGCTGGTGGCGCCGCGGCACCCAGAGCGGCTGGAGGAGGTGGAGCGGTTGGTGGTCAAGGCGGGTGTGCCCTGTGTCCGGCGCAGCCGGCTCCCTGCGGAATCGGCGCGCGAAGGGGGTGCCATCCTGCTGGACACCATGGGCGAATTGGCGCGGCTCTATGCGGCGGCCAGCGTCGTCTTTGTCGGGGGAAGCCTGATTCCCCACGGCGGTCAAAACATCCTGGAGCCGGCCGCGTACGGCCGGCCGATACTTCACGGGCCCCACATGGGAAACTTCGCCGAGATGCGCGACCGCTTCCGAGAGGCGGACGCCGCCCTGCAGGTCGCCGATGGCCCGGCGCTTGCCGAGGGGCTGCAGGTGCTGCTCGACGACGGCGCCGGGGCGGAGCGGATGGGCCAGGCGGGCCGGGCCATCGTGGAGGCGCAGCGGGGAGCGACGCGACGGACGGCGGATCTGGTTGGAGCGTTGCTGTGACCGTCCGCGATCGCCTCGAGGCCTTCGCGCTCCACGCGACGCGGGCGGAGTCGCCGAGCGGGGCGGAACGGATCGCGCGCGGGACGCTGGCGGCGGTCTCGCTGGTCTATGGCGCGGGCGTTCGACTCCGAAACGCCGGATACGACTGCGGTCTGTTTCCAGTGCACCGACTGCCGTGCCGGGTGGTTTCGGTCGGCAACCTCACCGTGGGCGGGACCGGAAAGACGCCGACGGTGATGACCATCGCGGCGGCCCTGCGCGCGGCTGGGGAACGGGTGTGCATCGTGCTTCGCGGGTACCGCGGCGCCGGGACCGGCGCCCGAGTGGTATCCGACGGGCGGGACATCCGGTTGAGCTGGCGCGAGGCCGGGGACGAAGCGGTGCTGCTGGCCCAGTCTCTGCCGGGGGTGTCGGTGGTCGTCGGGGCCGATCGCGTTGCCGCAGGACGACTCGCCATTGCCGAGTTCCGCCCGGAGACGATTCTCCTCGACGACGGTTTCCAACACCGGCGGATCCATCGGGACAGGGATCTGGTGTTGGTGGACGCGACGGACCCCTTCGGCGGGGAGT
>Ga0209048_10004118_pt1 | contig 13960 bp, 11 predicted proteins | sample FrelakmetCRP12CR_FD_187146 | JGI IMG/M metagenome (GOLD analysis project Ga0209048, IMG submission 187146) | Freshwater lake sediment microbial communities from the University of Notre Dame, USA, for methane emissions studies - CRP12 CR (SPAdes)... | ecosystem: Environmental > Aquatic >... | reverse complement strand
GGTTAAGCTTTTTTGTCAAGAATTGCGGTGCGGCTGTGCACTGTGAATTATTTCTGAAACTTCATCTCCACCGTGACCTGCACCGCCACGGGCTGGCCGTTTTTTTCAGCGGGCTTGAACTTCCACTTTTTCACGGTGTCGACGGCACTCTGCTCGAATGCGGGTTCATCGCTGCGCAACACGCGTACCGCTTCGACGTGTCCCTTGGTGTTCACCCCGACGAGCAGCATGACGGTCCCACGCTGCTCGGCGTCCGGCGGCAGCGCAGGAAATTTCGGGTCGGGAGCGTGGGTCGCCCTGGGCGGCTTGATGCCCGCACCGACACGCTGATACTGCGAAAAGGTCTGGTCGTCGGAGAAGTCCGCTGGAGAAGTGGAAAGCGTGGAGGAGGACTCGGGCTTCGAGTTGGCCGCTTGCGCGGAAGCGCCGCCTGCACGCAGAAGAAGGGCAGACATCAGCAAGATCGCTAAGGCTCCAGTTTTCGCCGCAGGCATTCGTGACCTTGGCACTCCGTGCGCTCCGTGCCTCCGTGGTGAGAATCCTGAAAGCACCGCGGGTATTGTAAACTGATAGTACCTGTTTCGAACCCCTCCGCCTGAATTGCACGCGGCTTCCCCTGACAGGAAAAGGAAAGCAGTTTTGAGCAAGAGTCTTCGCAATATCGCCATCATCGCGCACGTGGACCATGGCAAGACCACCCTGGTGGACGCCATGCTGAACCAGAGCGGCACCTTCCGCGCCAACGAGTCGCACGTCGAGCGCGTGATGGATTCCAACGAGCTGGAGCGCGAGCGCGGCATCACCATCCTGGCCAAGAACACGGCCATCTTCTACCACGACATCAAGATCAACATCGTCGACACGCCCGGCCACAGCGATTTCGGCGGCGAGGTCGAGCGGGCGCTGAAGATGGTGGACGGCGTGATGCTGCTGGTGGACGCCAGCGAGGGCCCGCTGCCGCAGACGCGCTACGTGCTGAGCAAGGCGCTGGAAGCCAAGCTGCCGCCGATCCTGGTCATCAACAAGATTGATCGCCCTGACGCGCGCGCGCAGGAAGTGCTGAACGAGGTGTACGACCTGTTCATCGACCTCGATGCGGCGGAAGACCAGCTTGATTTCCCCGTGCTCTATACCAACGCCAAGCTGGGCACGGCGACGACCGATCCGGAAAAACCTGGCGAGAATCTGCGCCCCCTGTTCGACGCCATCGTTGAGACGATCCCCCATCCTCAGGGCGATGCAGACGGTCCCTTGCAGGTGCTGGTCGCCAATCTCGATTACAGCGACTACCTCGGACGGCTCGCAATTGCGCGCGTCTTCAACGGCACGCTGCGCACCGGCGAGGATGTTGCCATCGCCAAACGCGACGGCTCGATGGAAAAGATCAAGATCACGAAGCTGTTTTCCTTCTCGGGGCTGAAGCGGACCGACATCACGTCCACCGAGTTGGGCGACATTGTGGCGGTCGCAGGCGTTACCGGCATCAACATCGGCGAAACCATTACGGACATCGAGAACCCATCGCCGCTGCCCGTCACCACCATTGACGAGCCGACGATTGCCATCCAGTTCATGGTGAACACCTCGCCGTTTGCCGGGCGCGAAGGGCAGTACGTCACCTCGCGCAACTTGCGCGACCGGCTGGAGAAAGAGCTGCTGACCAACGTCTCGCTGCGCGTGGAAGACACCGACAGCACCGACGCGTTCACGGTGATGGGCCGCGGCGAACTGCAACTGGCCATCCTGATTGAAATGATGCGCCGCGAGGGCTTCGAGCTGGCGGTGGGCAAGCCGCAGATTGTCACCAAGCGGGTCGACGGCAAGCTGATGGAGCCGGTGGAGCGGCTGACCATTGACGTGCCCGAGTCGTTTGTCGGCGTGGTCATCGAGAAGCTGGGGGCGCGCAAGGCGCAGATGCAGAAGATGCACAACCACGGCTATGGCCGCGTGCGCATGGAGTTCAATGTGCCCAGCCGCGGACTGATCGGCCTGCGCAGCGAGATGCTGACCGACACCCGCGGCACCATCGTGATGAACTCGCTGTTCGAGGGATACATCGAGTGGCAGGGCGATATCCCACATCGTGTGACCGGCGCCCTGGTCTCTGACCGCGGCGGCCATACCACGGCGTACGCGCTGTGGGGCCTGCAGGAGCGCGGCGAGCTGTTCGTCGGCCCCGGCGTGGAAGTTTACGAAGGCATGGTGGTGGGCGAAAATTCGCGCGACAACGACCTGGTGGTCAACGTGGTGCGCGAGAAGAAGCTGACCAACATGCGCTCCTCCACCGCCGACGAGGCCATCCGGCTGGTGCCGTTCAAGAACCTCAACCTGGAGCAGGCGATCGAGTTCATCGCCGACGACGAATTGGTGGAAGTGACGCCGAAGTCGCTGCGCTTGCGCAAGAAAATCCTGCAGGAAAACCGGCGTCCGCGGCGCAACGCCCAACCAGCGGGCGTCGAGGCGTAGCGCCGTTCGCCGCGCTGAAGTCCATTACTTCTTCGCCGTCGGATACTGCTGGAACATCTTGTCCGCGATCATGTTGACCTGCTTCATCAGCTTGCTTTTCTGCTCGCTGAGCTTTTCCGTGGCCATGCCGCGCCACACAAGTTTTTTCTGGCTGGCGTCGATAAGGTCCACCACCAGTTGGCCCTTGTGGACGACCGCCGTCGTCGTCGTGCCGGGCATCGCTCCCCGCATCACGAAGCTCTGATCGAAGGGTGGAAAGCCGCCCATGCCGTAGTAGAAATCGGAATAGTTCACCGCCACGTCGGAATCCACCGAGCCGTACAACTGAACGTAGAGATCAGGGTTGCTGTCGACCGGCTTGAGCCCTTGCTTAATCAGCTGGGCCTGGACGGCGCTGGCGATGGCCAGCGCCAGCGTGGGCCGCGACACCGCGTCATGCTTGCCGAAGGAGAAAGTCTTGAACTTGGAGAAGTCGAGGTTCTTGTCGTAGTCAACCTTGATTTTCTGCGCCTGCGCTCCCAGAGAAATCAAGCTGGCAAACAGGCAAAGTTGGGCTATCTTACAAACGACGCGACGAGCGCATGGCATTGAAGTTCCTTCTTGCTGCAAATTGCTCGCTATCTTTGCGAATGACATTCACTAGAATACAGGCTGCGCTGCCGGGCGGCGAAAGCCAGCAGCCGAGATGAGCGGATTCCTCCCTGGCTCGATTGGGAAGCGTTTTGCACCCCGTTCAACAGCGCGCTGGCAATACGCACAACTTTTCCACAGCGCGGTTCCGATTTGTCTGCGCGTCGCCCGCGGCTTTCCGGCACACTAGAACAGCATGGCGAACCCGGGTGATTTCGCGTACACCGTCAAGCAGCAGGCGGACATCGTCCGCATTGTGGGCGAGTACGTCACCCTGCGCAAAGCGGGTGCGCAGAACTTCGCCGGCCTGTGTCCCTTTCACCAGGAAAAAACGCCTTCGTTCTCGGTGCACGCCGCGCGGCAGTTCTTCCACTGTTTCGGTTGCGGCGCCTCCGGCGATGTCTTCAGCTTCGTGCAGAAGATTGAGAACATCACCTTCCCCGAGTCGGTGCGACTGATTGCCGAGAAGCTGAAAATTCCGCTGCCCAAGATGACCTTCTCGTCGCCGGAAGAAGCGCGCCAAGCCGGGCTGCGCGTCGGGCTCATCGAAATGCACGAGCGGGCGTGCAAGTTCTTCCAGGAACAATTGCGGCGGCCCGAGGGGGCGAACGCGCGCGAATATCTCGCTTCGCGCGGGCTCACGCCGGAAATCATCGCCGAGTTTCGCATCGGCTTCGCACCCGATTCCGGCTTCCTGCTGCGCGACGCGCTGCGAAGTCAGCACACCGAGGAACAGATGCGCGAGTCGGGACTGTTCTCGTGGAAGGACAAGGGCGACGACTCCGACAAAAGCGCGGCACTGTATTCCAAGTTTCGCAACCGCGTGATGTTTCCCATCGCGAACGAATCGGGCAAGGTCATCGCCTTCACCGGACGCACGCTGGCGACCGACGAGAAGGCCGGGCCGAAGTATCTAAATTCGCCGGAGACGCCGATCTATTCGAAGTCGCGCGTGCTGTTCAATCTCGACAAGGCAAAAGAGGCGATCCGCAAGCTGGAGTACGTCATCCTGGTCGAAGGCCAGATGGACTGCATCTCGGTTTTTGCCGCGGGGTTTCACAACGTGCTGGCCAGCTCCGGCACCGCCTTCACCGAGCTGCAAGCCCGGTTGCTGGGGCGATTCAGCAAGAACATCGTGGTAAATTTCGATCCCGACACGGCGGGCGCGGCGGCGGCGGAGCGCTCGCTGGCCCTGCTGGTGAGCGAGGACTTCCAGATCAAGGTGCTGACGCTTGAGACCGGCTTCGATCCCGACCTGTATATCCGACGCAAGGGAGTGGCGGCCTACGGCGAAGCGCTCGCGCACTCCCAGAAGTACTTTGACTACCTCATCGAGCGCGCCAGGTCGCAGTTTCCCACCCGCACGCCCGAGGGCAAGGTCAAGGCGCTGAACTATCTTCTGCCGCACATTCAACTGGTGCCCAGCCGCATCGTGCGCGACGAGTTGGCCAACGAGATATCGCATCGCCTGGGGATCGAGTCCTCCGTGCTCAGGCAGGAGCTGCGGCATGCCGCGGGCGCGCGTTCGTCATCGCAAGTCCATGCCCCGAGCGGCATCGGCCTGACCGACGCGGAGCGGGTGCTCATCCGCGCGCTGGCCAGCCGCGAGTTGGCGAACAGCCCGGTGAGCAATCGCGAAGGACAGGACACGGACTTCGATGCGGCGCGGCAGGCGCACTTCGCCCTTTCGGTTGAGCGCCTGCATGTGGGCTCGGCTGCGGAAAGCCTGATTGACCAGCTACTGATGGCGCAGGAACAGGGATTGGATCCGATGTCGTTGCCGCTGGAGGAAGGCCAGCGCAACCTGCTGGCGGCAATCCTCATGGACGAGCGCGAAGAACTTACGCCGGAATTGCTGGAGAGCGCGATCCGCTCGTTGCGCCGTCGGGTACTGCGTCGCCAGTTGGACGACCTGCAACATCAACTGAAGGAAGCTGAGCGACGGCAAGATCCCACTTCCGCGTCCAGGTTGTTGCAGGAGCGGCTGAAGATACGCCGGGCCATGACGGCCATGGGTGACAATCCCTAGTAACCGCCCGTCTAAGGCAAGGTAACCCGCTGATTCTCCTGCTGTAAGTAATTGAATTGAAAAGAGCTGAACCGAACTCGATTCATGAAACATCTAACTTCAGTATGAGTGGAAGTGCGCCCAAAATGGCTCAAGATGCGGCGACGGGCCGCTTAAGTGCAAGAAAAGGCTAGGTGGCGGGCCTGGCTTATGATAAAATCTATAAGTTTCTGCGCACGTTTGTACTGCAGTGCTGCTCCCGCCGTTGTGTGCACGCAACATGAGCGCCTCTCAGGTTGGCGCGAAGTAGAGGACATTCCGATTTGGCTCTAGAAGACAAGTTCGACGACATTAAGAAGCTGGTTGATGCGGGCAAGGAAAAGGGATACCTGACCTACGACGAGGTCAATGATCTGATCCCTAACGATGTCCACTCGCCCGACGACATCGAAGACCTGCTGACCACCATCGGCACGCAGGGCATCGATGTGCTCGAAGGGCCGAAGATCCCGGGATCTCTCGATAAGAAATTCGACGGTGAAATCGAAGCGGGCGAAGACGTAGAGCTCGACCTCACGCCCGGCGCGCTGGAAAAGACCAACGATCCCGTCCGCATGTATCTGCGCGAGATGGGCACGGTCCCGCTGCTGACTCGCGAAGGCGAAGTGGAAATCGCCAAGCGCATCGAGCGCGGTCAGCTGCGGGTATTGAAAGCGCTGTCACGTTCCGCCATCGTCATCCGGGAAATCATCGACATCGGCGAGGACCTGAAGCGCGGCGTGCGCTCCATCAAGGAGGTGGTTCTCTTCGACGAAGAGGAGATCACCGACGAGGTGGTGCAGAACCGGCTGAAGGACATCACCGGCAGAATCGACGTGCTGGCCAAGCACTACAAGAAGTCGATGCAGCTCATCGACAAGCTGGACGGGATCGTACAGAAGAAACGGCCGCGCGACCATCGCCGCGTCCGCTGGGCACTGGGCCGCGAGCAGGTGGAGATTTCGAAGGTCATCCGCAAGCTGGGCTTCACCAACAATGAACGCAAGCGGCTGATCGACCGCGTCAACAAGACGGTTGACAGCATGCGCGGGCTCGACAAGCAGGCTGTCAACTTCGAGAAGCGAGCGGAGCAGACGCGCTCCGACGAGCAGAAGAAAGAGTTTCGCAAGCAGTCGCGGCAGATCCGCGCCGACCTCGAGCGCATGGAGCGCGACGCCGGCGCCGTGTTCGCCGAGCTCAAGCGCACGCAGCGCGAGATCGTGCAGGGCGACGTTGATGCCGAGTTCGCCAAGCGCGAACTGATTGAAGCCAACCTGCGACTGGTGGTCTCCATCGCCAAGAAGTACACCAACCGCGGCTTGCAGTTCCTCGACCTCATTCAGGAAGGCAACATCGGCCTGATGAAGGCGGTGGACAAATTCGAGTACCGCCGCGGCTACAAGTTCTCGACCTACGCGACGTGGTGGATCCGTCAGGCCATCACCCGCGCCATCGCCGACCAGGCCCGCACCATCCGCATTCCGGTGCACATGATCGAGACCATCAACAAGCTCATCCGCACTTCGCGGCAACTGGTGCAGGAACTGGGACGCGAGCCGACGTCGGAAGAGATCGCCAAGCGCATGGACATCCCGGTGGCCAAGGTGCGCAAGGTGCTCAAGATCGCGCAGGAACCGATCTCGCTGGAGACGCCGATTGGCGAAGAGGAAGATTCGCATCTGGGCGACTTCATCGAGGACCGGGCCGTGGTCTCGCCGGCGGAAGCGGTGATCAACGTCAACCTCAAGGAGCAGACGGCGCAGGTGCTGCGCTCGCTTACGCCCCGCGAGGAGAAGGTCATCAAGATGCGCTTCGGCCTGGAAGACGGCTCGGAGCACACCCTGGAAGAAGTCGGCCAGTCGTTCGCGGTGACCCGGGAACGTATCCGCCAGATCGAGGCCAAGGCGCTGCGGAAGCTGCGCCATCCGTCGCGATCGCGCAAGCTGCGGGCGTTCATGGACGGCGTGCACGATTAGAACAGTGGCCAGTTGTCAGTTGTCAGAGAGGGGCGCGCTGAGCGCCCCGTTTTTCTGGCCTTGCCACACACTAATCTCTGGCGGACAATCTTTGTGAGAAGCCTGGCCGTCGCTGTCCTTGGGAGCGCCCTCCCCAGCATTGCATAATCGCAACATTAGGGCGAAAATGCGAAAGCTTGATCTGGGAAACGGGGCGAGTTATCGCTTGCGCCTTCCTATCCTTTGCAGGAGTCAAATGAGAGTCGTAGCCGGGGCGCAGCCCCAGAGGCAGCTAGAAGCGTCGCAACTGTCGGCGACCAACACTCATGACTGGCCATTGGCGCAACGGGTGGCTTTCCGCTTTCTCTTTGCCTATTTTCTTCTGTACGTCTTTCCGTATCCCGTAGGCTCTCTGGGTGCCGGACAGATTGCAACGCGCAGTTCGCGCTCGTTTTGGTTTCCAATCGTGTCGTGGGTCGGCACTCACGTCTTGGGGCTTCCCGGTCCGATCAAGCAACTTGCTAACGGCAGCGGCGACCAGGTATTCGATTACGTTCTGCTGCTGTGCATAGTTCTGGTGGCGGCCCTGGCGACCATCGTCTGGTCCTGGCTTGACCGTGAACGGACCAACTACGACAGGCTGCAGCCATGGTTTCGCCTCTTTCTCCGCATCTCTCTTGGTTCCGCCCTGTTGCTTTACGGCGCCGACAAAATCTTTCGCACGCAGTTTCCCGAACCGGCGCTTGCCAAACTGGTTGAAACGTTTGGCCAAAGCTCGCCCATGGGACTGTTATGGACGTTCATGGGTACGTCTCGCGCTTACAGCCTGTTCGGAGGAGTTGCCGAAACGGTAGCTGGGGCGCTGTTGTTCGTACCCGGGCTCACGCTGCTGGGATCGCTGCTGGGCTTCGCCGTGCTGACCAACGTGTACCTGTTGAATCTGTGCTACGACGTGCCGCGCAAGATCTTCACCTTACATCTGCTTCTGATGTGCGCCGTGCTGGCGTTACCTGATGTGAAGCGGATGCTGAATCTCTTCGTTTTCAATCGCACGGTCCAGCCGGCGCGTACCGTTCCGCTCTTCGACGACAAGCGGCTCAATCAAGCTATTCTGGGGTTGCAGCTGGTTCTCGGCGTGCTTTTTCTCGGCGTCTACCTGCACTCGGGCTATGCCGATCAGCAGAAAATGGAAAACGCCCGATTACCGGGCAATATTCGTGGGATATGGTCGGTCCAGGAGTTTGCCATCGACGGTGCACAGCACCCGCCCATGCTTACCGACAAAGAACGTTGGGGGCGCGTCGTCTTTGACGACAGCCAACAACTGGTAGTGCAAACCATGGACGGCCGCCCTATCAATTACAAGCTGCATTTGAATCTGGAGGGAAAGTCGCTCACCTTGGCGAAAGCCGGCGATCCTTACTTCCTCGCGACCTTCGCCTTCGAACAGCCGCAGACCGACGTGCTCACCCTCAACGGCCGGTTCGAGGGACAACAGCTCAGGGCCAGCCTGCGCCGGGTGGACCAGTCCGATGCTGACAAGTTCCTGCTGCTTAACCGCAGCTTCCATTGGGTTACGCCCTTCCCGGTCACCCGCTGAAACCAGTTAGCGGTCTTGCTTGCCGAAGACGTTGTCGATCATGCGGCGCATGAAGTGTCCGCCGAAGCCGCCGGCGGAAGCGGCCAGCGATTGCAGGAACGCGCCGTAAACCTGTCCGCGATCGTGCGGCCACTTGACGATGAAGTGATAGTAGGCCAGGACCAGCGGCACCCCCATCCATATCAGCAAGCCCCATCGCCATGGGTGGTCCGGCTTCCATACCGCGAGCAGCATGGTGAAAGCCAGCACACAAAGCGCGGTCAGCAGCGCGTCATCAACGGTTTGGTTGACCCAGCCGGTAAACAAGCCAAGAACAAAAGCGAGCAGATAGACAAGAACGCTGGTAGGTTTCCTGGCAGCTAACGGCAGATGTTCGTCCTTCATGCCGGAGGAGGCGTCTGCGGATCACCGACGGCCTGCTTCTTTTCGCCGTTTTCGCGAACCCGGATCAGAATGCAGGTGGAGTTGTCTTCCCCGCCCGCCTCGTTAGCCGCGTCAATCAGGGTAGCGCTGGCGGCTGCCAGCGAAGGCAACTGCAACAGGATGTTGCGAATCTCGTCGTCATCCACATGACGCAGAACGCCGTCGGTGGTCAGTAGCAGTATGTCGCCACCCTGCGCCGGGAACTCTCCCAGGTCGGGGAGCGTGCTTTCATCGGTCCCCAGAGCACGGGTAATAATGTTCTGCACGGATGAGCGCCGCGCCTCTTCCAGCGTCAGCATCCCGCGACGCACCTGCTCCATCACCAGCGAGTGGTCTTCGGTCAATTGCAGCAATTGCCCGTCGCGAAACAGGTAGATGCGGCTGTCGCCGACGTTGGCGATGCTGAAGATGCCGTCGGCGAATCGCACAGCGACCAGCGTTGTGCCCATGCCGGACGTGTTCTTGTGCTCCTCGGCGTATTGCAGAATGGCGTCGTTGGCCCGCTTGACGGCTTCCGCCAGCAGGCGCGCGCCCAGCGGCGCGTCGTCCAGGTAGGCATTGTCTTCCACCCGGGGTTTGCGCTCGCGAAAGTAGGTGAGGACTGTGTCCACCGCGATTTGGCTGGCCACTTCTCCGGCAGCATGACCGCCCATTCCGTCGCACACCACGAAGATGCCCAACTGCTGATCGAAGCCAAAATGGTCTTCGTTCGAAGGACGCACCCGTCCGACGTCGCTGCTGCCAGCCACTTCGAGTTCCAAGGACATGTGTGCAACAGTTTACGCTGCCAGCCGGATTCGCGCGAGTCCGAACGCGGTGTATCCGAGGTTCGCTTGGGGGCGGCAGCAAGATGGCCCTCATCGCAGCCAATGAAACTGGCAGTTTCGAGTTTCTGGTTTCAAGTTTCAAGCAAACCACCGGGCAGCGAAAAGTGTAACCAACTTCCTTCCCCGCTGGTGATTCGGATTCTTTGAGTTCGAACGCTGGAACTCTCGGGCTATTCTCTGTCCCCTAACCACCGCCCCCCAGCGCCTGCTTTCTACGGCCTGGTCTTGGCGATTTCCGGTTCTTTCTCGCGCGTGTTCCACTGCTCCAGATGGTGTTCAGTGAGTTCGGCACGCAGGTGTTCGAAGGCCTCTTCCGGGGTGTTTGCCCAATGGAACAGGTTCAGGTCCTTGGGGGAGATGGTGCCGGCGTCCACCAGCGCCTGGAAGTTGATGACGCGGTCCCAGTATTCCTTGCCGTAGATCACGACGCAGATGCGCTTGGCCAGCTTCTCGGTCTGTACCAGCGTAAGCAGTTCGAACATCTCGTCGAAGGTGCCGAAGCCCCCGGGAAAGACCACCAGGGCCTTCGCCAAGTAGGCAAACCACAACTTGCGCATGAAGAAGTAGTGGAACTCGAAATTCAGGTCGGGAGTGATGTAAGGGTTCGGCATCTGCTCGAAAGGCAGGTTGATGTTCATGCCGATGGTCTTGCCGCCGGCCTCCGACGCCCCGCGGTTGGCAGCTTCCATGATGCCCGGTCCACCGCCGGTGCAAACCACGAAGCGATGCCGGGGCTGATTGATGGTCTTGGACCACTGCGTGATCATGAACGAGAGGCGGCGGGCGTCCTCGTAGTAACGCGCCATCTCGACATCGGCCCGGGCGCGACGAACGCGCTCCTGCTCTTCCTGGGGCGCAGGGGTGGCCGATCCGGGCTTCTCCAGCAATTCCAGAGATTCCTTCGCCTCGGAATGGCTGTGGAAGCGCGCCGAGCCGAAGAACACAATGGTGTCCTGAATGCGCTCCCGGCGAAATCGCGAAAGGGGTTCCTGGTACTCCGCCAGGATGCGCAAACCGCGGCCTTCGGGGCCGCCGAGAAACTTCTTGTTCTCGTAGGCCAGCGGCGCTCGATTGTGGCGTGGGTGCTCGTCTTTCTTGTCAGCCATGCAGTCCTTGTCGATCAGTCAAACATCCGGGATGAATACACCAGGTTGATACGTGAAGGCGATCCCGTCAGGCGTCGCCGGCTTCGCGATAGCGGACAGCTTCCGAGACCCCCAGCCAGATGTCGACCAGGCCCAAGCCGCTGACCAGACCGCGCACAAAGCCCAGTGCCGCGAATTCGCGGACTCGCGGATATCCCAATAGCAGCGAATTGTCGGTCCATACGCGCGTCCAGGGCAGCACGGTCAGAATAATGCCGATTTCCAGACAGAACAGGACAAAAACCACCAGCCAGATGCGCTGCGTCCAGAGCTGGCGGCGCGTCGGCTTGTGCGGCGGCGGCATCAGCAATACCGGGCCGCTCGAGTCGGGGCGCGCATTGTCTGGGGAATCGTACGAAAAAAAACTCATAGGAGATTCGAGTTCCACCGCACTGTCCAACGAATTCGCATGGGCGGCCGCTTCCGGTGGGATGCCCGCGCCGAGATACCCGCCCCTCGCCCCACTATCGGTGAACTCCATCTAGCTGATTCTACGACGGAGCGAGAGATTACGCTGCCGGGAAACGAACGGCAGGGCATGATGCCCTGCCGCTTGGTTGGCTTCTCTCGCTGACCACTGGCAACCGGGAACTGACAATTGCTACAGCAGCTCCTCGTTCCAGTTTTCCAGGAATTTCTTCACTTCCACCATGAACTGGTCAGCCACTGCACCGTCAATAATGCGATGGTCGTAGCCGATGCTCAGATGCATCATCGAGCGGATGGCGATGGAGTCATTGCCGTCTTTGTCAGTTACCACCACCGGCTTCTTGGTGATTCCGCCGACGCCCAGGATCGCCACCTGCGGCTGGCTGATGATCGGCATGCCAAACTTCGCGCCAAAGATGCCCGGGTTGGTGATGGTGAAAGTGCCGCCCTGCACCTCCTCCGGCTTCAGCTTCTTGGCACGGGCGCGCTCGCCCAGATCGCTGATGGCCCGCTGCAATCCGACGAAGCTGCGTTCCTCGGCGTTCTTTACAACGGGCACGATCAGGCCCCAGTCCAGCGCTACCGCGATCCCGAGATTGATGGAAGCGTGATAGTGGATGTTCTCACCCTCGACCGACGAGTTGATGATGGGCCACTTGCGGATGCCGTGCACCACGGCGCGCGCGAAGAACGGGGTGTAGGTGAGCTTGTTGCCGGTGGCCTGCTCGAACTTCGCTTTCATCTTTTCGCGCAGCTTGACGACGCGCGTCATGTCCACCTCGAAGACACCGTGCACGTGCGCGCTGGTACGCTTCGAGGCCACCATGTGCTCGGCAATCTTCTTGCGCATCACCGACATGGGCACGACTTGGCCGGGGGTGACACCGCCCACCGGCGACAACGGCGTGGTGACCGGCGGAACGGACGGCGCCTGCGCCGGTTCAGATTGAGCAGCCGACGCGGCCGTCTTTGCCGCCGCCGGCTGGGCCGCTCCCGCACCATGCTTGGCCACGAAGGACTCGATGTCTTCCTTGGTGATACGGCCGCCGAGCCCAGTTCCCGTGACCTTCGCCAGGTCAACGTTGTTGTCCTTGGCAATCTTGCGGACCAGCGGGCTGGAGCGCACGCGTCCCTGCTCGCCGGCTTCCGCAGTCTCCTCGACCGGGGCCGACGCCTTGGGCGCTTCCACTTTGGCGGGCTGAGCTACCTCGGCCTGCGCTGGACGGCTCCCGTCGCCGCCAGCGGGCGCGGCTGGTGCTGGCGCGGACGGCGCCGCGGCGGCTTCGCCTTCCCCGGCGATGGTGCCAACCACGGTGTTCACCTGGACGGTGGCCCCGGCCTGCACCTTGATGTCCTGCAGCGTCCCCGAGGCGGGAGCGGGAATCTCGGCGTCCACTTTGTCGGTGGAGATCTCGAACAACGGCTCGTCGCGCTGGACCTTTTCGCCCGGCTGCTTCAGCCACTTGGTGATGGTCCCTTCAAAAATCGACTCCCCCATCTGGGGCATGATTACATCTGTTGGCATATTGTCCTTCCGATGGTTTTCCCGCTGGCACTCAACGCTTGCAGCAATCCGCTATTATATCGCCTCCGGCCCGGGGGCCCGGCCCTCCACCTTACGCCATAACCAGCACGGCACGGCCAGCAACTTCGTTGCGTTGACTACCCTGTACCCGTCGGCTACTCTCGACGCTGGAGCGGCTTAGCTGTTGTGCGAAACGCCTGCCGCCCCTAAGGGGCTCGGATCAATTTTTCCATCTTACCCAGCGCTTGCGCGCTGGGCTATCTTGAGCCGCCCCTGCGGGGCTGATTTTGTGGGCTGTCCGCGGGCTGATTTCGACGAAGCACTGCCGCCGGCTAAAGCCGGCTCACATCACGAAAGCGCTTAACCGGCACGACTGAAGTCGTGCCCTGACACGAAACGCTCGAGGCGAGTTTCATCGACTTGGGAAGGCGTGCCCTTTCAAGGCAAGGCCCGTCCCTTCAAACTCGCCCTTCTTGCTCAGGCATTGATGCAGCTTCTCTCCATCACGGTTTTCCTGCTCGCCTCCGCGGCCATGCTCTATGCGCTGTTCGGTTACCCCCTGTTGCTAGGCTGGCTGGCGAAGCGCGCGAACAATCCGGTCCATAAAGACGACAAACTGCGCTCGGTCTCGTTCGTCATCGCCGTCTATAACGGCGAAAAGTTTCTGGAGCGCAAGCTAAGATCCATCTTCAGCCTGAACTATCCGCGAGAGCTGATGGAAATCCTGGTGGTGTCCGACGGCTCCACCGACCGCACGGATGACATTGCCCGCAGCTTCGCCGCAGAAGGTGTCCGCTTCCTGCGCGTGCCGCACGCGGGAAAAGCGACCGCCCTGAACGCCGCCGTCCCCTTGGTTTCCGGCGAGATCGTGGTTCTCAACGACGTCCGCCAGACCCTCGACCCTGACTCGCTG
>Ga0209048_10004117_pt1 | contig 13961 bp, 15 predicted proteins | sample FrelakmetCRP12CR_FD_187146 | JGI IMG/M metagenome (GOLD analysis project Ga0209048, IMG submission 187146) | Freshwater lake sediment microbial communities from the University of Notre Dame, USA, for methane emissions studies - CRP12 CR (SPAdes)... | ecosystem: Environmental > Aquatic >... | reverse complement strand
CTTATCAGCCGGGGCTGAGGCGGCCTTGACCGCATCCAGCGAGGGAAACTTGACTTTTTGCGCAGGGCGGTACTCCAGGGTTTTATAATCCAGCACCAGCTTTTCTTTTCCTGCCTCCGTCTTGATCCTTTTGTAAAAACCCTGCCCCGTCTTGTTGCCAAGCCATTTTTTCTCGAGCATTTTCTGGACGAAATCCGGAACCTGGAAAACCTCGCGCATTTCATCCTGAGGCGCGTTTTCGTATAAGTTTTTGGCCACATGCGCGAACGTGTCCAGGCCTACGAGGTCCGTGGTCCCGAAAGAAGCGCTTTTCGGACGACCCATGGCCGGCCCCGTGATTGCGTCTACTTCTTCAATCGTTAAACCTTCTTCAGCCATGATCTTCATCAAATTGAGCATCCCGAAGATCCCGATCCGGTTGGCGATAAAGTTGGGACTGTCTTTGGCATAGACGATCCCTTTTCCCACTACCCGTTCCCCGAACTCAGCCACGAATTCCACCACTTCCGGCAGAGTCTCCGCAATGGGGATAATCTCCAGGAGTTTCATGAACCGGGGCGGGTTGAAGAAATGGGTTCCCAGGAAATGCTGCTTGAATTCTAGGTCCATTTGGACACAGATATCTTTGATGGGAATGCCCGAAGTGTTTGAACTGATAATGGTCCCGGGCCGCCGAACGGCAGCAACCTTTTTCATCAACTCCTGCTTGATCTTGAGGTTCTCGACCACCACCTCAATGATCCAATCCACTTCCGCCAGGCGCGCCAGATGGTCTTCGAAATTCCCCACCTCCAGCATACTGGCGAATTCCGGTACGGCCAGGGCGGGGGGGCGGGCCCGGAGTAAATTCTGCTTGCCGGTTATGGCAAAGCGATTCCGTACCGCCGGACTTTTCAGCGTTAACCCCTTCTTTTCCTCTTCTGGCGTTAGTTGGTTTGGAACAATATCCAGCATGATGGAGGGAATGCCCACATTGGCCAAGTGGGCCGCGATCGTGGCGCCCATCACGCCGGCTCCCAGAACAGCTGCTTTTTTGATTTTCTTTTCCATGCCTCCTCCGATCGGAAAGGTCAATGGCCCACCTTTCCCAAAGTTTTCCTCTTCTACCCGGTTTCCGGAATTCTCTTCTGAACGTTCAAACTATGGGCCGTATGCGCAATCTCGGCTATTGTTTCCGCCACCCGGTTAGGTTTTATTGCTCCCATCCTTCCCTTTTCCTTTTGCTTTTATGGGGCATTTTTCATCAGCCGGCGGCAAACCTCAATCGCACTTTGCAGGTCTTTGTCCGCAATCCCCCGGGTTAAACGATCATAGGCCTCAGTGACGACTTGGTCCAGATTGGCTTCCAACTCTCTTCCCCGGGGGGTCAGGCATATTTTATAGGCGCGACGGTCCGTGGGATGGTCATCCCGGCGCAGGAGCCCGGCAGCCTCCATGCGGTCGATCAAGCTGGTCATAGTTGATTTTTCCAACTGGACCTTTTCCCCTAAGTCGCTGATCGAGAGACCGTCAATCTCCCAGAGAGCCTGAAGAACAGCAAAATAGGCTACCGAAATATCTGGTAGACCCCTTTCTTTGAGTATCCGGTTCACATAATTATTCATGGCCCAGGCGGCTCGTGAAAGGAGAAATCCCATTTGATATGCCATCTTCATTTTCCAATCCATTTTTGCAGCGGGACCCTAACGCGGGAACAATCTTCTAAAAAGTTCGATTGCATACTATATGACCCAAAACTATATGTCAAGGGAATAATAAAGGCTCGCCCCCGACTTCCCTTTTAATCTCTGTTTTTACAACGAAGGCTTGGATTAGGCGCGCCGAAATGGCTGATCCCTTTGTGTTTTTGAAAATTTGAAGGCGGGCAAGAATAAAAAGAAATAATAAGGTTCCAGGGATAATAAGTCCGAGCAATAAAATGGAAACTTTTGCGGCTGATCGTCAACGCGGAGCGGTGGATCGAAGAGATGAAAAATTCCTTCGATCTACGGGACGGGTAATGCAGGGGGATACTATCGTACTATTGATGGGGGCCCAGATTTATCAGCAGGGGACGATCAATTTGAAGATCGTTCGCATTACCCAAGAATTCCGGATTCTTGGGAATATGGGATCCCTCGTTCAGCGGCAAAGGTCGGATTAGGGTTTCTTTTCCCCCAATAGAGAAGTGATCTCTTGTTGCAGGGCTCGGGCCCATTCTGTGTTTTCGAATTGCAGGGACTTGTGGGCATAAGTCAGAGCCTTTTTCCAGTTCCGCTGTGCTGCGCTCATTTCCCTCATCTCCTGATTCATGCGCCCCATTTTCAAAAAGTTATCGGCCATCAATAGATGGGGGAAGAAAAGGATTTCGGTTCCCTCAAAAAGGGTGTATTTGGCGTCGTCTTGCGGGATGTAATCCAAAACGCTCAGGAAGAAATCATTCGAAGCGTTGAATCGTTTCGTGGCCTCAGGATAGGCTTTTCCCTGAAAGAGCTTCTCCCCCTCGGCTTTTTGCTGGACTCCCCCCCGGTAGAAATCCCGCAATTCCTTGCAATCCTGCGGCAAAATTTCCAATCCTTCATTTTCCTCGAGCACCAATTCCCAGTTTACATCTTTCAGGGGGATCAGAGGTTGGTCGACGGGCGGGGGAGCAGAAGCACAACCTGAGAAAAAGAGGAGTCCCAGGATCCCAAAAGCAGCAAAGGTCTTTCGTGTCTTCACGGTTCACATCTCCTGGAGCATCTTTTCAATCACGCTGAAGGCTGTCACTCCCGTCCATTCGACCATTCCCACAGCCCGATAGGTTACTTGTCCCTTACGATTTACCAAATATGTCGTGGGGTGAGCCCAGAGCCCTAAGAGCCGCCCTGCTTTTCCTTTCGAATCCAAAAGAATGGAGACCGACGACGGCTCCTTTTTCAAAAAATCCATGATGGTTTCACGGCTTTCCTTGGTGTTGATCCGATAGACTTTCAGACCTTGGGAATCATACCGGGACTTTAATTTATCGAAAGAAGGACCTTCTTTCCGGCAATTGGGTCACCAGGTGGCCCAAAAATTGAGGAGGATTACTTTTCCCTGCTGTTCCTGAATACTGACCATCTTGCCATCCAGATCTTCAAGGGTTATTTCCGGAAGGGCTAAAGGCTTGGAATACGAATGGAAGATGACTTGTTCAGCCACGGCTTGAGACCATCCCCAAGCGAGGCCCACGGTAAAAACAATCCCCAGCAAAATTAAAATCTTTTTGGATTTCAGCATGGTTCCCCTTTTCCCTTTCTTTTCTAACTCACGGGCCAACCATTAACCACAATTAATTTTGATGGTTTCGTAAAAAATCCATCTGCGGCGTTGCGCTTCAATTTCATCGTTACAGCGAACGTGTAAGTACGCTTCACTCCTCAGTTTTTGCGCGCCTTGCATCTCGAGCTTTTTACGAAACCATCGTTCTGGTTACTTTTTACCAGATCATCAATTTTATTATATCGTGCTTTCCTATACCGAGCAAGGGCCTTCGAAAAATGGCGCCGAGTTGATCATCTTCCCTTAAGATTCGGGATTTCCTGGCCCCCTTAATTTTTTCCTTGACTAAAAAAACAAGTTTTGTTAGGTTTAAGGCTAACAAGAGGAAGGGAAGTATAAACCATTTTTTCAATCTCCGTCAGGCTTTCCCGGTGACGGGGCTATTCCTCGATGCTTTTTGACGTTATCTGTTAAAAGGAAAGGAGGTGAAGGGGAGTGAAGAAACTGGCAAGCATGGTATTGGCTTTAGCGGTTTTGGCAGTGTTTTCATTCGGGTGCGGGGCATATGCAGCTAAAGATGCCAAGGTAAAGTGCCCGAAATGCGGGGCGGTATTCACCATTGACGAAGGAATGCAGCAGTATAACAAATCCGCCGGTGGATGATCGGAAATATTTGAAGCCTTGAGGTTATTCGCAAGCTTAGCGTGTTCATCCCCACTCATATGAGAGGAACACCACCAGGGGAAGGACCAAGGGCCTTCCCCTATTTTTTTCTATTCTGTCTTATCCTTACCTTTTCCCTGGGATTTCTCCTTTCTCCTTCTCTCGCGGATGCCCAGAAAACCGAAAACGGCGAGCTCTCCACTTTTGATCGTCTAGCGGAGGAAGCTACCCTACTGAACAAGCGGGGTCAGGCCGACAAAGTAATCGCCCTCCTTGAGCCATACAAAGCCGACAAAAAAAATGACAGCGCCCTTTTTTTTAATGAACTCGGAGTTGCGTATCGGCAAAAGGGAAATTTTCGGGAGGCGATTGCCTCTTATCAAGATGCCGTGAAACGGGACCCGGATAATCCTGTCATCAAGAAAAATTTGGGCGATGCCTTCTTTTTCAATAAAGAACTGCCGCAGGCAATTGGCCAGTATCAAAAAGCCTTGGAATCGAACCCCCGTTTTTACCAAGCTCACTTCAGCCTCGGGATGGCTTACTATCAACTGGAAAAATACCGAGATGCGTTAGAGGAGTTTGAAACGGTCATAAAATTGAACCCGCAGAACGAGCAGGCGAAAAAACTCCGGGACACCATCCGCACAAAGCTCAAGGACAAAAAATAAACCGGTAAATGGTTTTAGACCAAAGGAACTTCTTTCCTTTCCTTCGAGTTGGTTTGATGGAGAGGCAATTCTTTATGGGGTTCCATTTTTGAAGGGAAGCGAGAAAAATGAAAAGGAGGTGGGAGGGCATGAAGAAAGTGGTAAAAGTATTCTTAACTTTGTCGGTTGTGGCGATGTTTTCTTTTGGCTGTGGGCAGTATGCGACCAAAGAGTCCAACATAAAATGCCCGAAATGCGGGGCGGTATTCACGATTGATGAAGGGCTGAAGGGCATTGGTCCGTAAGCTTTTTGCCCCTGGTCATCCATCGGCCACGGTTGTCAATCCTTCATATACAACCCATAAACGTAGGGATAGGACAAAATTTCTCCCCCTATTTTGGATTTTTCCCTTTCCCCTCTTGCAAGTTTCTGGTTTTCGGGGAAGCGATCAGAAAGAGTCCGCGGACGCAGTTACTCTTTGCACGCTTCTTTCCCGGGACCCTGAACTTCCCTCTTCCGGCAATTCTTGAATCGCGATATGCTTTGGTAAACCTTTTTCCGATGGAGTCATTCGACCCCGGGAAGCAGGACGGAATCATGCGCAAGATTCTGCATATCGACATGGACGCGTTTTATGCCTCCGTCGAGCAGCGAGACAACCCTTCTTTGAAAGGGCGCCCTGTAATCGTTGGCGGCGATGCCAAAAAACGAGGGGTTGTCTCGGCCGCTTCTTACGAGGCCCGCGTCTATGGGGTCCACTCGGCAATGCCCACCTCCCAGGCCAAGAAGTTCTGCCCCCATGGAGTTTTCCTTCCCGTCCGCATGGAACGATACCGGCAGATCTCCGAGCAGATCTTCTCGATTTTTCAGGAATATACGCCTCTGATCGAGCCCCTATCTTTGGATGAATCTTTTTTGGACGTTTCCGGCAGTGAATCCCTTTTCGGGCCGGCTCTGGAGATCGCCCGGACCATAAAAAGGAAAATTCTTAGCCAGACAGGTCTGACCGCATCGGCCGGCATCGCCCCGAATAAATTTCTCGCTAAAATTGCCTCCGATTGGAAAAAGCCCGATGGCTTGGTGGAAATAAAACCCTCAGAGGTGGGAGCTTTCTTGGAGAATCTCCCCATCTCCAAATTATGGGGCGTCGGTAAATCCACGGAAGAAGTCCTCAAAGGACTCGGAATCCTGCGGGTCGGCCAGTTGGCCCAATATCCCCCAGGGGGTATTGAAAAAAAGCTCGGTAAATTCGGCTTAGAACTAATCGCTTTGGCCCGGGGCGAAGATGATCGCCCCGTCGTACCCCATGAGGAAGCCAAATCGATCTCCCAGGAGCAGACTTTCACTCCGGATCTGCATGATCGGGAGGGAATCGCCAAGGTTCTTCTGAATCAAGCGGAACAGGTAGGCTGGGAACTCCGCAAACAAAATTTAAAAGGATATACGGTCCATCTGAAGGTTCGGTATCCCGACTTTACGCTGGTAACCCGCAGCCAGACTCTGCCTCTCCCCACGGACTTGGGGATTGAAATTTATCGGACCGCCCTGACGCTTTTGGGAAAGACCGAAGTTTTGTCGAGAAAAGCACGCCTTCTGGGGGTCGGCATTTCCAATTTGCGGCGCCGCGAAGAGCCCGTGCAAAAGGGACTCTTTGACGCTCATCGAGAAAAAGAGGAAAAGTCTCTGGAGGCGGTCGATAAGATTTGGGATAAATATGGGCCCGAAGCCATAAAACGAGCTTCGCTCCTGGGGGGGAAGAGAAAAGAATCATCGGGGAACCGGGAGCCTGAATAAAAATCTTCCTATTTTTTCCTGGATTCTGTTCCCAATTTTTTTTCCTCTGCGAGGATTTCTTCCGCAAAACGTACCTTCAGAAATCGATAAATTTCTTCTCCTATCTGTAGGCCCAGATCGATGAACTCCGGGCCATACCTCTTCCCCGTTTCGGTGCGGAACGTATCTTTAATTCGGGAAATTCCTTTCATCCCTTTGGGGAACCGGGATAGGAGGCGGGGGACCGAAGCTTGGGCAAAACGAAGCATCCTCCAGAGGGTCACCGTGAAATTGTCAGGGCCCCACCGGAATTTGTCCGCATCGTAAAGCGCATCGCTGATGGTTTGACCTAAGACAGAATCCAAGGGCTGAGGTTCGGTAAAGGCCTCATGATTGGTAATGGCCTTCAGGATAAATTTCTCCTTTTCCGGCGTCAGAAAAAAATCCCGCAGAATCGGCTCGGCTGCCCTGGCGCTGGCTTGGGAATGATCTTTTTCACCACGACAAAGATCGTGGAGAAGCCCCGCAATCTCTGCTAAGATCGTCGCCTCCCGGCGGGAAACGTCCTGCAGGGATAATTTAGCTCCCTCCCGATACACCAGGGCCCCCGCCTCCACGGAAACTTTCTCCGCGTGTTCCGCTCCATGGCCCAGATTTTCCTGAAGGTTGTTTAGGATGTATTTCTGGCACTTCAAAACCCGCGGGTCCTCCGCAAAAAGGACCTGGGCAATGCGGAGATCTTCTTTGCAGGATTCATAAAATTGGGGGACGGGAAAAGAAGCGGCGATTTTCTGGCAGGCTGACATCATTTCTTCATAAATGTCGATTTTGCCTGAGCTCAGGGAATTCGCTCCACTTGAATCTCCACCACCACATGGGATGGCTGGTTGGGGGCCACATGAATCTGCGGGGACTCTACGTCCAAACCGATGGAGACCTTCTTGCTCTCTTGAATTTGAGATAGGTCAATGGGATCGGTAAAAACCTCTCGCGTCTTGGTTAGCGCGGTTTCCGGGCCCTGGAGAATAATAAATGCCGGCTCTACCCAGGTACTCTTCAAGCGGAGGGATTTGGGTAACTTCCCCGTAAATTTCGTTTTTACGGGAACAGATTCAGTCTTAACGGCTTCCAATTGGAGGCGGATGGAGGAGGGACTAATTTTCGTAATCTCGGTACCCAGGGGAGCCCGAATATTATCCACGGTCAAGCGAAAATAGTTCTGGCCGGGGGCTGATTGCGAAAGATCCACAAAAGCGCGCACCTGATCGGGGGTGATTCCGAAAATCATTCCCCGTGACCCCCGAATCCCAATCTCCACCTTACTCGCTCCATCCCCGGCGATTTCCATATTCGCAGGAACGTTCCGGTACTCAAGGGGAATGGTTAAGCGAAGCTCACCTCTATGCTGGCCGGCGATGGATACCCAGAGGAGAAAAACCACGGTAAAGGAAACAATTTTGGGGACAAGGTTGGAAGTCAGGATGGCCTGCCATCGCCCCTTGGTCTGTTCCGGTTTGACCAGCAGGCTTTCTAAATGGCCCTGCAGCTCCTCAGGATTCGCCATCCGTCGGATTCGGCCCTCAACGGCCAGCATCACCTCTCCGCGCTCTTCGGAGACAATCAAAGTAACCGCATCCCCTCGCTCGGTGATGCCGATTCCGGCGCGGTGCCGGGTCCCGTAGTTCCGGGGCAGGGTCATGTTGTCGGACAGGGGAAGATAGCACCCCATGGAGATAATGCGACCTTCGTTGATGACGACCGCGCCATCATGGGCCGGGGAACTCGGGAGGAAAATACTGGTCAAGATCTCATAGCTGACCTGTCCATCCAGGGGAACGCCACCTTTAAGATAGTCTTCCAAAATATCCCGCCGCTGGAAGACGGCTAAGGCGCCAACGCGTTTTTGGGCCAGTTCGAAGACGGCCCGGACGACTTCTTCCAGAACCAATCGGTCCAAAGCTTCTGGCCGGCCCAGGAAGAACCGAACAGGACTCATCCGTTCCAGCACCTGGCGGATTTCCGACTGGAAGATGACAACTACGATGACGAGAATGACCGCCCAGAGATATTGGAGGATCCAGGTGGTGATCACCAGCCCAGACCAGCGGGCCAAAAAATAGAGAAGCCCCAGGGCAGCCAAAGCAATCAAGATGCGCAGGGCTCTCGTTCCCTGGATCCACAGGTAAAGCCGATAGAGGATGAAGGTAATCAGGAAAATATCGGCTACGTCCTGCCAGTGTATGCCGGCAAAGGCGCCTAAGAAATGAGAAATGGCCGTTCTCCTAAATAAAATTTCTGGTGCGTATGTTATCCCAAAAACACGCAGAAATCCAATGATTTCTCATTTGTTTTCTCAGAAAAGGGGCACGCCCACAAAATTTATCTTTTGTTGAATTTCGCGCTTTACATTTCGAAAGGGGTCATGCGGGGAAGCCCCGGCGCATAGGTAGGGGATCGAGGCCTCGTGCCCCTGCGGCTCCGATGAAGGATACTTCCTTTTCGCCAACACGTAGGTTTCCGTTCAGAGCCAAACGCCTATTTCCTCTTTCTCAGGAGGCAAAGAACCTTCCCCGCCACTTCTTCCGGATCCCGCCCCAATACCCGGATCATGGGCTCTTTGCCCACATCTCCGCGGTCAGAAATAATATCGGGAATTTGGGAAGTTCTCTCCAAGACCCACTGAACGCCCCAGGAAAGGGAGGCCCCCTCTTTTCGTTTCACCGGCAGCGGTTCATCCTGGCGACTGAAATGCTTCACCCGAAGGCCCATTCTCCGGGCCTGAGCCAATATGTCTTGCCCATATCTAATATTCATGGCCGAGCGCATCTCCGGGTCATGGGTCATAACGGTGAGAATGATTTGGGCAATGTGCTGCGAGGCGCCGAATTCCGGATCGGACACTTTCGTAACCTCCTGCCCGACGCGAACGAACCGCCCGGGAAAGGCGGCCACATCTCCAGGGTCTTGAGCCAGAGGAAGGGCATAGCCGAGGTTCGATTGCACTTCCGGGAGAAGGCTGGCAATGTTTTTTCCGCGGAGAATATGGAAGGCGCTCTTGAGTTTTTGGATCACGGGATACTTTTCGATCTCCCTGTTTATGGGTCCATAATGGTTGACCGGTCCCCGGCCCTGTCCGAGGGGGACGGCCATGCGAATCGCCAGGGAAATAAATTTTTTGGCGGTTCCTATGGCGTCCCGCAGGGCCTGTCCTTTTCCCAGCTCCACAGCAATCGCAGCGGAAAGGGTACAACCCGTTCCATGGGTATGAGGCGTCTCAATCCGTTCGCCGACAAATTCATAAAAATGTTTGCCATCGTATAAAACATCGAGGGCGGGGCCGCGGAGGTGTCCTCCTTTGATCAGCACATTGCGTGCTCCCATTTTCTGGATCCGGATGGCGGCTTCCCGCATCTCTTTCGGGTTGTTGATCTTTTTTTGCGCCAGAACCTCGGCTTCCGGAATATTGGGAGTTATGACCCGAGCCAAAGGAAGCAGCTCTTTCCGCAAGGTGTCTTCCGCTTCAGGGGAAAGCAGCCTCGCTTCGTTTTTGGACACCATGACCGGATCTACGACTAAATTCGGGACACGGAACTCGCGGAGTTTTTGGCACACCGTGCGCAGAATGATCGAGTTGCTCAGCATTCCCGTTTTTGCGGCATCTACGCCGATGTCGGTGATCACGACATCCAACTGCTGGGCCACAAAAACCGCCGGAATTTCATGAATCCCCGCAACTCCGAGGGTATTTTGAGCCGTGAGGGCGGTGACTGCGCTCATTCCATATCCGCCCAGCAAAGTGATGGTCTTCAAATCCGCCTGGATACCCGCTCCTCCCCCCGAATCGGATCCGGCAATGGTTAAAACCCGGGGCACCATGGTTCGTCTCCTTCCCCAGTTTGATGATCTCATAAGAAATCTTCAGAACGAATGGACTTTTTACGAAGCCGTCAATTTTCTTTCTTCATTTTCATCCAAGAAATGATTCATTTTCTTTCATCTTAGCCCTTTCCTTTAGAGTGTCAAGAAAAAGCCCGGCCATACCGATCCTTCCCGTCTTTTCCCCATGATGATTGGGCGAAGAATAGAGGGCACTTCTAAAACGAGGCTGGGCAAGGAAGCCCTTCCTCTAAACGGACTCGTCCTATCATTTAGCTCTGCCTGGATTTTCAGAAACTGCCGAAAAGAAAATTGACAAGGCCTAAGGTGGATGATAATCTAAATTTGAGTGTTGGGAGAAGAAGGGTGGGAGAAATAAACCGTATGTCCTTCAGGCGAAGGGCTTTTTTTTATCTTGTTTTCCTTTTGCTGGGAATTTTCACGGCTTCTTGTGCAACCGTCAAACCCGGTCTGCCGGTTAAGAAGGAAAAGGACTATCTCCCGGCAGGACCCACCTCCAGCGGCTACTATCATTTTCTCCTCGGGCAGCTGCATCAGCAGTCCGGAAATCTCGACAAAGCTGCCGACGAATACCGGCGGGCCTTGGGGGAAGGCCAAAATTCTGCATATCTACACACCCAATTAGCGATTCTGTATTTAAAAAGGGGGCAGCCCGAAAAAGCCCTTCAGGAAGCAGAAGAAGCGATCCGTATCAATCCCCAAAACGTTCCCGCGTACATCCTTCTCGGCGGCCTTTATCTCTCGCAGAATCAGCGGGAGAAGGCCCTAAGTGCCTACCAGGCTGTCATTCAAATTGATCCGCAAAACCCGGAAGCCCATCTTTTTCTTGGGACCTTATACGCCGAAGTAAAAAACTACGACCGGGCAATCCCCCACTTTAAAGCCCTGATTGAGAATGACTCTCGCTCCCTCATGGGTCATTACTATCTGGCCCGGGTCTATGCGGAGATGAAACGCTTTGCCGAGGCCCAAAGTCATTATCAGTCCGCTCTCGAAATCAAGCCGAATTTCGAACCCGCTCTGCTGGATCTGGCCCTGGTTTATGAAATCCAAAAGGAATATGATAAGGCGATTCAGATTTACCAGGATATTTTGAAACAGAATCCCACCCATGCCGAAGCACACCATCGCCTGGGACAGGTTTATATCCGGCAGAATAAGCTCAGTGAGGCACTGACCGAATTTCAAGCCGTTGACAAGCTAACAATCCAAAACCACGAGGTGCGCACCAAAATCGGGTTGATCTACTTTGAGCAAGGACGGTGGGAGGACGCGATTGCCCAGTTTTATCTGGTCCTCTCCGCTCAGCCGGATAACGATCGGGTTCGTTATTATCTGGCAACGGTTTATGAAGAAAGCAAAGACCTGGAACGCGCCATCGAGGAATTTCGCCGCCTTCCTCCTTCTTCCCAATTTTTCATCGATTCCCAGGTCCACTTAGCCTTTATCTTCGAAAAACAAAACAAGATTCCGGAAGCGATCCAGGTCTTGCAAAAAGCGATTCAAACAAAGCCGCAGCAAGCGGATCTTTACCGCTTCCTCGGGTCCCTTTATGAAAAAAATAGCCAGTATGAAGAGGGGATCCGGGTCTTGAAAAAGGCTCAGGAACTGGTTCCTGAGGACGAAAAGATTATCTTCACCTTGGGGGTACTGTACGACAAAGCTGGGGACTGGCAGGAAGGCATCCGCCAAATGCGCCGGGTTCTGGAGATCAACGCGGATCATGCCCAGGCGCTGAACTACATCGGTTATACCTATGCGGACAAGGGCATCCTTCTGGATGAAGCCGAGGCGCTCGTCAAACGGGCGTTGGAGCTCAAACCGGATGACGGGTATATCACCGACAGTCTGGGCTGGGTTTATTTCAAAAAGGGGCAGTTCGGCAAAGCGATCGTTGAGCTGGAGAAGGCCCATAAACTCGCCCCCGAGGATCCGGTCATCGCCGAGCATCTGGGAGATGGGTATATGAAGAACCAGCAGATAGACAAGGCCATCCGGATGTACGAAAGGGCCTTGCAGCTGGATCCCAAAAAAACCGAAGTGGTCGAAAAGTTGAAAAAACTGCGCCCGGAGAAGAAAAAACCATGAGGAAGTGGAGTTTTCTCCCCTTCCTTCTTCTGTGGGGCAGCTCCTGTGCGACCCTGCCGGTCGGCTTTCCTTCTCCTCCTCCTCCCGAAAAAATGCTTTCCCAAATTCAAGATCGGTTTCAAGCTCTGCAAGGAGCGAAGGGGCTGGCTCACGTTCGGGTTTCGGCTCCCGGGAAATATTTCACCGCTCAGGAAGTAATCTTCGCTCGTCGTCCGGGTTTCCTGCGGCTGGAAAGTCTGAGCCCCCTGGGAACCCCTCAGTTCTATCTCGTAACGAACGGTCCGGATTTATTCATTTATAATACGGGAGAAAACCGGTATTATCGAGGGGAAGCCATAGCCCGGCATTTCTCCTCTATTTTGCCGGTAACCCTGGAGCCCGAGGAGATCGTCACCCTTCTCCTTGGCGCTTTCCCCATCCTCCCCTATGAAGAGATTTCCGTAAATTATAATGCCCGAGAAGAGCTCTGGTTTCTTCAACTCACCCGTTTTTCCGGTAAAGAGCGGCAAACTTTCGGGATTCACCCGCAAAGCGGAAACGTCCTTTACGCCGAATACCGCCTTCACGGAACCACCCGCCGTCTGTCCTTTTCTGATTTCCGTCCGGCCCCGAATCTCTTAGTTCCCTACCGAATTCATCTCGAATCGCCTGAAGTCAGAACTCAACTCACGGTTGAATACACGGATTTAGAGACGAATCCGGCCTGGGAGGACGCGGATTTTCACCTCCCGGTTCCCCGGGGGGCTCAAGTCATTCAGCTGGAATAAGATCCAACAAGAATCGTAGGAAAATTCAGGGAAGGCGGCGCAATTTTCTTAGGGTAGGTCTTTCAGTTTCTTGCGGGCGCGATTGGCTTGATCGGACTTGGGATAGCGTTTGATTACCTCTTTGAAGATCAACTTTGCATTCATCGTATCTTTCATCTCCAAAAACGCCATCCCCTGGCGGAACAAGGCATCGGGGACCTTGTTTCCCTTGGGGAATTGTTTTAGGACTTCGTCAAACTCCAAAATGGCTTCATCGTACTTCTTCTCGGAAAAATAGCATTCTCCAAGCCAAAAATGGGCATTCTCCGCATATTTGGATTTGGGGTTAGCCTGTAAAAATCGTTTAAATTCCTCCCGGGCCGCAGCCACATTCCCCTTATTATAAAGATCATAGGCTTTCTTATAGGCGTCATCAGGCGTTGCCGCCCCCGTCTTTGCGGGTTTCTCGGCTGCTTTCGCCGGGGGCTGAGTTTTGGCGGTTTCGGGTTTTACCGGAGGTTCGGAAGAAGGCTTTTCCGGAATTTCTTCCTGCTCCTGCCCCTCGGGTTTCTTTTCCGTCCCTCCCAGCGACTTCTTGATCTCCGCAATCCGTTTGTCCAGATCTTCGATTTTCGTCTGGTAGGTCTCGCGCAGGGCCTTGGTTTCCTGGAAATTCTTTTCGGAAAAATATTTTCCCTCTTCAAAACGCCCCGTCAGAGTCTGCACATCCCTCTGCAATTTATCGATCCGGGCTCCCAGGTCTGCCTGGTTCCGTCGCATCGGCTGGCTGGAGGTTTCCATCTCCTTTTCTAAAAAGCCGACCTTGGATTTCACTTCTCCATTCAGATCCGTGATCTCCTTTTTCATCTCGGCCGTTCTCTTCTTGAGGTCGTCCAGTTGGGCGCGGATATCGACATTCAG
>Ga0209048_10004116_pt1 | contig 13964 bp, 18 predicted proteins | sample FrelakmetCRP12CR_FD_187146 | JGI IMG/M metagenome (GOLD analysis project Ga0209048, IMG submission 187146) | Freshwater lake sediment microbial communities from the University of Notre Dame, USA, for methane emissions studies - CRP12 CR (SPAdes)... | ecosystem: Environmental > Aquatic >... | reverse complement strand
GCCGTCGCGGGTATATGCCGTTCCGTTTGCCGTTTGAATGGCGAGCCAGGAACTGCCGCGTACGGCGACGTCGAGTGGATTCTCGGTCTGCGTCAGCTCGCCCTCTTTCAGCGACAGATGCCCTTCGCCCTGCGATACGAAACTGACCGGATCAGCACCCTTCCCCGCAATCACCTCCTCGAACGACATCTCCTCGCCCCGGAAGCCCGCCGTCGAGACGTTCGCCATGTTGTCGGCGAGCGTATCGAGCCGCCGCTGTAGGGCAAGTTGAGCTGAGAGACCGACGTAGATATTCGACTGCATCGCTTAGAGTCCTGTCTTGACGTTCTGGATCGCCGTCAGCAGGTCGACGCTGAATATCGGAGTGGACGTGGAGAAGCTTACCGGATTGAGAATTGTGGCTGTCGAGCTGGTGCCGCTCGTCGGGTTTTGCAGGTCATAGAGGGCCGTGAAGCGGCCGAGGAGCTTTGAAAGTTTGGTGGGATCTTGAAGATCGGCGACGTTGAGCTTCTTGTCGATCAACGCCTGCTGAGCTTCGATGCTCAAGTTCGACATGTAGGGCGATAAGCCGAGCGCCGTCTGGGCAACCTTCAGCAGTGCCGCATCCGCCAAGATATTCAGCGAGCCTTTGATGTTCGGCGCCTGGCGCTGGAAATAGAGAGCCAGTCGCGCACCTTCGTTCTCGTTGCCGACGTTCTGTTCCAGCGTTTGCCTCTCATAGAGGTCGACAGTTCCCTTTTGCACGGTATCGAAGGCCGTCGTCGCCGCGCCATAATCCACAAAATTGAAGGTTTTGACGAACGCCGTGTAGCGGGCATCGGCCAGCTGATTGGCGAGGGCCTTCGGGTCGTCAATGCCACCTTGCAAAAGTTTCCGAACGAATGCCGTTGCATAGGACAGGTCGCCAAGACCGTACGCCGTCATCGCGTAGGTGACGAGACGCTTGTCCTTCATGAAGTCGTCGATCGATTTCACATCGCCGATGTGGGCCAGGTAATAGTCGGTTTCGCGCTTGACCGCCGGGGTCTTGGCCACAGCGGCGAGCTGTTGATCAAGATTCTTCGACGCGATGGTGTAGGCATCGACAGCAGTCAGCGACATGCGCGTCCCCCGAAATCCCTTCGGGCCGAAAGGTATCGGTACGAACTTGTGGCGGGCTGACGCTCCCCCTGTGTCAAGGGCCGGAATGGGGCCGGGCAAGTCCCGCGCAAGGCGAAGCGTCGCTTATTGAGACTTCGCCAAAATCGGCATGGGGTCCCGGCGTGACAATCATCATCGGCCTGTTCATCACTCTGGCCTGCATGCTCGGTGGCTTCACGGCCATGGGCGGTCACGTCATGGTGATCTGGCAACCGTGGGAGTACGTCATCATCTGCGGCGCCGCGCTGGGCACATTCGTCGTCGCTAACCCAATGAAAACAATAAAAGATTGTGGCAAGGCTTCCATGGAGGCCTTCAAGAACGATACGCCATCCCAAGCCGAAAACATCGAGTTGCTGTCGCTACTCTTCTTCATGATGCGCGAGCTTCGCGACAAGTCGCGCGCCGAAATGGAAATGATCATCGACGCGCCGAATGATGCGGAAGTATTCAAGCGCTCACCATCGGTCATAGCGAACGACGAGCTGACGACGTTCATCTGCGACTATTTCCGGCTGATCATCATGGGCAATGCGCGAACCCATGAGATTGAAGCGTTGATGGACGAAGAAATCGAAACGGTCCGTCATGACAAGCTCAAGGCCTACCATGCGATGGTAGCCGTCGGCGACGGCTTGCCGGCTCTCGGCATCGTCGCGGCGGTGCTCGGCGTTGTGAAGGCGATGGGCGCCATCGATCAGGCGCCGGAGATCCTGGGACACTTGATCGCCTCGGCGCTTGTCGGCACGTTTGCCGGCATCTTTTTCTCCTACGCCGTAGTCGGGCCGCTAGCAACGAAGATCAAGATCGTCCGCGACAAGCGCCTAAGATGCTACGTCATCGTCAAGCAGTCGCTGCTGGCATTCATGAACGGCGCCATGCCGCAGGTGGCGATTGAACATGGCCGGAAAGCAATTTCCGCTTACGAGCGTCCCACTATCAACGATGTCGAGGCCGCGACGATGGGTGGAGGCGTCAGCCGGGCGCCGGGCGAGAACAGAAGGGCCGCTTGATGCATCGCTCGGCTCGGCGCGCACCGGATAGAGCGGCGAAACGCTTGCGGGGTGCGTCGTGAACAGCGAAGCGCCCGTCAACCTGCCTCAAGCCGAAAAATCGTCTCTCGAGCGGGCGTTGTCTGCGGGCCTGACGAGGCCTGACCGCCTGCCCGGCTTGCAGATGATCTTCGGTCAATTGCCGCGCGTCGTGGTCGAAGAAATCGGCAATCTTTCGCTCCTGCCGCTGAAAGTCCGGCTGCTTGATCTCGTTGCTTCGACGATCGGAGAGACGTGCACGCTGCCGCCGAACACATTGGCGGGCGTGGTGCGTGCCGAAAGGTGGAGAAGCTGGGTTTACTTCATCAGCGATCCTATGGCGACGGCGCTGTTCGTCGAGGCCGCGTCCGGCTGCGAAGGCTTTCCACCGGCCGGCCTTGCACCGCGGGCGCCGACCAAGACCGACAGCAATCTAATGCGTGTCCTCTTCCGTCGCGTCGCGCGCTCGTTGACGGCCGCCTTTTCGCTCTTGGTCGACGTGACATTCGACGTCGGTCCCGTGGTCGAAAAGATCGAGCTGGAGCCGCAAATGAGTATGTCGACGCCTGTCGTGGCGGCACGGTTGTCGATCGAATATCCCGGGCACGCGGGTGTCGTGACGATCGTCATCCCCCAGTCCGCCCTCGAGCCGATCCGCGATTTGCTTGCCGGCGCCGCGCCGGGCGAGGCTGTCAGCGCCGCCGTCGCCGCATCGAGATTTCGCGATGATTCGGTGTGGTCGAAGCAACTTGCCGAGGAAATCGCCCGGGCGTTCATCAACCTCAACGGTATACTGGAGGAACGGCCGATCCCCCTCGGGGAAGTTCAGCGCTTCGCGGTTGGCTCAGTCGTCGAGCTCTCCAGCACGTCATTGTCCCGGGTCCGCCTCGACGCCGACGAAAGCCCGCTCTTCTGGTGCGAGCTCGGAAAGCGCGAAGGCGGGCTGATCCTGCGCGTCGAAGACGATTTTGATCAACACCGAGAGGCAGTCGATGAGTTTTTCGGGCTGTAGAGCTGCGTCTCTCAAGGCTGCGGCACGTTTGGATGGGCACAATCCCGAATCGACGGGAGTTGTAATGAAGGCAAAGCCGAAATGACCTCGGGTGAAGCGGAAGACATGGAACACGCCTCCGAGACCGTCGCCTCGGATTTCGAACAAACGCTCGTGGGCATGGCCGCCGAAGCGGGATTTTCGGACGCCGACAAAGCCGACGGGTTCTCAGGCGGTCCGCATAACGGATCCGGAGAACCTGCCGCCGGCGGCGTTCGGGTGGACAACAGCGCCATGATCATGGGTTTGCCCGTGATGATGAAGGTCGTGTTGGGTTCGGCGAAAATGCCGGTCGCAACCTTGGCCAAGTTGGCCAAAGGCTCGGTCGTGAAGCTGGACAAGATGGTCGGCGATCCGGTCGACATTCTGGTCAACGGCCGGCTGATCGCCCGCGGCGAGGTCGTCGTCCTGAACGAAGGGTCTTCCAGGTTCGGCGTCGTGCTGACGCAGGTCGGCGGTCTGACACCGTCTGCAAAGTAGCTGGCGCACATGATGTCGATGAGGCATACGTCCACAGGCGAGACCGGCTCGCGCACATTGACGGGCCCGGAAAAAGTCGGCGTTCTGCTCCTTGCGCTGGGCAAGCAGCGCGCCAGCGAACTTTTGAAAAAATTCAACCCCGAAGAGCTGAACATCATCGTTCGCTCGACGGAGGTCATGCCGACCATTACGGCCGCCGAGCTGGAGCGAATCGTCGAGGAGTTTGAAGGCCAGCTGGGCCTCGGCACGCCGTTCGTCGGGCGTCCGGAAGACGTGAAGCGGCTGGTGACCGACGTCATCACCGAAAACAAATCGTCCGCCGACGCCAACGACCAGTTCGTCGCGCGCCAGGATATCTGGGGGCGATTGGCGACGCTGCCGGACGACGTACTTCAGGCTTATTTCAAGAAACAATCTCCGCAGGTCGTCGCCTACTATCTCGACCGTCTCGGCAGCGAACGCGCCTCTGGCATCTTGAAGGGCTTTCCACCTGCCGAGCGAAATGACCTTCTCAACCGCATCCTTGGTCTCGGTCAAGTCGCGCCGCAAACCATCGAGGCACTCGAAGGCTCGTTGCACGAGGAATTGTTCGATGTCGATCGCCGCTCGTCGGATAAGCACATCACGATGGCGGGCATCCTCAACAATCTGGACAAGTCTGATTCGACAGAGGCGCTCGAGTATCTGGCGAGCCTCAAGCCGAAAGATGCCGAAGCCATCCGCAAGATGTTGTTCAAGTTCGAAGACCTGATGAGGCTGTCGGCCAAGTCACTCACGGTTCTGATGGATGGTGTGCCGGTCGAGCGCACGGTTATTGCGCTGCAAGGCGCCGAGCCTGCGTTGCAGACAAAGGTGCTTTCAGCACTTTCGCCGCGCGCGCGGCGAATGGCAGAAGCAGAAATGCAGAGCCCCGCCAATGTTCCGCCACGCGATATCGTCGACGCGAGGCGTGCAATCGTCGATTCTGTTCTGAAGCTTTCGGCCGAAGGCACGATTGACCTTTCCAACCAAGCCTAAGGCGTACCTTAATCCGCTCATCCTCAGGGTCCGACGGTGTCTGATACGCACGACAAGCACAGCCGGACCGAAGAGGCGACCGACCAGCGGTTGACGGACGCGCGTCAGGACGGCAACGTCCCGATGTCTCGCGAGGCGCCAAACTTCACATACTTGCTTGCCGCATTGCTGGTTATCGCAGTTCTAGGGCAGGCCTTCGTCGCTCACTTGGGCGATTTGCTGATCAGCCTTCTAGCAAACGTCGGATCGGTTCATCTCGAAAGCGGCGGCGACGTGAGCGCGCTGTTCGACATGGTCGGCCGGCAGGCCGCCGTCGTTGCCGCGCCAATCATTTTGACTTTCGCGGCCGCGGGCGTTCTGGCCGCTGTGCTGCAAACGCCGCCGGTTCCGATTCTGAAGCGTGTGATGCCCGATTTCTCGCGGTTGTCGCCGTCGAAAGGTCTGAAGCGCATCTTCAGCATGAACGGACTGGTCGAGTTTCTGAAGTTGACGCTCAGATTGATCGTCATTGCCGCGACGAGCGTCACGATCCTGATGTTCATGTGGCACGACTTCACCAATTCGGTTTGGAACGATCCGGGAGCCATTCTCACCCTATCGCAGAGAAGCATAGTCGCGTTGCTCACGGCACTGGCCTTGCTGTCTTTTAGCTTGCTGGTCTTCGATCTTCCGGTCGCGCACGTGCTCTGGCGCCGCTCGCTCCGCATGGCGCCACAGGAAATCAAGGATGAGAGAAAGCAGAGCGAGGGCGACCCGCATCTGAAGGCGAAGCGCCGGTCGCTGGCAAGATCGCGGGCTCGCAAGAGAATGCTGAAGGGCGTGCCGCGCGCGACCGTAGTCATCGCAAATCCGACTCACTACTCGGTGGCGCTCCGCTATGTCAGGTCCGAAGGCGGCGCGCCCCGCGTCGTGGCGAAGGGACAGGATCTCATCGCCCTCGCGATCCGAAAGCTCGCAGAAGAAAATAACATCCCGATCATTGAAGATAAGGCTCTTGCAAGGTCCTTATATGCAAAAGTTGAAGTGGATCAAATGATCCCGGTCGAATTCTACAGGGCCATGGCGGAGATCTTGATCCGTCTTCAGACGCGGCGGAACCGAACGGGTAGCGCCCGCGCTTAAAGGGAAATTCGTTGATGTTGCCGTATCGCATCGATCATTCGCAGGTCCGCGAAAAAATTCTGGGCGACTACATCCGCAGTGTGGCCTCGGATCTGCGCCTCATCGATCTTCCTGACCTCGTCAGCTATCTGAAGACCGGCCAGATCGCCAGCGTCAGCACGCTGGTTCAAGCCTCGATCGAACTGTCGTTCAAGCCTGAAACCCTGACATTCGGCTACTCCGGCGACGTTTATCTCGAATGGGGGATCTTGCCGCAGGTGTCCTTCGACATGGAGTTTCACCATCAGGCCGTCCATGTCTATTTTAGGCTGATGCTCGAAGCCGAAGAGGCCGGCGTCGAGATCACATATATATCGTTCGACGGCGAATCACTCGGCCCCGAGCTCAATACGAAGCGCCTGCATGAGGCGCTCGGAGAGGCCCGCCTGAACTAGCGCCAATTGGAGAGCGAGCGCCGCGGCCCCTTGCCCCGGTGCGCGCGCAGCGCTGCATTCACCCGACGGTTGCGGCGCCGAAGGCGCGATCCGTTCGGACTTTGCCGTCAGGAAGTTGGCGCTTCAACAACCTGTCCAGGCCGACGCAAGCAACCGCGTGCAAGTAGGAGTGAGGCCCTTCCGAGGATCGCACATGCAGCCCATGCAACTCTTTGACACGGCGTTTCGCCAAAACGAGTGGCTTGCGCAGCGTCAGTCGGTGATCTCAGCGAACATCGCGAACGCGAACACGCCTGGTTACAAGGCGAAGGACATCGAAAGTTTCGACGAGGTCATGCGCAAATCGCTTCCGATGGCCGTCACCGACCCGCAGCATCTGGCGCCCGCAGATGGGGGCACCGCCGCGGTCAGCAATGCTGAATCGAGTCAGGCAGAGGTTCTGCAGTCCGGGAACAGCGTCAGCCTCGAGGACGAGTTTTTGAAATCCGGCGACGTGATGCGCTCTTATTCTATGAACACGCAGATAGTCAAAGCCTTCGACCGCATGTTGCAATCCGTTACGAAGAGCTAACGCCATGAGCGATCCACTTCTTGCATCCATCAATGCCGCCGCGCACGGCCTTTTCGCGCAGTCGGCCCGCATGCGGGTCTTGTCGGAAAACATCGCCAATGCCGAGACAACCGGCAAGACGCCGGGCGCCGATCCTTATCAGCGCAAAGTCATCAACTTTGAAAATGTGATCGACGACGCCAACGGCGTCGACATGGTCCAGGCCGGCGATATTTCAAAGGATACGGCCCCCTTCCGGACAGAATACATGCCCGGTCATCCGGCGGCCGACGACAAGGGCTACGTCAAGCTGCCGAATGTCGACATGACGATCGAGCTTGCGGACATGCGCGAAGCCTCGCGCGGGTACACGGCCAATACGCAAGTGATCAAGCAAGCTCGCGAGCTCGTTTCAATGACAATTGACCTATTGAGGCCGTCATGAGCCTTTCGATCGCGATGCTGTCGCCGAATATCGATCGCTTGGGCGGTGCCGCCGCGTCGGCAGCGCCTGCTGCACCGGCACCATCGGCGGCGCCCGCAGCGGGTGCGCCTCAAAACGACTTCGCGCAAACGCTCGCATCAATGACTGCCGACGCCGTGTCGACGATCAAGGCCGGCGAATCAACGGCTTTGGCCGGGATGAAGGGGCAGGCTTCCCTGCAACAGGTCGTCCAGGCGGTCATGCAGGCCGAGCAGACGCTTCACACGGTCGTGGCCGTCCGCGACAAAGTCGTTGGCGCCTATCTTGAAATCAGCCGAATGCAGATTTGAGGTCGTGATACATGAGAGCTCTTTCGATCGCCGCGACGGGAATGGCGGCACAGCAAACCAACGTTGAAGTCATCGCGAACAACATCGCGAACATCAACACGACCGGTTTCAAGCGTGAGCGTGCCGAGTTCACGGATCTCCTCTATGAGACGGAACGTGCAGCCGGCACCACTGCAAGCAGCGACGAAACCGTCGTTCCGGAGGGCAATACCATTGGCCTTGGCGTCAGGACGGTGGCCATTCGCAGTCTGTCCAATCAGGGATCGCTGACCAACACGACCAACAAATTCGATCTGGCGCTCAATGGGCGCGGTTGGTTCCAAATTCAAGGCGACAATAACGAAGTCCTTTACACGCGCGACGGTGCCTTCAACAAGAACGCCAGTGGCCAGCTCGTTACGCTTGACGGCAATCTCGTCGTCCCGGGAATTACGGTGCCGTCCACGGCAAGCGACGTCATCGTCAACAGTTCGGGCCAGGTTTATGCCGTCGTCGGCGCGACCGGAACGCAGCAGCTGCTGGGTCAGCTGACGATTGCCAATTTTCCGAACGAAACGGGCCTCGATCCGTTGGGCGGCAATCTCTTTCGCCAGACGAGCGCCTCGGGCGACGCGATTATCGGCAATCCCGGCGACCCGGGTTACGCCACTCTGCAACAGGGCTATCTCGAAAATTCCAACGTCGATCCGGTCAAGGAAATCACCGAGCTCATCTCGGCGCAGCGCGCCTATGAAATGAATTCGAAGGTCATCCAGACGGCGGACGATATGTACAGCACCGTAACCAAGGGCATCCGATGATGAGGTCCATGCGTCATAGCGGGGCTATGCTAGCTCTTGTGGCGCTGACTATCGCAGCAGGCGCAATTCATGCCCCGGCGATCGCCGCGTACGTCGGACGCACGGTTTTCGTTCCGCGCAACGTCATCTATCCGGGCGACGAGATCAGGGCGGATGCGCTGATGGAGCGCCAGTTTATGCGGTCGGCAGAAAGTCGGCCCGTCTTCGGCGAGAATCCGTCCGATCTTGTCGGCAAAGTCTCGCGCCGAACGCTGTTGCCCGGCGAGCTGATCCCAAATTCGGCTATTCACGACAAGGCTCTCATCATCCAGGGCCGCTCATACAAGCTCATTTACAACTCCGAGTTCGTGTCGATTGTCGGCACCGGGGTTCCGCTGCAGTCGGCGTCAGCCGGCGAGATGGTGAACGTCCGAAATCCCGATACCGGCGTCGTCATCAAAGCGCGCGTGCAGCCGGATCAAACGCTGACGGTCGACGACCAATGAGGCTTTGCGCCGCCCTGCTGATTTTTTTCCTCGGCGCCCTCGGTTCCGCCGAGGCCGAAACGCGGATCAAAGACATAACCGACGTCAAGGGCATTCGTTCCAACCAACTCGTTGGCTACGGCCTCGTCGTGGGCCTCAACGGAACCGGCGACAACCTCCGCAACGCGCCTTTCACTCAGCAATCCATACAAGCGATGCTTGATCGCATGGGCGTCAACATTCGCGGCTCGCTGAATACACCTGTGACGCGTAACGTCGCCGCCGTCATGGTAACGGCCGAACTGCCGCCGCTTGCGACGAAGGGATCGCGATTTGACGTCGTGGTTTCTTCGATGGGCGATGCCAAGTCACTGGCCGGCGGAGCGCTTGTCATGACGCCGCTCGCAGGTGCCGACCAGACGATTTACGCGGTAGCGCAAGGTCCAATCGCCGTAACCGGATACTTGGCGAAGGGAGCAGCCGAGTCGGTAACCAGCAACATTCCAACGCGCGGGCGGATCGCAAATGGAGCCATCGTCGAGCTGGATGCACCCGGTTCGCTGACCGACGGAATGCCGCTCGAGCTGCAACTGAGAAATCCGGATTTTATGACTGCCACGCGCGTCATGGACGCGATCAACAGCTACGCACAGAAGCGCTACGGCTTACGGATCGCGCGCGCCAAGGACTTTCAGGGCATCGTGTTGCGCAGGCCCGAGTCGATCTCGACGTCTCGGTTGTTTGCTGAGCTCGGCGAGCTCATGGTCGAGCCGGATCAACCGGCGCGCGTCGTCATCGATGAAAGAACCGGCACGATCGTGATCGGCAGCGATGTTCGCGTATCGACCGTCGCGGTCGCACATGGCAGCATCACCGTTCGGGTGACCGAGACGCCACAGGTATCGCAACCTTCTCCCTTCTCGAAGGGCGAAACCGTCGTCGTTCCCGAAACGGCTGTGAGCGTCCAGGAGAACGGCGGCAATGTCGCGACAGTGCGCGGGGCCAACCTCCGTGAGCTTGTTTCCGCGCTCAATCGCATGGGATTGAAGCCGCAGGGCATCATCGCAATTCTTCAGGCGATCAAGACGGCCGGAGCATTGCAAGCCGAGCTGGTGGTGCAATGATCCAGAAGCGCCAGCATGTTCGAGCCGGTCTCTTGCAATTCTCATGCGCCGATCGCGCCGCGCCGCTCATCGCCGGTGCTCTATTGATGGCCGGCCTGTCGGCAGGCGCCGGTTTGGCGCGCGCGGCATCGCCGGAACGCCAGGTTGCCATTGCTGCGGCTGCGCATAAGGACACTGCCGGCGAAGGCATCGGAGGCGCCGCCGCCGGGAGCGGACCAAAGACCATCGTCGTACCGTTCGTGATCGCCACCGAAGACAGCAAAGGCGGCGAGGCCGGCAAAGACAAAGAAGATGCCGTCAAAGATAAAGAAAAGGACAAGGACAAAGACGCCGAAATTCTGCCCTTGCCACCGTCGGCGCCGGTAGAGCTAACTCCGGCCGAGCAGTATTGCTCGAACGTGCTCGACGCCGCGGCCGCCGCGCAGATTGCGCAGCAGAAGGCCAATTTGGAAAAAGCCCAGAAGCAGCTCGACGAGCGGCTCGCGCTTCTTGCATCAAAGACCGAGGAGCTGAAGGGCTGGATCAAGAAGCGCGAGGAATTTACGGCGCATGCCACAGATTCGCTCGTGCAGATCTACGGCAAGATGAAGCCCGAGGCCGCAGCCGCTCAGCTCATGGCGATGGACGAGCTTGTCGCCGCAGCCATTATGTCCAAGCTTTCTCCCAAAGCCACGAGTCTCATTTTAGCCGAGATGGAAGCTGCCAAAGCGGCACGGCTTTCAGCGGTCATCGCTGGTGCCGGGGAAATCGTCAAGAAGCCGGAGCAGAAGGCAAATGAGCAGCAATAGGCCGCGACGTGCGCCCTGGGCGATCGTTTGCCTCGCCCTGCTGCTATCGGCATGCGCCGATCAGCTGCGGGAAGTCGGGCGCGAACCGGCAATGACGCCGGTCGGAAGCGGGCTCGTGCCGGACCGCACTGTCCACCTCGGTCTCCCCGTCAGCGAAGCGGCGTATCATTCTCCGAATTCCACGTGGCGTGATTCGGGTGCCGACCTCTTTCGGGATGCCCGGGCGCTGCGCATCGGCGACGTCGTAACGGTAAAGGTGCAAATCAATGATAAGGCCAATTTGGACAGCACGCTGAACCGCTCGCGCGACGCAAAAGCAGGTCTTACATCGGCTGCGGACTTTGATTTTGGCTTCGGCAGCTCCTCGGGCCCCTCGGGTTCTGGCAAGCTCGATGGCAATTTGGACCGGACAACGTCGACCGATTCTAAAGGTGCGATAGCCCGCTCTGAAAGTATCGATCTGCTTGTCGCGGCCGTCGTTAGCGAAGTCTTGCCGAACGGCAATCTCGTGATCAGCGGGACACAGGAAGTGCGCGTCAACTACGAGGTTCGCGTCCTGAGTGTCGCTGGTGTGATCAGACCTCGTGACATTTCGACAGACAACTCGATCTCCTACGAAAAGATTGCCGAGGCGCGCGTCTCGTACGGTGGTCGCGGCCGGGTGATGGAAGTCCAGCAACCCGCTTGGGGGCAGCAAGTTCTCGACATCGTGGCGCCGTTCTAGAACAAGGGCGGGATGCCGGAACATGGCAAAAACTCCAGGCCGACAAAAGGACGACCCTGCCGCTGGGGGAACGAGCACAGCCGATTTCGTGAAAGCGATGTTGGCCGCGGTCGTGATCGGCCTCGGCGGCGGCGCCGCATTCGGATATTTCGTTGCGCCAGTTGGCCCTGCCTCGCCGGCCAAGGACGCCACAGAGCAAGCCGAGCCGCGAACGGCTTCCGCGGGCCGGTTTCCAAACGACGCATTGGAGATTCAAATTCCGCCAATAATTGTCGGTCTGGACGGTGAACCCAAAACCCAGGTCCGGCTCGACCTCTCGATCATCGCGGCCCACGGAACCGCTGAAGCAGGGGCACTGAAGAATGAGATTCAGGAGGACGTCATCGCCTTCCTCAAAGGACTTACCGTGGCTGATATACAAGGAGTGAGGGGCTTTCAGAACCTGCGCGAGCAGCTTGACGACCGGGCCAGGATTCGTGGCCGCGGCGCGGTTCTTGGCCTTTTGATCGGCGGGCTCATACTCGAATGATCGCTCAACGGCTATTCGCCCCGCTCGCCATCCTGATTCTGACATCAAGCGGCGCCCTGGCCCAAACGATCAATCTTGATACGCTGTTTCCTGCCGGCGACGCATCGGCATCCGGGAGGATCGTTCAGCTTCTGGTGGTGATGACCGTTCTGTCGGTCGCGCCAGGATTGCTGATCATGGTGACGTCATTCGCCAGATTCTTGATCGCCTTTTCGTTTCTTCGCTCGGGTCTTGGACTGCAGACCACTCCCAACAATCTCATCCTGGTCAGTTTGGCATTATTCATGACCTTGTTCGTCATGGCGCCGACGTTCCAGTCGGCCTGGAACGACGGCGTCAAGCCAATGGTCGAGAACAAGATCAGCCAGGAGGACGGATATACCCGCACGACCGCTCCATTTCGGGTATTCATGCGCGCCAACGTGCGCGAGAAGGACCTCGCCGTATTCGAAGCCATGTCCGCAGAGCGGTTTGGCGAGCAGGATAAAGCCGGGCCCGACGATTTGCGGGTTCTCGTTCCAGCTTTCATGGTCTCCGAGCTTCGCCGTGGCTTCGAGATCGGCTTTCTCGTGACGCTGCCGTTTCTTGTAATAGATCTTGTAGTGGCAACGATCATGACCTCGATGGGCATGATGATGATGCCACCGACAGTGGTGTCGCTACCACTCAAGGTCTTGTTCTTCGTTCTCGTAGATGGCTGGAGCCTGCTCGTCGGAGCGCTCGTCAAGTCTTTCATCTAGAGACGAGCCCGCCTCCGCCACGGTCCGGGTGCTCGGCGATTCGACAGTCTTTCACGGAAGCATCGCAAACGTAACAAATAAGAAACCACTGTCAGCTACTTCATTTGGCATGACAGAATGGCACCAAAAATTCGGGCCACGGCATGACGCCGATCTGCCAAGCCGGAAAAGCCGGCATGTCCCAGTAAATGCTTCAGCACGAGAATAAGGGACCAGGCTATGAGCAGTATTAACACCAATATGGCCGCGATGACGGCGTTGCAGTCTCTGCAACAGACTTCGAAGGACATGCTGACGACGCAGAATCGCATTTCGACCGGTCTGAAGGTTGCTTCGGCAGCAGACAATGCCGCCTACTGGTCGATTGCAACGACGCTGCGCTCCGACAATAGTGCGCTTTCTACGGTTCAGGATGCACTCGGCCTCGGCAAATCTACCGTGAACGTCGCCTATACGGGGATGAACTCCGCCATCGATTTGGTCTCCCAGATCAAGTCGAAGCTCGTTGCCGCCGAGCAGCCAGGCGTTGATCGCGTCAAGATCCAGTCGGAAATCACCCAGCTTCAGTCTCAGCTGAAGACCGTCGCTGATTCGGCGAGCTTCTCGGGCCAGAACTGGCTTTCTGTTGACTCCTCGCCGACCACTTACGACGCGACGAAGTCGTTCGTTTCGTCGTTCACGCGCGATGCCGCCGGCAACGTTTCGGTCGGCACCATCAGCATCGATACATCAAAAGACGTGTTGTTCGACGCAAACACTGCGGGCGGCGGCATTCTCGACTCGGCGCGCGATTCGACGGGCGCGATCGCAACGGCGGGGACCTCCGTCAAGTCCATCGACATCAGCAGTTTGACCGGCAGCGCGACTGACCTGGCGACACTCAATGGATACGTCAACGGTGCCGATGCTGCCATAAAGGAGATGACCGCGGCTGCTACAAACCTCGGCGCTGACCAACAGCGTATTAGCCTCCAGACCAGCTTCGTGTCGGCACTCCAAGACGCGATCACCTCGGGCATCTCGACGCTCGTCGACGCTGACATGAACCAGGAATCGACCAAGCTGCAGGCTCTTCAGGTCAAGCAGCAGCTCGGCGTGCAGGCGCTCAGCATCGCCAATCAGTCGAGCCAGAGCATCCTCTCGCTCTTCCGCTAACGCTTGAGGCTTGGCGCTGATCGGCGCCAAGCTTTCTAAAC
>Ga0209048_10004115_pt1 | contig 13965 bp, 9 predicted proteins | sample FrelakmetCRP12CR_FD_187146 | JGI IMG/M metagenome (GOLD analysis project Ga0209048, IMG submission 187146) | Freshwater lake sediment microbial communities from the University of Notre Dame, USA, for methane emissions studies - CRP12 CR (SPAdes)... | ecosystem: Environmental > Aquatic >... | reverse complement strand
GGAGGGGGTTTCCCCCCCTCCCTGCCCCACCCCCGATAAGATACTCTTTGTCAGGGTTCAATTGGGGTATTCAAAGAAAAATTTCAGAGATTTTGAGATCATACCCTATCCCAACCGGGGCCGCTAAAGCGGCGGGGCGGAGCCCTGGGAGCGTGACTAAATTTTGGAATGACCGAATGACCAAAATAGATTGAGAAGGTTTCAAAAAAGCCAATATTTTTTTCTTACGGGAATTCCAGTTCCAGGAATTTTCCGTTCTTCATGGCAATTGCCGCGATGGCTAGGTCCTGGATTGCAAGGCCGGTGGAGTCAAAAACCGTAATCTGCTCATTACCGGCCCTTTTCTTTCGACCAAGCACGACTTCTCCGAGCGTCCCTGAAATCTCTTCCGGAGAAAATAACCCCTGCCTGATTGGGACATTGATCTCTCCCGAGTGGATGGCCTGTACCGGGTCATCGACGATTACCATTGACCGTTTGAGAATAGCCGGGTCTAGTTCCTCTTTCCCGGGTGCATCCGCCCCTATTGCATTGATGTGTGTCCCTTCGTGGATCCATTCATCCATTACAACTGGACTTCTTGAAGGGGTCGTAGTGACAATCACATCACTATCGCAGACAAAGGGAAGTGTGCCGGTCCTGCAGTCAAACCGGGAGAATTTTTTTACAAACTTTTCAGCAGACTCTTCTTTACGGCTCCATACACGGACACCTGTAACTTCTATTTCGCGCGATATCGCCTCGAGCTGTGCTGCTGCCTGTCGTCCTGTACCTACCAGGCCTATGGTCACCGATCTTTTCCGTGCGAGATACCTGGTTGCGATAGCTCCCGCAGCACCGGTCCTCAAATCAGTCAGACCCGTGGCATTCAGGATAGCTAGAGGCAGCCCTGTCTCAATATCAAGGATTATGGTAAGGGCCATCACTGTTGGCAATCCTTTTCCAGGGTTCGCAGGATGCACATTAACACATTTTATTCCGGCCAGTTGCTCTGCGGGTAAATAAGCCGGCATGGTCCTGAAATCCCCGTTAGGGAATAAGATATAGACTTTTGGCGGCATCTGGAAGTTGCCGGTCCCATGTTCCCGGAATGCTTCTTCAATTGCAAGATTTACCTCGTGGATATCCAGTCCGCTCTCAGGCCTTGGATAATACTTCATGCTCCTAATCTGATCTCCTGCCCGGATTTCCGGGTTTTTAACAAAGTGTAGGGCTGGATAACCAAATACCTTATCGATCCCCGGAATTTTATCTCTCATCCTTCTGGGGTTAAGAAAAAACTGTGGACCATAGCAGCCTGCAATCGGTAAATCGAGTTAATATGGCCAATTTGGATTTAAAAGGATGGGTGAACATTATATATCTGCCATGCCTCCGCAGCGGGTTTATTAAGTCAGTGTCTCATGGATACTTTTTATATTCGAATCCGCTGTACCAAAAGTCCCCGGGATATCAGAACAGACCGGTTCATTGCTCATTCATGGTATCTGTGATAACATTTGCATAGCCTGACCCTTTACAGGTAGTACACCTGCAACACCCTGCAATTCCCGTTCCATAACAGCATGCACACGGTGTGACCGGTTGAGATACCATGATAAACCCTTTACCTTCGCAGGAAGGGCATGGCATATAACCGATTTTCCCGTCTCCCCTGCAATATGCGCAACTTTTCTTTGAAACACCAGACATTTCCACGATCACATGTAGTGTCGGGTTCTGAAATAACCATGCGGTAGTGGCTGGCAGGTTACGTATTATGAAGATTTAAGGATATGATAATTCCCAGACGCCTGGTGAACAATTGAACATGTACATAGGTCGAGTTTTGTTAAAAAAATCAGAATACACACATCTCTTTATTCTCTTAAACAATCTACTGGAGATTATGTTCTAAAACATTATGGCATTGAATATAATCTATTACGATGTTGGAGCCCCGTGTTTCCCCTGAATCTGCAAGAGAAAATCAAGGTAATTAATAGTTGAAGCCAACAAATATTTCGTTGAGAGAATAATATGCGGAGGATTATCTCATGATCACCATCGTCCCAAAACCAACCGATTCTGCCGGTGATAATTCTACATCAATGGTCGCTGAAGAACTCATCAAAGCCGGTGCAGCCTACAGGTTTATAAATCTCGATGCTATTGACCCTTTTTCTAATCCCTGCTCAGATGAATTGATCTGGGTATGCGGGCTCCGTCAGGACGACCACCAGTTTGAAATTATCAATGCTCTTTCAGTAGACAATCACGTCATCAATTCACCGGAGTCGATATTTACCTGCGCTAGTAAAGTAAAGACATCTGCACTCCTTCAAAAAAAAGGGATACGGACTCCGGAAACCCTTTTCACCGCCTCTGCAGAAATGGCTGGACATTTCATTGAACAGCATGGCAAAGTAGTATACAAACCCGTATACGGGTATGATGGAAACGGTATCTTTCTCATCAATTCTGTAGGGGAACTCGGAAAAGGCCCCTATTATCTTCAGGAATATGTCGCAAATGATTGTGATTACCGGATTTTTGTTATTAATGGGAGGTCTGTCGGAGCAATTGTGCGTCGTTCGGATTCACTTGCGCACAATATTCACCAGGGCGGTATTGGTATCCCGTGCATGATAGATAACGATATGGATGAAATGGCAGGGGAAGCCGCCATGGCTGTCGGGGTCGATTACGGCGGTGTTGACCTCCTCAAAGATAGGGAGGGTTATACCGTGCTGGAAGTAAATGGGACCCCCAACTGGCACTGCATGAGCGCCCCGATACCAAAACTTCTTGCAGAATACCTGATAACAAAGGAACGACAGTCCAGGTGTTAATCTCAGGAGATTCTTTCACGGTTCAAATTTGCGTATATACCATTAAAATGTAAGATGCCAGTTAACAAAGAGATGATTACCAGGTATTACTGGGAATATTCCATTTCTTTTAAGGTTTTTTCTGCCAGTTCCTTCATCCTTGCAGATATTCTTCCGGATGCGGAGAATTCCACGTCCTTCATGGCATTGGCAAGCTCGTTGCCGAGAACAAAAATCGCATACTTATGTTCCATTTTGCTCTTATGTGTCTGGTTAGGCAGGATTTTCAGGGAATAGTATTGTGCGAATTTAAGGTCCGGGTTAATGCTCTCAAAATAGTCCTTGATATTAAACAGCATCTGGTGTAAGGTAATTAATTCCTCTTTGTGCATTTTGGTATCATCCCCAAGATCAAATGGTAAATTTTATCTTAAATAAGTATGGGGAAGAAATTATTCAGGCGATTTTTATTAGCCTGATTGAGATGGGGCGCTTTATAATCCCCTTGAATTCGCGTGCAGCCACGTACTCCACGCCCGACTCGACCAGGTGGTCCAGGAGTTTCTGGTTCACTTCACTGTCAAGGACAACTCCCTTAATGTCACCATTCATCTCATCGAGTGACGGTTCTATATCCCCAATTTTCATTTCACGGAGGATTCCATAGTCCTCTGACAGGAACCGTGCAATATTATGTCCGTGTACTGCCCTGAGGTGGTCTGAAAGCTTTTTTGGGGCTCCGTGTTTTTCTGCAGTTCGTGATTTTGGCCGGCGATCGTCCGATTCATCGGGTTTTCTGACAGGTTCGGGAGCAGGAGCAGGAACGAGAGGTTTTTCTGTTATACCTTGTTCCGCTTCACCTGGAGCCTCTCCTTCCTCTCCCATAAAGAACTGGTCCCGGATGTATTCTACCGGTACCTTGTTCCTGAGCGCCTTGATGACCTCTTTCCTGGTCATATCCTCAACGCTTTTACCACGGGGTGAGTGGGCAACATAATCAATATCGGCCACCTGTAAGAGTTCCCGGAGTATCAGTTCACCACCACGGTCCCCGTCAAGGAATGCCGTAGATGTTTTTGTTTGGGTGAGCTCGATAATGGTCCCGGTGACTTTTGTCCCCTCGACGGCTACCGCATTTTTAATACCGTATTTTAAGAGGTTGATAACGTCCGCGCGACCTTCCACAACGATAATCGCATCGGTATCCAGCACGTTCGGTCCTGCAGGGACTTTATCTTCCCCGATTACACTGATTTTTTCAATACGGATGCTTTCGCGTACATCATCCAGCAACTCATAGCTGTCGATTGAGGCATCGTTGAAATAACCGCTGAGCAGCTCCTTCGCTCTTTCAGCAATAACTTTCCGTTTTGCTACCCTGATATCCTCGATACTCTCAACCGTTACATGGGCCACACATGGACCCACCCGGTCGATAGTCTCGAGAGAGGCCGCAAGGATCGCCGTTTCTGCACGGTCCAGCGAGGAAGAGATCAGGATCTCTCCCTTTGTCTCACCCTTCCTGCTGGTTATCTGGACATCTATTCTCCCGACACGTCCGGTGCGTTGTAAGTCCCTGAGGTCGAGTTCTTCGCCGAGCAACCCTTCGGTCTGGCCAAAAATGGCACCGACTACATCAGGTTTCTCGACCACCCCCTCTGCAGTGAGGTGGATGTGAATAAGGTACTTGGTAGTATCAGACGAATACGTAGTAATGCACCCCCATGTGTCATGCAATAATTAATGCGCGTGATCATCGGTAGTTCCTAGTGGTATGCAGGATCTCTTAAAATGTATGATATTGTAAAAGGGTTTTACTTGTAACGGAAAGATCGTGAGATTGATTTTCGGAGTGAAATGACCCCGGGGATAACCAGGGTGATTTTTTGAATTTTATTGATATCCTCTTCATCCGGTTCTCCGGTTTTTTGGGTCCTGAAATGTACTCATACTCCCAGGGTGGCTTCAATGAGCCGCTTTGGCGGTACATGCCGTGATAAAGACGGTTCCTCCTCAATAAAACTCCTGGTGGACCCTGACCATAGAATAGGCTTCCAGGGGTAGGAAGGGAGGACTTAAGCCCCCTTTCTGTATATCCTCCGCTTTTTTGGGTTGTTGAAACACTGCATATGAAAAACAAAGGAATACGTTGACAGGAAGGGGTTTCAACCCCTCCCTACCCCACCCCCAATAAGATATTCATTGGCAGTGTTCGATTATGGCATTGGAAGAAAATTTCAGAGATTTGGAGATTATTCCCTATCCCAACCGGGGTCGCCACAGAGGTGGGGAGGTGGAGCCCCGGGAGCGTGACTACCTATTTGAATAATCTAATCTGCAAGACAGATTTGAGAGGGGTCCCCATGAAAACACCTGAACGGACCCCAATATATGGAGATTTTTTAAAAGAGGCATTTTTAATGGTCCGGGTGTGAACTTCCCGTTCATGTGTGTTTCAACAGAACCCTTTTTTTAAATAAATACAGGATCACAACAGGGCAGATTGTTCAATACCTGCAACATGTCTAAAAGGATGTCATTAAAAAGGGAGAAGTATTTTCGGCTATGCACTATTCATCCGGTAAATATCTCCGCAACCTGATGAGTCCTGAAATCACTCATTGTGAACGGGGTCGTCCTGAACTTCCAAACCTTGTTCGGTTCAAGATAATATACTTCTGAACTGGTGCTCCCGATGATATTACCATCTGCGTCTAATAGTGAAACGGTCACGACCACCAGATCTATGCGCCCGGTACCGATATTTTTTATTGTACCTACAACCGTCCGGGCCCCGGTTGGATCTGTTTCCACATGAGTGTCAAGAAGCCGGACCTTATGTGCGGGATTATATTCATACTGCACGTAACCAAAAGGCCGCTTTATATATGCCTCCGCAGGGACTGGCGTCTCTTCAGGGATGGGATTTGTAGCTACAGATGTTCCTGTTGAGGTAACCCCGGGAGTATTCACAGGAGTGGGGAATGTTGTGGGCGGGATTGAAACAGGCAGTACCGGGTTCACCTGAGAAGTATTCATACATCCCGAAGACATGAGCAGGGCTATGAGAATTAGGAACAATGCCGCCATCCTGGTATTGAATTTCATAAGGTTATCATCCTGGTATTGAATATCGACTGGTACTATTTGTTTTCTTTTCCGGATCAACAGTTCATAACCATATTCATGGTATATACCATTTGGATCAGCGGATGAGTTACCCTGAGACTATCTTTTCAAGCTGTAATCTTATTTCATCCACAAAAAGTCCCCGGACCAGGACTTTTTTGTGGGAGGATGTGGCTCCTGATACAATACTCACATCACTTCGTGAAATATTAAACACCAGAGCTATCAACCCGATAATGGCGGTATTTGCTTTTCCATCGACAGGCTGGGCAGAAACCTGGCAACCAAGAGCCTTTCTCCATGGATTGTAACCTGATGGAAATGAGTCAGATTTACACCCGGTTGAGACCTCGATTGCAATAATCGTGCCATTGGTGGAAGTAGTCAGGGCGTCTGATATATCCGCCATCCAGTACCTTTCATCTGATACCTACATAATCTGCCCGGTTATTATAGCAGGCCACAAATCATGCAATAAAAAGTGGTACTACTTAAGTAGATTGTGAAAATATTCCTGAAATTTGCATAACAGGATATAATTGGAATGTCGCCCGACGTTAACAAGTTGGGATCACCAGTGGCATGTCGCCGTTCTTCACCCGCTTTTAACCCTGTCGGGCGGTGCCTGTCGCAAAACCGGGTTGTCCCGAAGTTCATTTCCAGGCGCTTGCCAGTCGATCACCCGGGGACCTATGGAAGTGCTGTGTCGGCACCATTCACTTTTCGTCGTCCCGGTATTTATCCAGTGCCTTTGTATCAGTCTACTGCGTGATATCCTCTACCCGGGTACCACCGTGAGCCCTGGTTTAAAAATTCCCCGTTATGGTATACGATTCTCCCTTCCATTACAACCAGCTCCGGAAATATTGCAGGATATCCCTTGAAGGGTGTCCATCCGGCCCGGCTGTGAAGCTCCCGGGGGTCTGTTAAGGTAATTTTTCTGGAGTACAGCGCAAAATCTGCTCGCTCCCCGGGTTGAAACCCGGCGGGTGGGAGGCCCAGAATTTCGCAGGGCCTCCGGGAGACCTTTTCTATCAATGATGATACAGGAAGTTTTCTTCTCAATACCTCAGCAAGGAGCAGCGGGACCATCGTCTCCACACCAGGTATTCCTGATGGAGCATTTGGAAACCCTAATCCCTTTTCAACTGCCGTATGTGGTGCGTGGTCAGATGCGATGACGTCTATTTGATCCCACATATTCCAGAGCCCTTCCTGAATTTTCTTATCCCGGAGCGGCGGGTTAACTTTTGCACAGGTATCATCTGGAAGGAAGTCCTGGATTGCAAGGAGCAGGTGGTGTGGTGTCACTTCGAAAGATGTCCTGAAAATCTCGGAATTACTACGCTTAACACGGGTTATTCCATTCAATTGTCTCCTCTGTTCCAGAACCACCTCCATTGCCCTGGCTGTACTCATGTGACAAAAATGAAGCTGACACCCGGAACTATTAAGCTGGCAGACCTTCCTTACTGCATCTGCTTCGCCCTGCGGAGTGCGGTTGGAATCGTGCGTAGCCATGGTTTTCGGAAGTGATGGTCCGACCTCTTCTGCATGGATTGTTGCGAGACCATCCATATGACTGATTGCCTGAAGAGCCAGTGAAAGGTCATCAGATGACAGGGCTTCTCCATAACTTGAAGAGCCTGCAAATATCTCACCGAAGGCCATGGCACCTGCGCTCCATAACGAAGAGAGGTCAGCCTCTGGTGCAACGCCTGCGTTGATTGCAAAACCGCAGCATGCATTAGTAACAGCTTCTTTCACGCGACTGGAAAAGCGGGAGGAGGAAGTAAGTGCCGGGAGCGTGTTCGGCTGGTCAACCACCAGCGTTACTCCCCCGGCGATGGCACTCATCGTGCCGCTATGCCAGTCCTCTTTTTCCGCCTGGTTGCCCCCCCGCATATGCACGTGCATATCCGTCGCAGCCGGGATAAGCAGCATACCTTGACACCGGATATTCTCATCTGCTGTTTCCAATGCACCAATATGAACAACACGGCCTGCCTTAAACCCGATATCGGCTCTCCTTCCATCAGGTAGTGTTACATCATTAAGGGCAAGGTCAGGTCCGGGCATTTGTACCAGACGTTGGAGCGGGTTTACCATAAAATAGTGGTTTATTAATTGTCTGGGGTAGGGACTAGTATCATGTGTTAACGATTAGAGAAAATGAAAAAGGGCTCTTTTGAAATGCTCTATCCGAATTTTACTGATGTAAAATATTCCGAAATTTTCCAACACTCCTGGGGCCCCACCCCGCCGCTGATGCACCCCTGTTGGGATAGGGGATGGTTTTAAATTCTCTGAAATTTTCTGGGATTCTACTGTTGAACCCTGACCGAGAGTATCTAAACGGGGGTGGGACAGGGAGGGGGTGAGACCCCCTACTGTCCGGCGTATTTCCTGTTCTTTTTTAACCACTTAGGGTTTCCCATGTAAATGCTTGATCGCCCCCCCAATATTAGGAAATTTGGAACGGGCACTTTCATGATTCTGGTCTGAACTCCCCGTTCATGTGTGTTTTTTACAAAACCAAAAAAAGTAATTTGGTATCTCTAATTATGCTCATCCGGCAGCAGGCACGCCTGTCCCTCCTCGTGTGGCCTTGGCTTTTCAAGCCTGCCCATGATGGAAAGGATTGCAGGCATAATAATGATGGCGCCAATCAGCGAGAAACCGACCGCAATAAGCGTAGTAATCCCAAAATTGCTGATGATCGGGAAGCTCGCAAATAAGAGTGCGGAAAACCCGAAAAATGTTGCAAGTCCCGAGATGGTAATTGCAGTGCCTATCCGTTCAACACTATGATGAATAGCTGTCATCGGGTCACCGAGATTATCAAACTCTTCGGCATACCGCTCCATAACGAGGATTGTATATTCAGCTGCGACCCCTATTGTCATGGACCCGAGGGTTGCCGTCAGCGGGGTGTAATCGATCCCGAGCAGGTACATTGCGGCGGCATTCCAGCCCACAACAAGAATAATCGGTACAAGCGGCGTAATTGCATGGACTCTCCGGTAGACCAGCACCAGGAACACAAATACAAGGACAAAACCGAGTGCTGTCATCTGCTCTTTTGAAGAAGATAATGAGCCAATCAGCCTGGTAAACATGTCAAAACCACCTGAAGGGGCTGCATTGATGCCGCTGGGGGGTGGGTTAAATGCGATGTCCTGGATCATCTGTTCTTTTAACGAGGATTGCTGGTTTGTCTGAAGTTTTATCGTGACAAACTGGATTACCCCATCTGTAGAACCCACCAGGTATGTCTTTTTTATATCCGGTGGAATCACCGAAAGCACCGTCTCAAGTTCACTCTGCGTTGCCGGCATCTGGCCATTATTGTAAGCCAGGATATACGTGACAATACTGGTCACACCGGTGAACTCGCTATGCCTGTTCAGTTCATCGTCCTGGAACTGCTTCATCCATTTGATGGTGGTCAGGGAACTTACCCCGTCCCCGTTCAGGTAGATAGGTGCGGTGCTCGTTGCTCCGTACATCCTTGTCACCTTGTCGTTGAGCACTTTTGCCGGCATATCGGAAGGAACAAAGGCATTTTCATTGGTCTGGATCGGGATATAGGAATCAATCTGGAACCCGATGACTGCGATTACGCATGCCACGAGGAGAATCGGGACTGGATTTTTCGCTATTTTCATCGAGGTTTTTGTCAGCAGTGCACTATACGAGAAGCTGCGTTTCGATGAGGGTTTCTTAACTTTTGGTGTATATTTCAGAAGGATGGCTGCCGTGGGAATGCCAACCAGGGAGGCCAGGTAACAGCAGGCCACCCCAATGATGGAGACGAGCCCAAACCCCTGGATCATCGGCACCGGGGAGATGAACATGGCCACAAATCCCATGCAGGTCGCAAGCATCGCATAGAGGACCGCAGGCCCGGTCCTTGTCACCGTCATGAACACGGCCTGTTCCATGGTCCCCTTTCTTATTTCCTCGTCAAAACGCGCATGGAACTGGATGGCATAATCTATTCCGAGCCCTATCATGACAGGAAACGCCCCAATCACAGCCATATTCAACTGGATCCCGACCAGTCCCATCAGTCCCATCGCGGATACAAGACCGATAGCGACCATCAGAACGGGGAGGAACCGGTGGCTTACGAATGAGAACAGTATCCCCATCACGATGACCATCAGGATCAGTGCCGCAAAAATGAGCACCCCGCTCGTTGAACTCATTGATTTCTTCATCTGCTGGGAGAATGCGGCGCTCCCAGTGAGTGATATTTTTACACCAGGTGGTGGATCGGCATTATCAACGAGGCTCTGTAAATTGGTAAGAAGGTTGGTCTTTGCTTTTTCCGAAAGGCCTTCATTCACGTCCACCCTGATGATCGTGATGAGGTTTGACTGGGTATAGACCGCTAGGACCTGTGCAGGGACGCGGGTCTCAGCATCCTGGATCTCGCCAATCGATGTGGGAAGGGTCCCGTTGTTGGCCTGCTTCAGGATATCCGCGATGCCACTCACGCTTTTGATATTCTGCTGGCTGCGGATCGATTGCTCCAGTCCGTCCATAAAAAGCAGCATATCCGGGCTTATTGGTGTATCGGTATCAATGAATAATACAATAGGGTCAGACTGGAACGTGGTAATGTATTTATTATACTGGCTGCCCTCTGGTGAGTCCTTCACCATGTATGTTTCCCACCCGGTCTGCATGGAAATCATCGTCATCCCGTACAGGCAGACAATAAAAAGCGCTACAACGATTCCTGCGACCAGCATCGGGTGATGAGTAATCACGTCTGCAAGCCGTTCAAATATTCTTTTCACAATATCCTGTCCTTATCACGCTGTTTCCGGTCTCGGCTTTTGGTACTTTGTAAAGAAATATTCTGGTCATTTGGATATATTGTGAGATGATTGAGACCCGGAAAATTTCTAGTATACCATACAACCAGGCAACCGGTATGATAGTATAGAGTGACCCCTGCAGCCTGGAACATGGAAACACTCTTCCCGAAATTGTAATGTACTAACCGGTAGTCTACAGAGAACCCGGCTTATAATTTACTGATAATTTTTCGCATGAATTAGTAATAAAGTATTTGTTGTGAATAAGACAACAATTCTTTCCCGGCATTCAATAAATGGCTATACTGACTATAGAGTTTAGCTATTTCCGCATTTTTTTATCAGGTTCTCTTAAAAATAATTACAGTCCTCTAGCTCTCAGGGTCTGTAATGCACTGCATGGGTTGTCAGTGACGAACCCATCCACTCCCATTTTTATTACCTTTTTCAGCTCTCCCGGGGTATTCAGGGTCCATGGAATGACCCACATTCCGGAATTGTGGGCAGTTCTAACAATCCCGGGAGTAAGGAAGTCCTGTCGGGGCAGTATACAATCGGATTGAAACCAGGTATCATCAATATGATGATTCCCATGGGTATCCGGCACAATAATTCCGGTTTTCAAATCCGGGAGACAGGTTTTCATAATTGACAGGCTCTGTCTGTGAAATGAGACCACAATGACATTTTCGTAGATCGAATTCCTGATAGCGTCACAGATAATTTCCTCGCTGCCGAATTCTTTTATCTCTATAAAAAGGCCACAGCCCCCATGAGCTATCATGGGTAATACTTCATCAAGGGTAGGAATTTTTTCCCCTTCACCTGCATCAAGCCCTTTTAATTCAATTAATGTCATGTCATTGACCTTCCCTGTACCGCTGGTTGTCCGGTCAAGTCTGGCATCATGGATAAGAACCGGGATATTGTCCTGGCTTATCCTGACATCGACCTCAACATAGTCTGCACATTTCATCCCGGCCATGATTGCCCGCAAGGTGTTCTCGGGTGCAATTGCCCTGGCCCCGCGGTGCCCCACTATCCACATCGGTAGCACAGTCTCCTTGTTCTGGTTATTCGTATAATAACTAAAAAATACTTAGCGGCTGAGCCTGAGCACGAGTAATAATTTCTAAAATTATAATGCATAATGAACCTTTGACCTCCATCGAACTATAAAAAATGAACCACGACTGCATAGATTCCAGGGCTTTTCTCCCCCTCCATAACCGCCTCCGATACGATAAAATTCCGGCAGGGTTAACCGGCAAAGGATTTTTGAATATTCCATGGAACCAGAGCTTAGCCCCTATCACGTTAAAGATCGCCTAACCTGCCGGGCGAAGTTCATGAAGCGTCAGTTAATTTCTGAACACCGCCAGTTATCCAGCACAAAATTCAGATGTATGTATTAAAGCAAAAGAAATAATAAAACGGGACGGTGCTATAAAAAAAGGCCTTGTTAAGACAACAGAATCGCAAGAGTCAGGGTTACCATATATATTCTCAAATGTCGCAGGCGTTAACCCTGCGGGAGTCCGGGCAAAGGGCATGGGTATCAGAATATAATAAAAAACGAGTGAATTCTGAATTACAATGCGAGGGATGGGATTCGAACCCAAGAACTCCTAAGAGAATAGGCCCTGAACCTATCGCCGTTGGCCAGGCTTGGCTACCCTCGCGCTTTATACACTACAGCTTCCTAGAAAATAAATGTAGTAGTTTCATTCAATGATACCATTACAATATTGCCTGGTCTGATGGCATGGGTTTTTTATCAATTGGAATTAAGACTCCGGGCTACCCAGTCCATTCTGGTATTTTTTCAGTTCTGCTTCCCGCAACTCTTTTCTCCTTATCTTTCCTGATATGGTCTTTGGCAGGGAATCAGAGAATTCTATCAGCCTTGGATATTTGTAGGGTGCGGTGACATGTTTGACATGGTTTTGTAACTCTTTCACCAGCGCATCTGATGGTTTATGCCCCGGAGCCAGCACAATAAATGCCTTGACAATCATTCCCCTGACATCATCAGGAACCCCGACAACGGCAGCTTCCTGGACGGCAGGGTGCTCGATGAGGGCACTCTCGACTTCAAACGGACCAATACGGTAACCGGATGCCTTTATGACATCATCATCCCTGCCAATGAACCAGAAATAGCCGTCTTCATCCATATAGGCCTTGTCGCCGGTATAATAGAAACCGTTGACAAAGACCTTTTTATTCTCTTCATCATTGTAGAGGTACCCATCGAACATGCCTACTGGTTTCGGGTCTGTTTTAATTGCTATCCTGCCTTCCTGGTGGATAGCGACCGGTTTTCCATCGTTATCGTGGAGCTCGATATGCCAACCAGGGGACGGTTTCCCCATGGAACCGAATTTCGGCTTCATCGACGGGAATGTCCCGATGCAGAGCACTGTCTCAGTCTGCCCGTAGCCTTCAAAGATAGTGAGCCCTGTGGAATCTTTCCACGCCTTGATCACTTCAGGGTTCAGGGGTTCTCCGGCACTGACACAATGTCGGAGCTCGGAGAAATCGAATTTATCAAGGTCTGCAAGGATCAGCATCCGGTAGATTGTCGGAGGGCAGCAGAAGGTAGTTATACCATATTTTTCGATTAACGGGAGGATTTCTGTTGCATTGAAGCGGCTCCGGATATCATATACAAAAATGCAGCAGCCTTCAAGCCATTGCCCGAATAATTTGCCCCAGGCGCTTTTCGCCCACCCCGTATCTGACAGGGTAAAGTGGACATCGGTTGAACGGACATCATGCCAGAACCTGGTCGTGACAATATGGCCGAGGGGATAACTGTGATCGTGAACCACCATTTTGGCCTCTCCCGTTGTACCTGATGTGAAAAAAATTACAAGCGGGTCTGTAGACTTCGTTTTTTTCATACCGGGAAGTGCTATGAGCTTTGTCGAGACTGGTGCAGGATAATTGAGTTCTAACGGGTAGCTTATCCAGCCGTCACGTTTACCGTCCATTACCATGCGACCGCAAAGTGACGGGCATTCATCGAAAATCTCGTCCACCTTGTCGGCATGTTCCATGCTCGTGATAATCATCTTGATATCAGCAATATGGACGCGGTACTTCAGGTCTTTCGGTGTGAGCATTGTCGGTGCGGGGCAATATACAACACCACGCTTAATGAGTGCCAGGGTGAATATCCACCATTCAGGGAC
>Ga0209048_10004114_pt1 | contig 13967 bp, 15 predicted proteins | sample FrelakmetCRP12CR_FD_187146 | JGI IMG/M metagenome (GOLD analysis project Ga0209048, IMG submission 187146) | Freshwater lake sediment microbial communities from the University of Notre Dame, USA, for methane emissions studies - CRP12 CR (SPAdes)... | ecosystem: Environmental > Aquatic >... | reverse complement strand
CGACGCTAGAGAAGCTTTAGCCAAAGCATTAGAAGAAAAAGGCGAAACTATTGCTACTGAAGCTGTTAAACTAGCTAAACACGCTGGAAGAAAAACTGTAAAATCATCCGACGTTGAACTAGCTGTTAAAAGGGCGTAAATACGCCTTACTTTTTTTATTTTATATTTTTAAGTCTTTATAAAGCTGTTTTTTTGTTGTTTAGCAACTTTTGAAGTTCGTTATATCTCTGGCTGTTTTTAAATAATTCAGTAGATTTGAAGTTCATAATTTTAGAATTTAAACCAATAACCTTTAATCCCATCAATTGATCTGTAATTTATTCCATAGATCGTTTCCTGTAAAGTATATATATCATAATTAACCAATCTTTATCATCTAATTTTAATTTCTATAACATTCTTTTAACTGTTTTAAAATTAGAATTCAGGTCTTTTTTAAATTGACCAGAAATATATGTAGAAGTAAAATTTAAAATTAGAGTTTGCCGATGGATGGTTAAAACCAGATGAAAAAGGAGGTAAAAAAAATGGCAAAAGCAATATACGTTAAATTTGATGTACCTAAAGAAATATCAGACAAAGCTTACGAGGCTTTAGAAATAGCAAGAGACACTGGTAAAATAGGCAAGGGAAGCAACGAAGTAACTAAAGCCGTGGAAAGAGGCGATGCTGTACTTGTGTTGCTGGCAGAAGATGTCGATCCGCCTGAAATAATAGCTCACCTGCCTGTTCTCGCAGAAGAAAAAGAAATACCATACGTTTACTTACCCACCAAGGATGAACTAGGAGAAGCAGCTGGTCTAAATGTAGGAACTGCATCAGCCTGCATAATTGATGCTGGTGAAGCTGAAGACCTCATCAAAGATGTGGTGGAAAAAGTAGAAGAACTAAAAAAATGATTAACAATATAACGAGGGGCCAAATACCCTTCTCACTTTAAAAGGTGATTTTTATGGCAGAAGCAACTCCTGCAGAAGTTATTGAGGTTCTCAAAAGAACCGGTATGACCGGAGAGGTCATGCAGGTAAAGTGCAGAATATTAGAAGGAAGAGACAAGGGTAGAATCTTAACACGGAACGTTATGGGAGCTATAAAGGAAGGAGACATTCTAATGCTCTTAGACACAATCAGGGAAGCTAAAGAAATCCGTACTCCCTAAAAAAGGTGTTAGCCATGAGAACATGTTCATTCTGCGGAGAAGAAATACAGGATGGTACCGGCAAGATGTACGTCAAAAAGGATGGAACTGTGTATTTATTCTGCAGCAGCAAATGCGAAAAAAACAAAATAAAACTCAGAAGGGTTCCCAGAAAGGTCAAATGGGTTAAAAAATGAAAGAAAAAAGTTTTGTAATGTTAAAACCTGATGCCATTCTGCGAAGACTCGCCGGGAAAATAATAAACCGTTTCGAGGTACGTGGCCTGCAGATACTGGCAGCTAAAATGATGATCATCCCACGGGAACAAGCAAAAGAACACTACGAAGAACACAAAGAAAAACCATTCTTTGGAGATCTATTGGATTATATCACCTCCGGACCTGTACTGACCTTGGTAATTGAAGGTGAACAATGCATTAGCCTCATCAGGAAAATGATTGGGGCAACTAACCCTAAAGAATCTGAATTAGGTACTATCAGAGGAGATTACGCCATTGATACAGGTCGAAACATAATCCATGCTTCAGATTCTCCAACATCAGCAAAGCGAGAAATTGCTCTGTTTTTCCAAGATGATGAAATATGCCATTACCAGCTTCCTGATATGGAACTGATATACGAAGAACCTTAATGGATAGATTTAGGAATAAAGGGCTTTTTTTGCCCTTCCACTTTTATTATGCTGGAGGTAAATTTGAAGATTAGATCACCTATCGTTTCTGTTCTGGGCCATGTGGACCACGGTAAAACCACACTGCTAGATTATATACGAGGAAGTGCCATAGCACAGAAAGAGGCAGGGGGCATCACACAACACATTGGAGCCACCGAAATACCTATGGATGTCATTGCAGACATCTGCGGGGATTTCCTTCAAAAACTCGACATCATTGAAAAACTCCCGGGACTATTCTTCATAGACACTCCTGGACATGAGGCATTCACCACTCTCCGCAAACGTGGAGGGGCACTGGCAGATCTGGCCGTGCTTATAGTAGACCTCAACGAGGGTTTCAAGCCTCAGACCTACGAGGCACTTAACATCCTAAAGATGTATAAAACACCCTTCATAGTAGTTGCCAATAAGATAGACAAGATCTATGGATGGCAGGCCCACAAAAGATTATCTTTCACCGAAAGCTTCAAAAAACAGCCAATAAACGTTCAAGAAAAACTAGATAAACAGCTTTATGAATTAGTGGGGATATTACACCAAGAAGGTTTCGAGTCAGAGCGTTTCGATAGGGTTGAAAATTTCTCTAGGCAGGTAAGTATCATTCCTATTAGTGCCAAAAGCGGCGAGGGGATCGCTGAACTACTCACCATGCTCTTAGGGCTGGCTCAACAGTACCTGAAGGAGCAGTTGCAGATAGAAACCGATGCTCCAGCCAAGGGAACTATACTGGAACTTAAAGAAGAAGTTGGACTGGGAACCACCATCGACACAGTTATTTACGACGGCATAATAAAAAAAAACGATACTATAGCCCTCACCACACACGACGAGGTCATAACCACCAAAATCAGATCCCTTCTGAAGCCTAGGGCGTTGGAAGAGATAAGAGAATCTAAAAAACATTTCCAGAAAGTTGACGAAGTTGTAGCTGCCGCAGGAATAAAAATAGTAGCTCCAAACATCGATAAGGTCATTGCAGGCTCCCCCCTGCGCGTGGCGAGAGGAGATTTTCAAGAGGTTAAGGAAGACCTTATAAAGGAAATCGAAAGTATCAAAATTGACACTAAAGAAGTGGGAGTCATTATTAAGGCAGATACACTCGGATCTTTAGAGGCCTTAGTGAATATGCTCCGGGATATGGATATCCCTATTCGGGCCGCAGATATCGGTGATGTTTCCAGAAGAGACGTAGTTGATGCTTCTATTGTGCAAAAAGAAGAACCCCTCTATGGAGTGATCATTGCCTTTAACGTCAAAATTCTGCCCTCGGCTAGCGAAGAGATTAAAAACTTGGAATTGAAACTCTTCTCTGCAGATGTGATATATCAACTAACTGAAGATTATGACGAATGGATCAAGAAAGCAAAGGAACTCCAAAAAAAAGAGTGGTTGGATGCCATCATAAAACCTGGTAAAATACGAATCATTCCAAAATTGGTCTTCAGACAGAGCAAACCTGCTATAGCAGGGATTGAAGTATTAGGCGGCACAGTAAAAAAAGGTTACGGACTCATACATGAAGATGGCTCGAAGGCCGGTTTAGTTGAAAGTATGCAGGACAAGGGAAACAACCTAGCATCAATTTTCAAGGGACAAAAGGTGGCCATGGCCATAAAAAATGGTGTTCTGGGACGTAACTTCCAGGAAGGAGATGAATTATACATTGATATTCCTGAAAACCATTATAAAATCCTGAAATCTGAACTTGAGAGCAAACTTAGTGAGGATGAAATTCAAATACTCCATAAAATAGCAGATATAAAAAGAAAGCAGGATGCAAACTGGGGAATCTATTAGAGAATATAAATGCATCCTAAATCATTTAATCTCATTATAATGATATAAACGATAAATTGGAAAACGATAAATAATATGAACATAAAAGAGCAGACTAAGATGGAGGAGATAAATTGGCATTTAAATTGATTATTTCCCAAGATGAAAACAGTCATCAGATAGAAGTGGAAACCGCCGTGTCCAAAACACTCATCGGATTGAAAATTGGTAATGAATTCGACGCTTCCTCTCTTGGCCTCACTGGTTATAAACTTCGAATAACCGGCGGGAGCGATAAGAACGGATTTCCTATGAAAAAGGATGTAGAAGGCCCCCGAAGAATAAAAAGCCTTCTCTCAGGCGGAGTAGGATTTAAACCTCGCCGAAAAGGACAAAGAAGAAGAAAAACCGTTCGTGGAAATACTATATCCGATGATATAGTCCAAATCAACACGGTTGTGGTGGAGAAGGGTAAAAAAACCATAGAAGATCTTCTCCAAAGTGTGGAGTAAATTATACAGGTGTAATCTGTGAAAATACAGTCTGAAGTAAACATTGGGTTGGTGGGACATGTTGACCACGGGAAAACAACCCTTACTAAAGCCTTGTCTGGTATATGGACAGACACCCACAGTGAAGAAACCAAGAGAGGCATCTCCATACGTTTAGGTTATGCAGATATAACCTTCCGCAGATGCACCACTTGCCCGGTGCCCCAATGTTTCACTACTTCGATGGTGTGTGAACACTGTGGAAAAGAAACTCAAACTCTTCGTAAAGTCTCCTTTGTGGACTCACCCGGGCACGAAACCCTTATGGCCACCATGCTCTCTGGTGCCGCGATTATGGACGGTGCGTTGCTGGTGATAGCTGCAAACGAGCCCTGTCCCCAGCCCCAAACCAAGGAACACCTCATGGCCCTAGATGTAATCAGTGTGAAGGATGTTATTGTGGTGCAGAACAAGATCGATATCGTATCTAGGGAAAGGGCCCTAGAGAGCTACCATGAGATCAAAGAATTCGTGAAGGGAACTTGCGCTGAAGATGCTCCAATTATACCCGTATCGGCCCAACAGGGTGCTAATATCGATATTCTCATTGAAAATATTCAACACTTAGTAAGAACTCCCAGACGTTCCCTGAGGAAAGCACCACGCATGTACGTGGCCCGTTCCTTTGATATCAACCGTCCGGGCTGTAGTCCTGATAAAATCCAGGGTGGGGTTATCGGAGGATCCCTAATCCAGGGAAAACTTCATTTAGGGGATGAAATCGAGATAAAACCTGGAATACAAGTTAAAAATAAGGGTAAATTAGAATGGACGAGTTTATACTCTAATGTAGTTGGGCTGGTGGGGGGTGGAGAGCCTGTGGAAGAAGTTGGACCTGGAGGACTCATAGGGGTGGCTACCAATCTGGATCCTGCCCTTACTAAGGCGGATTCACTTTCTGGCTCTGTGGCCGGGAAACCTGGCAGTTTGCCTGACATTCTACACCAGTTTAATATGAAAACCCATCTGCTTGACCGGGTTGTAGGTACCAAAGAAGAGAAAAAAGTCGATCCTATCAGATCATCCGAGCCATTGATGATCAACATCGGCACCACCACCACCATTGGAGTGGTGACCAGCGCCAGGAAAAACAAAGTAGAAGTCAAACTCAAACTACCGGTCTGCGCTGAGTCCGGTCAAAGAGTGGCTCTAAGCAGAAGGGTAGGTGCCAGATGGAGGTTAATAGGTTATGGTATCATCAGCTAAAAAGGCTGTGCTAGACGCAAATTTTTTATGATGGCAGCTAAGTTCCCATTGGATATGGTACAAGAACTAGAACGTGTGCTGCCGTCTTATGAACTTTGCATCCCACACATAGTCATCAATGAATTGGAAAAGATTAAAAAAAAGGTTAGGGGTAAAAATAAGGCTTCAGCATCCATAGCTCTTAAAATAGCCAGTTCAATACCATTCAAGGTCAAACATATACAGCTCTACGAAAGAGAGTCTGTTGATGATGCTCTTCTTCGTGTATCAAAGGTCTTGTGCACCAATGACCGTGATTTGAGAAGAAGAGCAAGAGAAAAAGGTATAACGGTTGTTTATCTGCGTCAAAAACGATATTTAGCTATTGATGGCCATTTAAACCTTTAAGAAGATTTTCATTCATAAATTATTGTTCATAAATAACTGGATATTATAAACATTAAATAATAAGTTGAAAGTTTTGATCAACCTTTTCCTAAAAGGTTGTGGCGGAGGAATATAAATGAATCTCTGGAAGGATATTGTAACTGGACCTTCAGCTCCAGAAGTTGTTTACGCAGTAATTGAAATCCCCAAAGGATCCCGAAACAAATACGAGTACGACAAGGATAAGGAAGCCTTCACCCTTGACCGGGTGCTTTATTCTCCTTTTCATTATCCTGCAGAGTATGGTATAATACCCCAAACTCTTTATGATGATGGAGATCCCATGGATATCATGGTGATTATGGACCAGCCCACCTTCCCAGGATGCATAATAGATGCCAAACCCATAGGAATGATGCGCATGATCGATGGTGGAGACCAAGACGATAAAATCCTAGCTGTGCCAGTAGAAGATCAGCGCTATAAATCATTTCATGACATTGGGGATGTATTCAAATCCTTCCTAGATGAAGTGGCCCATTTCTTTGCAGAATATAAGAGGCTGGAAGGTAAAGAAACTGAAGTTCTGGGTTGGGAAAATGCGCAAAAAGCTTATGAAGCCATAAAACATTCTATGAGATTGTATAAGGAGATTTAATAATATATTAAATTATCTAAAATATTCAAATTTGTATCTGATATAGAACAATTAATAAAAATAAAATTCTTGATTAAAAAAATTTAATTTGAGGTTGATCGATTTGTATTTAATATCCAAAATAGAGGACACAGTGAGAATCCCACCTAACCGCTTTGAGGAACCCTTGAATGATGTGGCTAGCGAGATCATCAACGAGACTTACGTAGGCAAAATTGACAAGAAACTGGGGTTGATGGTTACTGCCAAGGACATACTGGAGATTGGTGTTGGTAAGGTTATCATGGGTGACGGCGCTGCCTACTATGATGTAGTATTCAAAGCCCTGTTCTTCAAACCAGAGCTCCACGAGATCGTGGAAGGTGAAGTTATAGAAGTAACCGACTTCGGGGCCTTCGTTCGCATTGGACCCATGGATGGTCTGGTGCATGTTTCACAAGTCACCGATGATTACATTAACTATGATGGAAAGAGAGGAGCCTTGATAGGTAAAGAATCGAAGAAAACCTTGGAAGAGGGGAACAGGGTGCGCGCCAGAATCGTGGCCCTCAGTCTCAAGGGGAAATCATCCAAAGAGACTAAGATCGGCCTCACCATGAGACAGCCCCGCTTAGGCAGGATGGAATGGATCCAGAAGGAGAAAGAGAAAAAAGGGAAGAAGAAGGGGAAGAAATAGATGGTTACTAAAGCATGTACCCGATGCCACCGCATCATGGAAGATGAAAAATGTGCAATCTGTAATTTAGCCACCTCAAAAAACTGGAGTGGATTTTTGATAGTGGTGGACCCTGAGAATTCAGGAATTGCCAAGGAACTCCAGATCCAACTGCCAGGAAAATATGCTCTGAGGGTTCGTTAGTGTTGATACTAAAAAAAGAGTTAAGATCAGAGTTTAAAAAACCTTTGGGGAAGCTTTATTCTTCCCTGGAAGATGCTGAGGATTTACTCAAATCCAGGTACCCTAATGATCTGCTAATTTCAGTGGGAGATGTTACCACTAAAAAATTGCAGGAAACTGGATTAATTCCTCACATGGGTATAATTGATAACCTAGTGGAAAGAAAACCAGCTGCCCATGACATAATCTATGATAATGTCACTTTAAAAGCAGATAATCCCGCAGGAACCATCACAGATGCACTCTGGAATACTATAAAGCATGGTTTCCAGCTTTTGAGAACTGGATATTGTGTTCTCATCCTAGTGAACGGTGAAGAAGACTTAGCAGTCATTCCTTGCGTTTTAATGGCCCCACCTGGTTCATTAGTCCTTTATGGCCAGCCAGATGAGGGATTAGTAGTTTGTGAAGTTGATAAAGTAATAGACAAAATAAAAAAGTTAAAAGCGAGATTAGAGGAGGAATAACATGGAGATAGACATAAAAGAACAGATTGAAAATCCCCTTTTAAACCGGACTGAAATACATTTTGATTGCCTTTACCCGGGAGAAACCACTCCCCAGGTGATAGAGGTTAAAAATCGGCTGATTGCACTTCTAAATGTGGACAAGAATCTTTTGGTGGTTGACAAGGTGAAACCCAGCTTTGGTGAAGGCCGAGCAGACGGCTATGCCAAGCTCTACGACTCAGAGGAAAACCTGATCCGGATCGAAAAACAGCACGTGATGGTGAAGAACAAGGAACCAGAAAAGGAAGAAACACCCGAAGAAGAGCCTGTAGCTAAAAATGTGGAGGATTAAAACATGAAAAAATTCCAACTTTACGAGGTTAAAGATAACAAAATCATCCGTAAAAATCCAGAATGTGTACGGTGCTCCCATGGTGTTTTTATGGCAGACCATGGAGACCGTTACACTTGTGGAAAATGTGGTTACACCCAATGGAAGGGAAAGAATAAATAATAACATATTATCTATATAATGAAAAAATTTAGGTTTGGGTGTTCTTTTGAATTTGAGGTCAGGGAGGCTCAAGGGTCGGATGAGTAGTGAAGTAGCAGATTTCACCTCTTCTCTGAATTTTGACCACCGCATTTTCCAGGCTGATGTCAAGTGCAACTTGGCCCATACCATAATGCTCCAAGAGCAGGGAATCATTCCCCAAGAGATTGGGGAAAAGATCATAGAGGCTTTGAAAGAGCTGAAAACAGAAGGATTCAACGCCCTAAACCTTGATCCCGCTGTGGAGGACATTCACATTGCAGTAGAGAATTACGTAACTGCCAAGGTCGGTTTAGAGGCCGGTTTCATGCACACCGCCAAATCCCGAAATGATCAGGTGGCCACTGACCTTAGAATAGCATTAAAAGAGGAAATTGAATCTATTCAAAGAGACTTGTTACTTTTCATCAAGATCATAATTAAAAAGGCTGAAGAGCACTTGGAAACAGTGATGGTGGGTTACACCCATCTGCAGCATGCACAGCCCACCACCTTCGCCCACCATCTCCTTTCTTATGCCCAATCCCTCCGAAGGGACTACGAAAGGCTTCAGGACACTCGCCAACGAGTTGATCTGTGTCCATTGGGATCTGCGGCCCTGACTACTACTAGTTTCCCAATTAATCGGGAAAGAACCGCAGAACTCCTAGGATTCTCCAGGCCCATGGAGAACTCCATTGACGGTGTGAGCAGTCGGGACTTCATCGCAGAAACTGTGTTCGATCTCACCATGCTTGGAACTACCCTGAGCAAGATTTCAGAGGAAATGATCATTTGGAGTAGTTACGAGTTTCGCATGGTAGAGCTGGCTGATGAATTCTCATCCACATCTTCGATCATGCCACAGAAAAAGAACCCAGATGTGGCAGAACTTGTCAGGGCCAAAACTGCCGTCTTAAACGGTTCCCTAGTTACCATACTGACTATTATCAAGTCCCTACCCCAAAGCTACAACCGTGACTTGCAGGAGATCACACCACACCTTTGGAATGCTGTGGACACTCTCAAATCCAGCCTGGTAATCACTAGCGAAATGCTTGTTACTCTTGAATTTAAAAAGAAAAGAGGTGATGAATTGGCCAAAGCCAATTTTTCTGCCGCCACCGAACTTGCAGACCTCATAGTCAGGGAGAAGGGCATTCCATTCCGTCTAGCACATCAAATAGTGGGACGCACAGTTACTAGAGCTCTTGAAAAAAACAAAAAAGCAGAAGATATAAATGCAGAGTTTCTTGATGAAATATCAATTGAGATCAGAGGGAAAAGACTAGATCTAAACCCCCAAATAGTTAAAAAAACACTTAATCCTACAGTAATTATTAAAAGTCGACAAATACCTGGTGGACCAGCTCCTTCAATGGTAAAAAAGGCTATAAATACCTTGAACAAATTTGTTGATGATAATCTCCATAACTAGCTATTCATAAATATATCTACACAAAATCATTTAATAATAAAATCCTAATCATAAAATGAAAGAATAAATTCTATTTTCTGCTAAGGCAATTTAACTTTCTAATCACCATTAAGAACTATATTTTAAGTAAAAGATTTTATTGTCCAAGACAATTATTATTTTGATTCGAATTTTTTTTGGGATTGGAGAGCGAAGGAATTATAGAAATTTTTTGGAATAGTAAACAAAAAATCAATAATTTTTTTATTGTTTTACAATTTGCTTAATTTAATCATTTGGTGCAGATTTGATTAAATATTCCATCTATCTTAATTATTCATAAACATATCCCTAAATATATTACTAAGAAAAAATTTTATCAGTAATTATTTCCAATCACATAAATAACTTATTTTCGCTTTTTTTTGTGAAACAAAAAAACATATATTAACAATTCAAATGTAAATATACAATTTTTTATAGGTGAAATTAAATGAAAAAAGGTTTAAATATATTATTTTGGTTATTAGTTTTTCCAATGTCTTTCGACAGTAATTTAACCGCTTCATATGATTCTTATAATTCTTTAACATCCTCCCCCTGACCTAATAGAAGAAAGTAATAAATGCTTTAAATAATATAATAGTTACATAGTTAGAAAAAATTTGGATAAAATAAAAATAAAGCATTGATTTAACCAAATATGATTCACCATAACAAATTTATATAAATAATATAATTAAATTCAGGTTATAAAGTCTTTATATAGAAAATATGGATAAAATTGTCAATAAATGTCAGATTAGGGTATAAAATGAATAAAGCCAGTAATATGAGATTCATTGCACTACTATTACTAACATTAGCTGTAATTTTATCTTTTGGTGTAGATGATGTCGTAGCTGACAACATCAATAACTTAACACCAGAAATCACAGACATTCAACCAACAACAATAATAGAAGATAATGCAATATCTAGGACTTCTCTACCAAGTACAACTGCTACTACTCCCAAAGTAAATAACTCAATAGTTATTACTCCTGTAACAAGCCCCACCACTACTGTAAAGGATAAAGTAGATATTCAAACAACTTCCACCTTAAATCAGCCTAATAATAACTTGAATTTAAAAAATGATAACTCAAATGGGAATATTTTAAGTATATTAAGTAGCTTTTTATCATTACCCTCATTAAACATCCCCAACCTAGTTAATCCAACACCTGAGTTAACAATTAATACCGAATCACCAATTAGTCCTTTTATTCAGCTTTTTTTTGCTATAGATAATTCTGAAATTCAAACATTAATTGGTAATATACAAATCGATCAACAATTTTCATTAAATAATATTAAATTTAAATCAGTTTTATCAAATAAAAGGAACATTCAACCTGTTCCTGTGAATAATAATGCAATAACTCCACTAACTAAGAATACAATCCTTAATGATGCTTTAAATGTTTCTCCAACTTTTAATACTGATTTATCCGTGAATATGGATTATGACAAAGATTTAACTGATTATAAAACTATCGGATACAATACAAATGATGATAAAATAATATATGGGACAGATACGGTTTTATACACAATAAACGTGACAAATAATGGACCAGAAGATGCAAAAAATGTCTTGATTTATGATTTACTCCCTCCTAACCTGACTTTTATTAAAGCAGATGCATCTCAAGGCTCATATAATAATGATACTGGCGAATGGCAAGTTGAAAATCTTTCAAAAGGTTCATCTGAAACACTCAAAATCAAAGTAAAGGTGGCTAGATCAGGAGATATCAGCAACCAGGCACAAATTAAGGTTTTGGATACAAATCCAACAAATAATATAATAAGTAAAAAAATACTGGTACATAATCCTGTAATCCTGGTTAATGGTTTTATGGACAACACCGGTACCTGGAATAGCCTGATTAAAAGATTTAAACAGGAAGGCATCAGATATTTCATCTTCGATTATTCACAAGTACGTAATGATGAACCTTATTATATAGATCATAATTTATTTGAACCCTATGTTAATAATTTAAAAAATACGCAAGGATATCAAGGTAAATTTGATATCGTATCTCATTCAACAGGAGCTTTAATCACTAGGTTTTACATGGAGGATAATGATAATAAAAACTCAGCAAATGTGGGACAGTGGATAGGTATTGGTCCAGTTAATCAAGGGCTAGCAGTAGAAGATTTAATAGCAAACCCTGATTTAAATCCTGAAATCGCTTATAGAATAAATCAATATAGTTTATTTTATAGAATTTTACCTAGTGATTCTCAAGCAGCTATTCATATGCAAACAACCGATCCTAAAATAATAGGATTAAATAAAGATGGATTAGCCCCAAATGTGATATATAGAGTCATTATGGGAGTAAATGGCCGGGAAATTCCAGATTTAGATACTGTAGGTAAATTTGGAAACACATATAAATTCACCTCAATAGGGGATGGATTTATTGCCAATGTACAAAGTATTCTTCCAGCTGCAGCAAGTAATGATATTGTTAATGGTGTAAAACACTCAGAACTTCCACAATCACATGAAGTGGAAGATCTGGTAGTTAATTACCTCAAAACCACTAAGAAATTACATTAAAATAATGCATATGGCATAAATTCTGGTTAAGAACAGCCTGCAGGACCGTGAAATTTAAGAATTTATTTAGCAAAGAAATAAAATTGAGTAATTTTACTTTTTAAATTAGATATAAAAATTTTAGAAATAAGCATTGGGGAACAATGCATGAGTATATACGCTATAATATCATTTCTGGCCTTCTTAATTTATTTAGCTTTTGGTATTTATGTTCTTAGATTGGATCCTAAATCTAGGTTAAATCGTGCTTTTGTTCTTTTAGCTGCAAGTTTTGCTGTATGGGCATTTACCTATTCACTTTATTATGGCGCTCCAAATGAGCAAACTGCCTTCTTTTGGTATAAGATTTCTGGTCTGGGAAGATATTTATATCCGGTATTCTTGCTTCAGATAGCCCTTATTTTAACCAAAAGGGATATCCGAAATAACTGGCTTTTTCAGATTTTAATTTACGTACCCGCAATTATATTCTTTTATGGAACATTTAACACCCCATTTATTATACATGATCTGGTACGCATCAACTTAGAATGGTATGAAATTTTAAACACCAATACTTACTGGTTACTATTTTATTTACTTTATAATGCTGTATATGATATCTGTGCCCTTCTTTTAATAGCAATATGGGGATACAAATCTACAGATTTGAGAAGTAAGAAACAGTCCCAAATAATTTTTCTAACCGGTTTACTGGCATTTATTGTTGGTGGAACGGTCATAATAATAATACCCATGTTAGGTATTTTTTATTCCCCAAACATAGCACAATTATCCGCCATTATCCTATTTCTAGGAACATTTTATGCTATTGTGAGATATAAATTATTGATATTAACTCCTGCGATAGCGGCAGATGAGATAGTAGCTAGAATTACAGATCTGGTTATTTTTATGGATTCTGAAGGTAAAATAGTCAAAGTTAACCAAAAAATGGAAAAAACTTTGGGATATGAACAATCTGAACTTCAGGGAAAAAATTGGAGCTTCATTGTGAAAAATCTCCAAGATAAAAAAACAATCAACGAATTAATGCCTAAAATTTTGAAAGAAGTGAATAAACATGATAAAAGTTTCTTAGCATCAAAGAATCTTGAAATCACCTATCAAACCCGTGCAGGTAATAATATACCTGTAAAATCATTTATTTCCATCATAAAGGATGAATTTGGTATTATAGGTTTAGTAGTTGTTGCCCAAGATATGCGACAAACAAGAAAACTGCAGCAAGAAATAAAGAAAAGGGTAGTAGCCCAAGAAGCGGCCGATAACCATGCTAAAAGTCTTGAAGTCCTTAATAGCATCATAATTTCTGTCAACAATGCTGATAAAATAACCTCTCTACTAAAAAAGGTATTAAAATCTGCTCTTAGTCTGACCAACTTATCAAGTGGAGCAATATACTTATTGGAGGATGATGGGAGAAATGCCATCCTAAAGCAATGGAAAAATTTGCCTTCAGAATTCTTAGAAAAATTTAAGAAATTAGACACCGCAAAAAACCCCTACAATATTATTACCAAAACCAAATTTATTACTGATAAATTCTCCGAAATATATCCCGAAAAATCAGATAATAAGGATTTATATATTTTAATCATCCCCATAATCTCACAAAACAAGACTATAGGTAACATAAATATCTTCAGTAAAGACCAG
>Ga0209048_10004113_pt1 | contig 13971 bp, 12 predicted proteins | sample FrelakmetCRP12CR_FD_187146 | JGI IMG/M metagenome (GOLD analysis project Ga0209048, IMG submission 187146) | Freshwater lake sediment microbial communities from the University of Notre Dame, USA, for methane emissions studies - CRP12 CR (SPAdes)... | ecosystem: Environmental > Aquatic >... | reverse complement strand
GGGGGCTTAAGCTACTTCAAGATCAACCTTGTACCGATGCCAGTCCACTTCTCGTTCTACGCGTTTGTCATCTCCGTTGTCGCCATGATCGCTATCAGCCTTGCAACCCCCCCACACAGCGACGCGTTGCTTGACGAGACGATGACCGGGTGGTATATCCAAAAATAATAAAAGATTTTTTTTATCAGATTTTTGCGCCGCAGTGCGAACAGAATTTTTTACCGGGTTTCAGCGGATGACCGCAGTTCTGGCAGGCACTCGGTTGCTGTGGAGCTGATGATACGGCTATACCGACAGGTGCCCCACAGGTGCTGCAGAACTTCTTGCCGGGTTGAACCGGTTGTCCGCACTTTAGACAGGCTGTTGGCTGGAGAGGAGCAGGAGGTGGTGCTGCACTGATTGCTGCGCTGCAGTTACCGCAGAATTTATCGCCGCTTTTCAGAGGTGCACCGCACTGGGAACACTTCTGCTTGTCCTCCTCGATCGGAATAACAGGGAATCTCAGTTCACTCCCACAGTTCGGACAGAACTTTGCAGAATGGATAACCGACTGGTGGCATTTTTCACAAACAACCCCTTTTTGGGGCAATTCGTTTTGCCTAACCCAGGATCTCAAAAAAGCCAGTTTATCAGAGTGGCTGCGTTTTACCGCTGCAATAGTACCTTCGACAACAAAAAAAACGACTTCTCCCGGACCATAGCCGGTCGGATTCCAGGATCTGTGGATTCGGTCATGGTAAAACCATTTCGCTAAGACGGGAATGAAAAACAATTCGTGGTCATTTCCTATTTTGATGATCCAGTCATCAATATTTCCGAAAGCGATTTCCGGAGTAGTTGTACCGTTCTGTACCGCGCGGGTTCGTTCGGAATACCAGGTTTCGACAGACATCTGGAGATCTTCGGCACTCTGGATACCGGTCACCATGGTTCCTTCCTCCAGCTCCTGATAAGGATTTCAACTTTTGATTCCGGGACATTTTCTTTTTGCTTTTCCTGCCTGAAAATATCAACCCCCTTATCTTGACCGTTCTGGTTGATGAGATCCTTGAGCCGCGTTTCGTTTTGTGAACGCTGCATATTGAAATCGCTGCCCAATTTTCCCTTCCATTTCTCGATCCATTCTTTTTCCGTTAATATTCTGGGTGTTTGGCCCTCTTCTTTTCCGCCTATCGCTTCCCAGTAATCAACCATGAGGCGGGTCCCGTCCGGAAGGATTACCCTAGGTGCAATATGATTATCCTTATAAAAGTCATCAAACCAATCGCCCCAGCTACCAGTACCGTTTCTGGTTTTTACAGTTGATAATTCCTCTACAACAAGGCTGTCCCTGATTACGTTGTCTCCAACAATGCGACTGATAAAATCCTGTGACCACTTCTGACCACGGGCATCATATTCTTCACATTGTCCCCATTTATCATTCCACCAGAAGTTCGGATTTGCAAAAAAGTTCCTGTACCCCTGTCTCCATGTTGAATAATTTGCAACGTAATTACCTTCACTGATATGTTTATTGACATCTGCAACGAAAGCATCATTCAGCTGCTGAATAAGCACCTGGACCTCTTCAGGTGTTAAGTTGAGCATCTGCATGAGTTCTGGATCTTTGTTTACTAATGCCTGAAGTAAAATAAATTCAGGCGAATTGATGAGCAATGCGATTGCCTCTGAACCCAGACCGGCTATAACCTCGCCAAAACCCGAACTGCGGAGGCAGTCCTGCGCATTGAGGGGGTCAGTCATACAATGGTCTGCAGAAACAATTGCTATGCAGATGGATGTAAATGTCAGGAGAATTATTGGAATTTTCAGGTTACGACCAACTGCCGGACGATACTCTTTGGCAAGAACCGGCTCCCTTACAAGTGCGTAGGATGCAAATGAGCCAATCAAGATGTTCCAGTGCATCAGGGGATACTGGGAAATCCTGAATACATTGTAAAGGATGAATGCCGTCAGGAACGGCATGGCAATACTTATCCCAACCAGCACCAGTTTTGATAACCGTTTGCGGTGGGGCTGGATCGGTACGAGCAGGTTGTCGATATCTTTCCGGAACGTGACAAGGACAAAAGGGATGCCAACCATGAGAAGCGGGGTGATAAGGTCGAGTCCTTCGGAACGTGGACTTGCGCTTGAATACAGGAACCAGATGGCTGCCACCGCCACTCCACCGAGAATTGAGAAAAGATCCCACCATTTCTGCGGCCGCTTGTGCCAGGGCTGAGTACGGGATATTTCCCGGAATGCCTGCATATTCATGAGTTTTTTATCATCAGGTTGTTGAGGAGGGAGATAGACAGGGGGAACCGTGGGGGCTTGCACCGGAGGATAGTGCCCGGGTGCTGAGGGTGCTGGAGAAACCTGCACGGGAGGCGATGGCGGGAAAGGAGAGGCGGGTGATTGTACAAGAGGTAAAGTTCCCGGGCGCCACATGCTCCCATCATAGAACAACCATCCTCCTGTCGAGGAATCCGGTTGCCACCACCTGTCGGACGGGTCCTGCACCTGGAGCAGATTCGCCTCGTTCTGGTACTGCTGGACAGTGATATCCGACCTGCGGTACCGGGCTGCCAGTTCCGCAAATCTCTGTTGTGCCTCCTCAAAATTCATCCCCGCCTCCCGAAACAAATTGATTATAGGTACTCTGAAATTGGAATCTTTATTTATTAACATTACGATATCTTTACCGTCTTCCTGCAAACAACGAATTTTTTTAAAAAATGGAGGTTATCCCATTGATTTCAATGAGGGTTTCTGTAACAAAAAGATTGACCGTGTCCGCTCAGACGAGAGTTGCATTTCGTATCACTGATAAACCCCGGTCCGTTCCCAACCAGTACGTCCCGTCCTTATCTTGTTTCATGACCTTGACCTCACTCCCGGCAAGCCCGTCCTTATCCGTGAGTATCCGCCATGTAGTGTTCCCGTTAAGAGCAACCCCATTATATTCGGAACAGATCCACATGCGGCCATCGAGATCCTGGTATATCGTCCGAATTGAGACACCAGGGAGTGCATCCTTGTCCGTCAGGGTGTGCCAAGACCCGTCCTGGAACCATGCGGCGCCACCGTCCCTGGTAAAACCCGCCGCTGCCCAAACGGTGCCATTATGGTCCAGACTGATGGAACTGATGGAATGGTGAGGGAGCCCGTCAGCGATCGTGTACTCTTTCCAGGCTGAACCATCGAACCGGTACAGAGCGCCGCGGGTAGGATCGGAAGACCCGACCCACAGGTTCCCATCCCAATCTACGAGCATGGTGTCAGCCGATGCTATAGAAGGATCATCGGGGCCAAACATCCCTGTCCAGCCGGTACCCCGGCTAATGAATACATTCAAATCAGTCCCGATTACGATGCTCCCGTCATGAAGCTCGGCAATACTGAGGGCCTTTTTAAACGGTACATCGTAGGCTGGGGCACTAATCACCCATGAATTGTTCCGGAACTGTACAAGCCCCCCGTCGTGGCCGATCCAGATTGTACCGGCATGATCCAAAAATATCTGCCGGACATAGCCGAATGACGGCGGGTCCCGGGGCAGTGTTTTCTGTTGTCGGGAGATCCGATCGATTAGGATCACCCCGTCTTTTCCCCCGGTCCACACGGTATCGTTATCGATCATGAGAGTATGAACCTCGCCAGGCGGACGGATAATCTGCCAGCCGGAAGGTGCGTTCATTACCTGGATATACCCAAGAAGACCCTGAAGCAGGAAAATAACCAGTATGATTACCATGATACCGGTACCAAGGCTGATGCCTGCCCTGATATAATGGCGGGTTTTTGGATCCAGCATACAACAACTCAACCGGTGCTGGCAGGGTATGTAATCCCGGCATCACAGAGATACCATGGGATCCACTGACCCAAAACCAGAGGATCTGTCCTGATTCTATCCATTGTTATTAACTCACCTATGTATCTCTTGGGTTTCTGTTCCCACAATCCGACCGTTCTCAAGGTGTATGATGGTATCTGCAAGTGTCCTTGCCTCGTGTTCATCATGGGTCACATATACCATTCGGGATTTACTGGTCCGCAGGGTTTCACTGATAAGTCCAAGGAGGCCTTCACGCAGGCTGTGGTCGATATTGGTGAGGGGTTCGTCAAAGAGCAGGGTATTCGGTTCCGGTGCCAAGGCCCGGGCGAGCGCAACCCTCCGTGCTTCACCACCGGAGATCTGGTCGGGGTACCGGTCTTTCAAGTGTGCGATCCCCATCCGTTCCATCATGCCTTGGATCTGTAAAAGAATGGTCTTGTCGGAGAGATTATCAACAGGGAACAAGATGTTCTGCAATACTGTCATATGGGGCCAGAGAGCAGAGGACTGGAAGACAAATCCCAGACTGCGTTCATACGGTGGCGCAACCACACAGGAATCGCTTACGATTCTTCCGTCAAACGTGATTGTCCCACGATCCGGGACCTCAAGGCCGGCGATCAGCCGGAGGATTGTTGTCTTGCCGCTACCGGATGGACCGAGTATAGCGATCCGGGCTCGGTCCGGTATAACAAAAGAAATATCCTGAACCGTCCAATGAGTGCCATACATCTTGCATATATTATTTATTTCAATCATTCCCCATCACTTCCGCAATAAAATACCATATTCCCCGATCTTCGGTACAGCCACTGCAGAGCGGCAATAGCACAGATCCCGGCTGCAAGCGTTAGCAGGGTTATAGCAAGGCACAATCCCGCGACCTCCCCAGATGCCCCATAATGGATATAATTGTAGATCCGTATGGTCATCGTTGTATGGCCTGGCGGTGCGACAATGAGCGTTGCCCCTAGTTCGGCAAGTGACAGGGTAGCAAGGATACCTGCAGACACCAGTAAACCCGGGGCAAGAAGGGGCAGGCGGACCCGGCTCCATTTTTTCCACGGGCTGCGGGAAAAGATCTCCGCAGCTTCAAAAAAGGCAGGGTCGATGAACCGCATCTGGACATAGAGTATGATAGCAGCAAACGGGGCAAACCTAGCTACCGCAGCAAAGACCGGCATAAGGATACCGGGGTATACTGCTGCCAAGGACGGATTATTCCAGAATGTGATCATCCCGATACCAATGAGAGGTGCAGGAATGGCAAGAGGGGCGAGCGCTATACACCATGCAAACGATCCACGAATTCCCGGTTTTTTCATTTCACCGGCAACTGCGATGGCAAGTGGCAGAGAGACCAGAATCACGGATGCAGCTATCAGCAGGGTGTAGACCAGTTCATCGGATGACCGAAAGACCGATCCAAAAAACGTCCCGAGAGTGCTGGTGGATAGGATAAGGCCGGAAAAAAGGACTAGTATTTGAAGGATAACGATACCCGCCGCTATTCCCTGCAGCAAGCGGTAGTACCAGGGAAAAACCGGAGGGTTTCCCCAGCGGTCAGATAGCCAGTTAGGGGTCTGGGCGAGTGTCCGTATGCCCGAACGGGAGAGAAAGATCACAATAATTGTAACCAGCAGCAGGGGGACAGCATAGAGGAATGCCTGCGTGGCACTGCCTGTTGCGCTGAACCGGGCAAAGATATCAAGGGCATAGATATCTGCACCGAAAAGAGACGGGACGCTGTAATCCGTGCAGCAGATCAGGAACAGGAACCCGAATGCCGCACCCAGCGCTGGCGCCGCAAGGGGAAGAATGATTCTGTAAAAAACAGTCATATCCGGCCTGAAGACACGGGCCGCTTCAATAAGGCGGACATCAACGGAAGCAAAAGCAACCCAGCAGAGAAAAATGGCTATAGGCAAAAGAGCCATCAGATCGACCCATGCTGAAGGAAGCCATCCGCTGACGGGGAAGAGCGGGAAATAAGCGTGAATGGCGGCGAAGACATCAAGCCAGGTGAGCGCATGGATATACGGGGGGATACCGGCCAGGGCGAGCAACAGGAGCAGGATGACGGGAGCAAAGGAACGGAATTTTCTCCAGAGAAACGTCGCCACAAGGGTCCCAACTAGGATACCGGCTGTTGCGACCAAAGTAGCGAGACTTATGCTGGAAAACAAAAGCCCGATCCTTCTGCCGGAAAGGTTGAAAGGAGAGATCAGGTCTGAACTTCCAGACAGCGATGTTCTGATTGCTTCTGCGATTAATCCGATAACCGGACTGAAGACCAGCCAGAAAAATATGATTATAGCGGCGATATGTATAACAGTAGATAATGAAATTCCGGAAAAATACTTCCGGATAAAATGTTGTGATCTGTTCATCTCTCTCATCTGATAAAGATCTCAATCAGGTCCTTTCTAGCAGGTTCAAATCCCAGGTAAACGTCCTGATAACTGACATTCATCAGTTTTATGGCAGTGTTGTTGATGCAGGGTGCAGGAACTGAGATATTTCTCGAAGGTATCTGGAGCCATCCTGCCAAAAAGAGGGATTCCTCGGTTGGGCGGCTGAGTACATAATCAATGAAGACCTTCCCTTCATCTGGGTGCGGAGATCCGGCAATGAGTGCAACGGTATCCGGTATAAAAAGTGTACCTATATCACTGTCCTGCTGGTCCGGAATCACGATGGCCACATGATCTCCCCGCTCAATTGCACCGCATGCGTCATCCGTATCCGTCAGGCCAAATGACAGTTGTCCGCTGGCAACGAGATCCCGCACGACCGAGTTGCCATCAACAACCCTGACTCCGCGTTCATATAACCTTGTATAAAATGACTTGGCTTTTTCCGTGCCCAGCAGGCTGTAAAGTGCAGCAGCCTGTGTTGAAGTTGTGCCAAACATCGGGTAGGCAATCCCCATGGAATTGCCAGTATATTCCGAATCCAGCATATCATAGATGGAATGGGGATACTGATCTGTTGTCAACCGGTCTGTATTGATAATGAAGACCCGCGCCCTGCCCCCGAAACCGGTCCAGTAACCCTCGGGATCCTTATACTGCCGGGGAATATCTGATCCCGATGGGGTCATGTAAGGAGAAAGTATATTCTGGTTTTTCAAGAGAATTGTCTGCCCGAACTCTGCGCTCCAGAAAACATCCGCCTGCGGCCGGTTCTTTTCTGCAATCAGGCGGTTGACAAGACCGGTAGTTTTTGTGGCCTCGACATCATAAACCGGGAGGACCTTTATTCCGGTCTGGTTTTCAAATTCATGGAAAACCGGTTCGGAATAGACCTGGTCAACAGAGGTATAAACGATGACCTCCCGGGACATTTGCGTCGCCGGGGAACGCGGAAGGAAAACGATGGCAAGGGTGATGATCAGAATAACAACAATCACAAACGGTACCACTTCTGCTGTTCGGGCCATCCTTTTTGCATTCTCCAAAAAACACGTAATCTGGTAAAAGATTGTATCGGGCATTTACTATTTCAACGTGTAGCTTTTACACCTCGGCAGGTCCCCAAAAAAGCCCTTGAATTCCCAAAAAACATAAAGAAGCTTTTTTCTGCCGTCAGGAATAAACGACATGTTGATAAATATGGTCTTTTGTCCAAAATGTGGTGGTCAGATCGAACCCGGCCAGTTGTTCTGCGATGACTGCGGCTCTCCTCTCGACCAACCGGCACCCCCTCCGCCGATACCGTCTTCCCCACGGGTCCCATATCCCCCGCAGGCAATGCCTCCTTCTCCCCTGCCTCCCGTACCACCGCCCATATATCCCCCTGTTCCGCCCATCCCGCCTGCTGCGGCGGGCTTTGTCGTCACACCAAAAATAATCATCGGTATTGTTGCCGTCATTATCATTATCGCTGCCGTGGTTTTTTTCGTCCTGCCCAGCACTTCATCATCCTCAAAAACCCGGAGCGGTGCCGGATCATCCGGCGGTTCCGGGCTTTCTGCTCCTGGAACGATGACACAGTGCGCGGGTTCGCTGTTCCTGTGCAACGGCTATTGCGTCGATCTCCAGACTGACAGCAGCAACTGTGGGGCGTGCGGTATCGCGGTCCAATCCGGAAAAACATGCCAGAATGGCCAGATAGTATCGGGATCGGGCTCATCTCCGAGTGTTAATTATGGGTCGGTTTCCACACCATCGACTACACTGCCGGTAATCACATCTCCACCACCTACACTGCCAGCCACCACTGCACCGGCCTGCCCCTCGGGTCAGTCCGAGTGTAACGGCGCATGCCGGAACCTGCAGTACGACAACATCAACTGTGGTGCCTGCGACGTGACATGCCCGTCAGGCCAGTCCTGCCAGAACGGGCAATGCATAGCTGCCTATTCGCCGCCACCGCCAACCACGGTTCCACAAACAACCCTCCCGTTGACGACGGCCCCGATACCGACACCCGGGTGCCCCGCTGGGCAGAGTCTCTGTGGCGCTTCCTGCAAGTACCTGTTGACAGACCCTGCAAACTGCGGGAGTTGCGGGCACGTATGTCCGTTGCATGAGTTCTGCACAAATGGTCAATGTGTCTGCACCGGGGCATCATACTGGATGGAGTGCAGCGGGGTGTGCACGAACGTTCACCAAGATAACAACAACTGCGGAGCTTGCGGGAGAGTCTGCCCGGCAACCATTCCGAACGGTCAGACACATTGCGATAGTGGTTCCTGCATGATCTCGTGTAACCCTGACGGGCATCTCAACTGTAATCAGAATATTGCCGATGGATGTGAAGTATACGTGATGAACGATGTGAACAATTGCGGGAACTGCGGGATCCGCTGTCCACTACATTACTCATGTATAAAAGGATCCTGCCTGATCCCGAAATGATTCCATTTTTCCAAACACAATATTAAAACACCGAACTTAATACTGAGACAGTGATAACTGCAATCCTTGGTGGCGGGCTTTCAGGACTTACGCTTGCCCGTCTCCTCCATGATCAGGGAGAGGATGTTGTCGTACTGGAAGCGGAACAAAAACCCGGAGGGCTCTGCCGTTCGGTACGGGAACAGGGGTTCACATTTGACATCGGCGGTTCCCACATCATCTTTTCCCGGGATACCGAAGTGCTGGCGTTCATGCGCAGGATGATTGAGGAAAACGAGCAGCGGAACATCCGGAATACGAAGATCTTCTACAAAGGGGCATATGTGAAGTACCCATTCGAGAATGGCCTCTCTGATCTCCCGCCCGAAGACCGGTTCTTCTGCATCAACGAGTTTGTCAAAGCGCAGATCGCGTTCGAGACCGGTTCAGTCACACACCCGGAAACCTTCAAAGAATGGATCTACTTCACTTTCGGCAAGGGAATCGCCGAGTGTTACATGATCCCGTATAACGAGAAGATCTGGAAGTACCCTGCTGACAGAATGTCGGTGCACTGGGTGGACGGCAGGGTCCCCCGTCCGCCGGTTGAGGACGTGATCAAGTCAGCGATAGGCATACCTACCGAGGGGTATACCCACCAGGCAGTCTTCTCCTACCCGCTCCATGGCGGGATCGAAGCGCTCGTCCATGCGATTGCTGCCCCGATCCAGGACCGGATCAGGACCGGATTTTCTGTCCGCTCTGTCAAAAAACGCGGCTCACGGTTTCGCGTCAGCGACGGAAGCAGTGAGGTAGAAGCAGATCAGGTCATCTCGACGATCCCGGTCCAGCACCTGCTCGCTTCTCTTGATGATGTCCCGACCGTTGTGCAGCAGGCGTGCGATTCGCTTGTCTGCAACTCACTGGTCTGCGTTGCATTCGGGATCTCGGGAAAGGTCCCGGACATCTCGTGGCTCTATGTACCTGACCCGAAACTCGGCAGGACCAACCGGATATCGTTTCCCTCTACCTACAGTCCTTACGCGGCACCCGTGGGCTGCGGGTCGGTCCTTGCAGAGATCACCCACCAGCCGGGCGACGAGGTCTCCCGCATGAGCGACGATGAGATCGTACTGGAGGTGACGGGGACACTTGAAGCGATGGGAATTGCATCAAGGGAACGGATCATCTATTCACAGGTGATGCGCCAGCCGTTTGCCTATGTCGTGTATGACCTCGAGTACCAGGACAATATCCGGATTGTACGGGACTACTGTTCCTCCCTTCGCATCCCGCTTATCGGGAGGTTCTCCCGGTTCGAGTACCTGAACATGGACGGGTGCATCCGCAGCGTGATGGATTTTGTAAAGACATATCCTGCAAAATAACCATTCCCTTACGCCATCACCCTTAATACCCGATATTATCAAAAACCATACAGGAGTTTATATGATCTCGGTAATCATTCCGACATTCAACGAGGAGGAGAACATCGCCCAGTGCCTCGTCTCGCTCCGGCACCAGACCGTGCCACGCAGCGAGTACGAGATTGTTGTCGTCGACGGCGGTTCAAAGGACAGGACCTGCGAGATCGCACAGAAGTACGCTGACAGGGTCTTTGTCCAGACCAGCAGGAAAGTCGGGGGCGCCCGCAATGACGGGATCATGGCGGCAACGGGAGATGTCGTGGCTATGACGGATGCTGACTGCATCATACCTCCAACGTGGATTGAGACAATTAAGAAGGGTTTTGTGGATCCGGGTGTCGTCCAGCTCTACGGCCCGGTCTATTCTATTGAAGAGGGCATAAAAAACTCGATCTCGCTTTTTTTTGCAAACACATTCTCACAGCTCGGGTACTACACGAGGATCTTCTACTACACGCTCGGGTGCAATACCGCGTTTCGCAAAGATGCTGTGGTAAAGGCCGGGATGTACCTCTGCATCGATGCGGGTGATGACCTTGAGATTGCGCTGCGCATGAAAAAGTATGGAAAGGTGCAATTTGACAGTGCGATGAAGGTCGGGTTCTCAATGCGACGGTACCAGCAGTACGGGTCGCTCAAGTCCATATACGAGTGGATCTATATCGTGGCACATGGCGGAGAAGTGCAAAAATTCAGTTACTCACAGAAAGAATACAAGTAAAAACCCACACCTTTCTGGTCTTTTTTATCGTTGGCGGCGATTGAACCTTCATGCTTTTTATGCTTGGGCATTCCACCTCCCCCTGACAGACTCATGCCATCCGGCCGCCATCACCTACCGGCACAAGTGCAGCAGAGGATCGCTTCCTTTGACCAGAGCGAGTTTGCCCGGCTGCTGGGGATGAAGGTCATAGAAGCACGAGATGGGTTTGCCCGCGTGGGGATGCCTTCTTCCGGCAAGAAAAACCCAAACGGGGTCATCCATGGCGGTGCAATCTTTTCCCTCGCGGACCAGGCATTTGGAATGGCGGCAAATGCCGGGGGGACCGACCGCGTGGCAGTCTCAATTCATATCCAGTACATCGCGCCGGCATCAGGAGACCTTACAGCGACAGCGGAACTGGTCGGTGAGCATGGGAGATATTCCACCTACCGCGTCATGGTGTATGAAGGAGAACGCCTCGTGGCGGAATTTGATGGCGTGGCAATCAGGATCTCATAAGAAACGCAGTCTGTGCCTGATAACCGGATAATGATGGTGTCTCCAATTCTATGTCATCTCGTTATTGCATTTAACCAACACCCGGATCCCTGATAGAGTTTCCAAACATTTTTAAGTGATACCGGTTTTAGCAATTAGTAAAAACATCTTCTTTAACAAGCCAGTATGCCATGAGGTACCTATGCCTATAATGAAGATACGCGGCGGTGATCTTGACCTCGTTGAGTACGAGTTTAAGACTTTTGTGCCAGGAACAAATATCAAGACCCTGGGATACGAGAAACGGAAGTATAAACTTGCCCCAATCAAAGGGACTGTGAAGGTTGTAGCACCGGCACGCATTCACCTGACCGTGCTTGACATGAACCGGTTTGCCCCTGACCACCCGGGCGGGGGAGGGGTCGGGTTTGCAATCCAGTGTTATTGCACGGCGGAAGTTGAGTGCACCAAAAGCGGACTTGAGATCGATTATAACCGTGAACCGATCATCCGCAATTTTGTCGAGGTCTTCAAAAAGACGACCGGATACCGCGGAGGGTTCCGGATACGGGCGACCGATCACGAGCATAAACACGTCGGGCTCGGGTCGACAAGCACCGTCATGATCGCGGTCGCCACAGCACTCAACGAAGCGGTCGGGGCACCGCTCTCCAACAACCAGCTGCGCACCCTGATTGGCCATAATTATGTCGAGGAAACAGCAGACGGAACCATCGCGTTCGGGTTTGAGACCGGCGTAGGTCCTGCGGTAAGCACCCACGGTGGCATGGCGTTGATGGGCGATGAACTCTCGCTTGTCTACCACCACCCCTTTGCTGAGGGCAAATACGTGCACATCGTAATCCCGCCGACCGACATCTCGTCCGCAGGCACAAAAGAGTTCGACCTTCTGATGAACAAAGCCCGCACGCTCGACTACCGCGACCGCGAGCTGAAGGCATACATGTTCCTCATGGACCTGGTCCCGGCGCTAGAGCGTGACGATTTATTGAAAATCGGCAATGTCATATGGGAGATTGAGTTCCGCGGGTCCAAACGGGCGGAGGTTGAGCACCACAGCTACGGGATTTATCACTATATGAACCTGCTACGCGAAGCACATCTCGAATTTGTCGGCATGAGCTCGGTAGGCCCATCCATCGCGGTTGTCACGGAAAAAGATCGCGCATCTATCGAGAAACTAATCAAACCCATGGGCCTTTCCGTTGCGATCAGCACAAAAGTGGACAACAAGGGCCTCACCATCAGCCGCAAGAAAGGAAAATAATCCCTTTTTCACCCTTTTTTAAAAAGATCATTATGAGTGCCAGATGCTTTTGATCCTGTACCCTGCTCATTCGCATTTCGGCGGGCGGTTCCGGTATGAGGAGATAAGCCCTGCAATAATGACAATGACTGTCGCAGCAGTGACAAGTATTACGAGGTAGATTAAGAGGTTAAGGTTCTGCCTGACGATTGGGATGGTTCCAAAGAAATACCCTGCAAGGACAACCCCAATAGACCAGACAACACCCCCCAGCATATTATAGGCAAGGAACCGCCGGTAATCCATCGAGCCGACTCCCGCGAGAAATGGTGCAAACGTCCGCACGAGCGGCACAAAACGGGCGACAAAGATCGTCATCCCGCCATACCGTTCATAAAACCCGTACGTGCGGTCAATATACTCTTTTTTCATGATATTGGGGAACCGGCACTGGAGGACCCGCAACCCGACATAGTTGCCGATCCAGTAGTTCACTGTATCACCGAGGACTGCGCCAAGGATGAACGCGACAAAGAGCCAGTGAAGGTCCAGCAGACCGCTTGCCGCAACCACACCTGCTACAAAAAGCAGAGAGTCCCCGGGAAGGAACGGTGTCACTACAAACCCGGTCTCGAAAAAAATGATGATGAAAAGGATGAGATAGGTCCAGATCCCGTATTGGTGGATAATCGTGGGAAGGTGCTGATCAATATTAATAAAAAGGTCGATGATTGCCGTGAGCATGCCTGCCAACAAGGTTGGAGGGATGTCTATATGAACCTGAGTATGAGAGGAGTATCCCGTTCCATCATGTGATAAAAAGAATATTTTTACATGTTCAATGGTTCTACCTTACCCTATATCAGGACAATCCGGGTCAATCGGGTGAGAGTTGCCCGGAGAATTTTCATAAGGAGAAAGGGATGTCGTGTTGTAGCGGGCTAATGGTAAAAACCGGGATTTTATTCATATGTGTTGTACTGGTGTGTATCCCGCCTGTTCTTGCATTCACCGCCCGGTCACTCGATATCACGGTCAATAAGGACGGTGACGCGACTGCAGTGTTCCAGTATTCACTGGAAGGGGTTATTGAGAACGCAATCCCCCTCCCGATGCTTGAGGGTGAATTGAAGAAAGGCCTTTCAACCAGCTCAGAGCCTCCGGATGTCATCTCGTTTGACCGGTCGAGTGCAACCCTTCTCCTGCGAAAATTCGCCCAAGTGAATAACGCCGGGACGGAGACAGAATACCTGACAGCATCTTTGGACTTTAAAAAAGCCGAGATCGCGTTAAAAAATTCCGCGCTCAATTATATGATATCGGCGGATTTTTCCCCGCAGGTCTCAAGAGTGACATTTCCTGACGGGTATGTCCGTGAATTTCTCGACAGCTCCACCCTGCCGTCA
>Ga0209048_10004112_pt1 | contig 13971 bp, 13 predicted proteins | sample FrelakmetCRP12CR_FD_187146 | JGI IMG/M metagenome (GOLD analysis project Ga0209048, IMG submission 187146) | Freshwater lake sediment microbial communities from the University of Notre Dame, USA, for methane emissions studies - CRP12 CR (SPAdes)... | ecosystem: Environmental > Aquatic >... | reverse complement strand
CCTGGAACTTGGTCCCACCGGCCTGATAGATGGAGGTGGTTATGGGATTGATCTGGCCCAGGTCGTCCAGCTTGATCCACAGGAATTCCAGCAGCTCCACGGCACGGTTGTAGGTCAGTGAGCCTTCATCCCTTTCTTTCTTGTAACAGGGCCACAGGATGCGGTCGAAGCGCTGGCCGATGCCCACGCTGTACCAGTCTATCTGCGCGGTGACCAGGTGGCAGAAGAAGAACGTCTGCAGCGCCTCGTGGAAGGTGCGGGGAGGATACTCAGGTACGCGCGAACATACTTCCGCGATCCTGAGATAATCCTCCTTGGCTATGCCCTTGGCAGAAGCCGCTTTCTGCAATGCCAACTCGGCATAACGGCGGGCGAAGGCGATCACCGCCTTGCAGCATATCTCGGCCGCATCATAGAAATCATTTTTCTCCTGGTATTCGGGATCACCTTCCGACAGCGACTTTCGCAGCCTGCGTACCTCCTCGATGATACCCATCAATCCCTTGGGGAAGACCCGGTCCTTGAAGTCGAGAGCGAAGCAACCAAGGGGCCAGAAGATGGTGAACATGGCCGTGGACTTGCTAGCCTCGATGAATTCTCTCAGATCGCCCGGCAGGGAAGCGAGGATTTTACCCTCGACATTTTTCTCGTACCAGAACGCGTTTATCTCGCGCAGCCTCCTTTTGCCTTCCTCGTCCAGGTTGTCCCTAAAGGCGTCGTCAATCTCCTCGTCCAGCCAGCGGCATGATATCTCAGGATAGGTGGGCAGGCTGTCGGGGGTGCTGGCGTAGTTGCCCACGATCTGTTCCCCCTCGAGAATATAGATGGTCATGTTGCACAGCAGATGATAGAGAGCCTTGGCCCTGCGTAGTATCCAAGGTTCCCCCTCGGTCTGGCGGTAAGACTCGGTGATCAGCTCCGCCCGTTCGATGCAGATCCTTACATTGGGATCGAGTTTCACCTTTACTGGCATGCTCACCGTCGGCCTCTCAGCATCGGTGATCTGGACCGCCTTGATCAGCCTACTTTCATTCAACAATTTCGCTGCATAACTCATTTTCTCACCCTCCCTATCAACAACACGTTTAAGAACAGCTACGTTGTATTGTATGAGTTTGATTAGAGTAAGTTATTCATGCAGCAAGCTGCATACCTCACACAACGCATATCTCTACTTTCTCTGATCCCAGATCCCGGCATTGCTGCGCAATTTCTTCCATCCTTTCTGATAAAGGAGTTACAAGGCTTTCCAGGCGATAATCCATTCCCAGACCTGCATACTTACCTGAACCCCACCGGTGATAGGGGAGCAGACAGAGTTTTTTAACGGACTGCATATGCTCAGCCAGTTCGGCGATCATGAAAAGGGTTTTATCGTCATTGAAGTTCGGGATCACGGGCACCCTGATCCAGATGTCCACCTTGCCATCGAGAAAGCGGAGGTTTTCCAGGATCACCTTGTTCTCCTTCCCTGTGGCATTCCGGTGGGCCTCTGAGTCCAAGTGCTTCACATCGAAGAGCACCAGGTCAACAAATGGGAGTACGGACTCAAGAATATGCTGCTGGACCATACCGGACGTATCGAGAACGGTATGGATGCCCAACCGTTTTGCCTCTTGAAGTAGAGCAAGGGCGAAGTCGGGCTGGTCCAGAGGCTCACCGCCGGAGATGGTCATCCCGCCCCCGCTCGTCTCATAGAAGGGTCGGTCCTGCACGACGGTGCCAAGAATATCCTCCACTGTCCTGTTTTCCCCAACCACCCTTAAAGCCTGAGTCTGGCACTTCTGGACACACTTGAAGCACCTGTCACATTTATCCCGGTCGAGCATCCGGACAAGCCGCCCATCTATTTCCTGAATACTGATGGCCCCCCGGTCGCACATGGCGAGGCAATTATTGCAGTGGCGGCAGAGGTGGAAGTGGGTGATGAGCTCGGGCCAGGGGTGCATTGATTCGGGGTTCGAGCACCAGGGGCAGTGCAGAGAGCAACCCTTGAGGAAGATGGTGGTGCGGATCCCCGGACCATCATGGATGCTGAACTTCTGAATGTTGAACACGATTCCGGAGAGGCCAGGTCCGCTCCCCCGGCCTAGATCTTCTCCATCAAACCATTTTTTCAACCGCTGTCTCCAAGCACCCGGATAACCCATATTCATGAGCCCCTGCAAATGTCGACCATAATATTGTCGACAATCAACCAATTATCATTATACTGGCTGTTCCATTCATGTCAAGATATATTTAAACGATACTCGGTGCAAGGAAACACTCGGGCGGATACATGTACTCTTCTTGTTCTCTGGCGCATTTTAGGATAAATACCTGAATATGGACGGACAGGTATTCACGAGTCGTTGGAGGTGGAGCGATGGCTATTGAATTCAAGGCTTCCCTTGGTCTAGCTGAACAGATAGCCGAGTACCTCGGATCCCGTATTATTCACCTGGAGCTCAAGCCAGGTGAGCGCATCCTCGAAGCGAAACTGGCATCGGAGATGGGCGTGAGCAGGGCCCCCTTGCGGGAGGCGTTGCGCATCCTGGAAAAAAACTGTCTTGTAGAAATCGTCCCCAGGCGCGGCGCCCGGGTAAGCGAGATGTCGGAGAATTCGATTCTCGGGCTCAGGGATGTGGTTATGGAAGTGCTCGGTCTGGTTGCTCAACGGGGCGTCGAGAACGGAGATATGGAAGACTTCGAAAAGGTCAGGGCTGCGGGACAGGCCTTAGAGGAGTATGCCGATATTGAGGACATTTCCGGATACCTCACTGCCACCCTGCAGTTCGCCCGCGCATCATGCTGGGCCACCAAGAATTCACTGCTGGAGAAGGTTGTTCTCTTCCTCTGGCCCATCACCAGCCGGGTGCAATATGCCTCCCTCATCACCCAGAAGAAGGGATTGAAGAAGAATTTGGGGTACTTCCAGCTTGCCCAGAAGTATTATCTAGAAGGAAAGGCAAATATGGCGGCCAAAGTCATCCGAGAGCTTGTGGACAATGAGACAAAGAATGCTATAAAGTTTGTACGTGAAAAAGGTTACGCATAATAAGCGATTGCACATAAAGTCTTATGGACAGGTATTTCGAGGGTTTTTTAGGGCAATTATAAAAGAGACTCTGAAGGGCGAGAAGAGAGGATGCTGGCACCTCTAGGCCAAGGCCAGGCACAGAGTGCGGCGAGAAGACCGAATACGTAAGGGCCGCACACGCCGCGGAGCCTGAGACAACCGGCATGTCCAGGGAATATGATTAGCTTAGTCATAGTGAGGAGCCGTTTGCATGTCATATATCCGACAAAAAGCGATTGCAGGATTGATGATAGGTGACTCTTTCACTGTTTCACGCACATTCACCGAACAGGATTCGATTACTTTTGCTGATATAACCAGGGACTATAACCCCGTGCACTTTGATGACCGCTTTGCAAAGGCAAAAAATTTTCCTGGTCGAATTTGTCATGGACTTTTAGTCGCCAGCCTTCTCACTGAGGTCGGAGGACAAATTGGATGGCTGGCATCAGAGATGAATTTTTGTTTCAAGAAACCGGTATATTTTGGTGATACAATAGAGTGTCATCTCTCCATTACTTATCTTGATGATAGAAATAGAGCCAAGGCTGTGACTGTGTTCAAAAACCAAAATGATGAGATTGTCATAGAAGCATCTGTAACTGGAATTATCCCAGGTTCTCCAGAAAAGCGAGTTATGGAAGTCATGCTGGCAGAAGGAGACCCCACCAACAAAAGTCGCTAAAACAAGTTATATCAATTCCAAGTTGATATGCAATTATTAGCTGTTTTGCAGATTCACTACTAACCAAGCTGTGACATTATAATATAACAAATCGTCTAGGATTTGATATTAGTCGGATTTCGTGGGCTCGTCATAGCATCCGTGAGATGTGACAGTTTCGAGTTGCCTCGGCGAGCCCTAACCAAGGGCTTCAGCCGATTTATTGCACGCTTTGCTTTACGCAAACACGCTGTACCCTGCCGTTGAATGAAGATTCCTTCAATAAATCATTGGCTTCAAAAGACCTGAAAAACTGATGAGTTCGTGTGCCAAACTCAACGCTTTGCCCATATTGATGATTACTTCGAGAACTCAACGCTTTTGAAGAATCTGAAAACCAATGATCTCAGAATAAGATCTAAGAAAAGACCAAGCCATCTTTATGTATGATCCCTGTTCATCTTTTCCACGAGACACTTGATCCGGGGAAAGATCTCTGGGATAAGCAGTGTTGCAGATTGTGTCGGCTGATGACTTGACAGGAAGGGTTATAAAGATATGTCAGGATTCCATGAGAAGATCATAACAGCCTTGAAAGAAGCGGCTCTCATTCTTTTCCTGAGCCTTGTTCTGGCCTTTACAATCAATACCCTCAGGCCCAGCGGGCTTGCGATCATATCTGTGCATGCCCAGCCGAAAGAGGCTGGAGCACCCATGATCAATCCCAGGATATATTCTGCGGATGATTGTTTGCAGCTCCTTCAAACAGGCAAAGCAGTATTCCTCGATGCACGGGAGGCAGCCTTGTATAAGATGGGTCACCTCCCGGGGGCGCTCCATGTGCCCAAGGAGAAGGCAGAGCAGTATCTGCCGCAGCTCATAGGGCTGGAACGAGGCGGCAAGGTCCTCATTGCATATTGCGACGGGCAGGGTTGTATGAAGGCACAGGAGCTCATGAAGATCCTCCAGGGCAAGGGTGTCAGGGCGCCCGGCCTGTTCTCGGAAGGCTGGGAGGGATGGATGGGGAAAGGGCTTCCCATTGATGAGGGGGCAGGTAATGGATCAGACAGCACCTCAGACAAGAATTAGCCCTTATATTGCGCTGGCGTTCCGGGTTGTACTCGGGTGTATGTTCCTCTATACCGGAGTGGTCCATGCCCTTGACCCGAAGGGATTTGCCGATGCAGTCGCCAACTACCGGATCCTGCCCGCAGTCCTGGTGAATCCCTTTGCCGTGGCGCTCCCTCACGTTGAGATGATAACCGGCATAGCCCTCATTCTCGGCATACTTATCCCCGGCAGCTCGCTGATCATTGCCGGGCTCCTGTTTGTGTTCGCACTTGCCCTGGGCATAGCCCTCGCCAAGGGCCTTGATATCTCATGCGGGTGCTTTACCACATCGAAAGAGGCCCAGAGCATATCCTGGATCTACCTCGTCCGGGATCTTGGCCTGCTTGCCATGGCGGTCTTTGTCTTCTATTTCGATACAGGCGTGGCTTCGATTAGGAAAATACGTGGCTTGAAACGTTAGACAGTGCAGGGTAGGCACCAGGCCTGCCCCTACAAGCATGCTGATCACTCAATGTATGCAACACACCCGATCTCCACAAGCACATCCCTTGGCAGCCTGGATACCTCAACCGTGACGCGGGCTGGTTTGATATCTCCAGGAAAGAAGGTGGCATAAACCTCGTTCATTGCTGCGAAGTCATTGAAGTCCTTGAGGAAGACTTCGGTCTTCACGACCCGGTTAAGTGATAGCCCGGCTTCTTTCAGGATCGCCTCAATATTTTTCAGCACCTGGAGCGTCTGATCCATGATGCCCCCTTCAATGATGGAGCCTGTTGACGGATTCAGGGCTATCTGTCCGGAGACAAACACGAAGCCGCCAGCGACAACAGCCTGGGAGTAGGGGCCGATAGCCTTCGGTGCTGCCTGGGTATTAATGGCAGTGATGGATTGAGCCATCTTCAATGCCCTCCTTTTTTGTCTGTTCAAGGCTGTATCATACATGCAGAGAAGTGATCCATGGATTTCAAATAATAAGCTCTTTTATGAGGGAAATATGGTTTTTTAAGACTTCCTCGACCCTTGAACTTCTGCTAAGCTAATAAGGTATCCCCCTTTCGGGATAGACCGGTTGCAGTAAAAAAGGAGTCGCCCGGATGAAATCTGTTTTTGTATATACATCTGCATTCGATACCTACTGCCTTGGGAGCGACCATCCCTTCAAGCCCTACAAGGCCACCATGGTCTATGAACTCTGCTATCGCTATGGCCTCTTTGGCCACCCATGGATAAAGGTGTACGAGCCCAAGCCGGCTTCAGCCGAAGTAATGGCCGAGTACCACTCATTAGAATACATCGATGCGCTCAAAGGGTGTAATAGCGGCAACTTTGATTTCACCATGCTCCAATATGGGCTGGGTACGAGTGACAACCCCATTTTCAAAGGTGTCTTCGATTTCTCTCTCCTTGTGCTTGGCGCCACCGTAGCCTCTGCCGAATTCATTGCATCAGGCGAGGCTGACACCACGTTCAGCGCTGTAGGGGGACTTCACCATGGCGGGTTGGGACACGCCGAGGGGTTCTGCTATGTGAACGACATCGTGATAGCCATCAAGCGCCTTTTGGCAAGGGGTTTCAAGAGGGTCCTCTACATCGACATCGACGCCCACCATGGTAATGGGGTTCAGGACGCCTTTTATGACTCAGACCAGGTTCTGTTCATATCATTGCATCAGAATGGCGAGAGCCTCTATCCGGGCACGGGTTTCGAGAACGAGATCGGCCAGGGCAAGGGCCTTGGCTTCACGGTTAATCTGCCGCTTCCGGAATACACGGATGACGAGACATATATCAGGGCCTTCAAAGAGATCTACCCCCCCCTTGTCAAGGCCTTTGAACCCGAGTGCGTAGTGGCCCAGATAGGGCTCGATACCCTCAAGAAGGACCCGCTGACGAACCTGCGTCTTACCAATAACGGTTTCTGCGCGGTAATGGAGGAGATCCGCAAGAGCTGTCCCAAGGTGCTTGCACTCGGCGGCGGGGGCTACAGTGTGCCGGATGTTGTGAGGGGCTGGACGCTCGCCTGGGCCATATTAAACGGGATACATCCGGTGGATCACTATGCAGGCAGTATAGGAAGCGGGGTATATGGCCCGGGCCGCGGCATCGACGAGCTCAGGGACCAGCCCTACAGAATATCGGATGCGCTCAAAAAGTCAGTGGACAGCTATGTGGACAATAAGATAGCCTATATCAAGTCCAATGTGTTTCCCATCCTCGGGATCAGATAATGATGATGGGGCTATAGGTTCCTTTCGAAGACAGGGCCGGGGAGGTATTTCATTTAAGGGGATGAATCTATGGATGAAGAAAAGAAAGAGGAAATAAAAGGTTATACCTTTACGGATAAAAGAGGACTCGATAAGGAAGAAACCCAAGAAGGTAAAGAAACCAAAGAGTTTGATCCTCAACCCCCGGATGAGAAAGACCAGATGGGTCCTGACCAGGCCATTGATTTTACAACATTGATCATGAGCCTTGCCAGTTCCGCCCTGGTCAGCATGGGCAGAGTGCCTGACCCTGCAACCGGCACAGTCCAGAAAAATTTCGGGTTTGCCCATCAGAACATCGACATCATTCACCTCTTGCAGGAAAAGACCAGGGGGAACCTCTCGGCCGATGAGGAACGCCTGGTAGAACAAGTACTTTACGAATTACGGATGAGCTATATCAGCGCGTTGAAGGATGAGAAATGACAATCAAGAGAAAATTCGGATTCTACGGTATCCTGCTCATGGTGGCAGTATGTTCGGCGTTCATTGGGATGTTTATTGCCTCCACCCTGAAGGTGGGTTCAGTGAGCGAAGCCAATACCTTCTGGAAAGAAGGCTCTGCACCGGCCCAGATGAAGGTCCCTTTGCCGGGTTTTTCTGCCCTCGCCAAGGAGGTAACCCCCACGGTTGTGAACATACGAACCACCAAGAATCTGGCGAATAAGGACATGTATCGCAAGTTTGAGCCGCCGCCAGGGTATGATGAATGGTTCGACGAATTTTTTAAGAAGTTCTTCAACAACATGCCTGAACAGGATCTCCAGCAGCGAAGCCTTGGATCCGGCTTCATTATCTCTGCAGACGGATACGTGCTGACCAATAACCATGTGGTCGCAGGCGCCGACGAGATCTTTGTATCGCTGGCCAATAAGGAAGAATTCAAGGCCAAGGTGGTGGGGACGGATGATAAGACGGATATTGCGCTCATCAAGATTGATCCTCAAAAAAACAAGGACTTCCCGGTGGCAGTGCTTGGCGACTCGGAGGCCCTGGAGATAGGGGAATGGGTCATCGCCCTCGGCAATCCCTTCGGATTCGGCCATACGCTCACCCAGGGGATTGTATCAGCCAAATCACGGATCATTGGCGCCAGTCCCTATGACAATTTCATTCAGACCGACGCAGCCATCAACCCAGGCAACTCGGGTGGCCCGCTGCTTAACATGCAGGGACAAGTTATTGGTATTAATACTGCCATTGTGGCATCCGGGCAGGGCATCGGATTTGCCACACCCATCAACATGGCCAAAGAGATACTCTCTGAGCTGAAGGATAAAGGAGAAGTGGCGCGAGGGTGGCTTGGTGTGGCTATCCAGGAAGTTACGCCAGAAATCGCACGCGCCGTAGGCCTGAAAGAGGCCAAGGGTGCAATGGTCACAACGGTTTATACCGGGGACCCGGCTGACAAGGCAGGGATAAAGGCCGGTGACATCATCCTCAAGATCAACGCGCAGGAGGTTACTGATTCCCACTCGCTTACGAGGATGGTCGGCAGCCTGAAACCTGATGCAAAGATTGTAATTACGGTCTGGAGAGACGGCCGTTCCATCGATCTTGCCACAAGGCTGCAAAAGAGGGTCGATGAACATGTGGCCAAGCTCGGCAAAGGTCCTGTGCATAAAGATCAGGGGCTCAAGGACAGGCTCGGGCTCACGGTTATGGACATCACACCCGAGGTGCAGAGGGAATTCAACATCCCGGAGCCCGGCGGTGTGATTGTGATCGACATCGACCCCAAGGGCATAGCTGTGAAAGGCCAGATCCAGAAGATGGACATCATCAGGGAGGTTGATCGTAAGGCTGTCAATTCCACACAGGAATACCTTGCGGCCATCTCTACAAAGAAAAAGGGCCAGACCGTTCTGCTGCTGGTAGTGAGGGGTTCGAAACCCATCTATGTGGCTGTAGACGTTCCGTGAAGATCTTAGCCCCGGCCAAGATCAACATCTACCTCGAGGTGGTCGGGAAGAGGCCGGACGGTTACCATGAGCTGCGTACCATCATGGTGCCTCTTGGATTTGGAGATGAGATCTTTATTTCAGAGGCCCCTTGCGAGATTACCCTTGATGCGCCAGGATGCGCTTGCCCTTATCAGGACAATCTCGCCTACCGGGCTGCACGGCTCTTTCTTGACAAAACCGGCATACCAAAAGGTGTTACTATAAGGGTCGTTAAGCGAATCCCTATTGGTGCCGGTCTGGGCGGAGGCAGCAGCGATGCATCAAGCGTATTGCTTGGTCTGAACAGGTTCTTTGGGGCAGGGCTTTGTAGAGAGGAACTCGCAGGTCTTGCAGGCAACTTAGGCGCTGATTGTCCCTTTTTCCTCTATCAAAAACCCATGCTCATGGGCTCGCGTGGTGATGTCCCCATATCAGAGGTAGTACTTACGGACCGTGCATATCTTATTGTTATTCCTCCATTTAGCATAGCTACTGCCACCATTTTTTCAAAATTTACCTTGCCATTGACTCTTGACGAGGATAGAATTAAAATAGTCAACGCTAAGTACCACTGTATTGTGCCTGAGGTTTGGGTCAAAAATGACCTTGAATCTGTGGCTTGTAATATTTATCCCGAGCTTACGAGAATAAAAGAAGAGCTTATCAGTTCAGGGGCGCTGAAGGCCGGCATGTCAGGTAGCGGTTCGGCTGTTTTTGGTGTTTACGAATCACAAGCTCATCTTTGCAGTGCATTGAGCCGTCTTGCACGGCATGAGGGGTATAACTATATACCCACAACAAGATTGACGGGGGATATATATGGAGATTACAGAGGTTAAAGTGTTTCCGGTCAAGGATAATGATAAGCTTAAGGCGTATGCTTCGATTGTCTTTGATGATTGTTTTGTCATCCGCGATTTGAGGGTTATCAGCGGGACAATGGGGTTATTCGTAGCGATGCCTTCCAGGAAGCGCAAAGATGGTTCCTTTAGGGACACTGCGCATCCCCTGAATATGGAAACGAGGGACAAGATCGAGAAGTCCATACTCGAATCCTACAAAGTAAAGATTGCCAACGAAGTACAATTCTAATATAGTCCCGTCCCGGTAACCGGATGGCTTTGTGTACTGGGATGTCGTCTAATGGCAGGACACGAGATTTTGGATCTCGTTATGGAGGTTCGAATCCTCCCGTCCCAGCCATATTCTGCAAGGTGAGACTGCCTTGGCGAAGTCGCTCGCGCAAGAATATCCTTCGGTGCCCTGATACTCCAGGAGGAAAATGAATTATGAACTCAAGCATCTGTATCCTGACGGGGAACTCCAACCGGCCTCTGACCGAAAGCATCTGCAATATCCTTGGCCTTGAGCTCGGCCGTGGTGATGTAAAGCGATTTTCCGATGGAGAGACCTCGGTGGATATCCATGAGAGTATCCGCGGAAAGGACATCTTTATCGTTCAGTCCACCTGCTCACCCACGAACGAGCATCTCATGGAGCTCCTGGTGATGCTTGATGCCACCAAGCGTGCATCCGCAAAGAGGGTCACGGCTGTCATCCCTTACTTCGGATATGCCAGGCAGGACCGAAAGGCATCGCCCAGGGCCCCTATCACTGCAAAGCTTGTTGCCAACCTGCTGACCGTTTCGGGAGCGGACAGGGTGCTCACCATGGATCTCCATGCAGGCCAGATCCAGGGTTTTTTCGATATCCCGGTTGATAATCTCTATGCCAAGCCCGTCATGCTGGGCCATATCCGTGAGAAGTATCCTGATGACCTGTGTATCGTGGCGCCTGATGCCGGGGGTGTGGAAAGGGCCAGGGCCTATGCCAAGCCGCTCAAAGGCGAGCTTGCCATCATCGACAAAAGGCGAGAGCGGGCCAACGAATCCAATGTGATGCACATCATCGGTGATGTAACCGGCAAGATATGCCTCATTGTGGACGACATCGTGGACACCGCAGGTACCTTGACCAATGGCGCGACAGCCCTCATGGATGCCGGAGCCAGGAAGGTCGTGGCATGTTGCTCGCATGCCGTACTTTCAGGCCCGGCCGTCAGCCGTATCAGCAATTCCGCCATAGAAGACCTCATCGTCACCGACACCATCTTGTTGAAAGACGATGCTATAGCATGCGGCAAGATCACGGTACTGACCGTGGCTCCTTTGCTGGCCGAGGCCATCAAGCGCACCTATACAGGTTCATCGGTAAGCGAACTGTTCCTGTAACCCCGGATTTTGCGTTTGAAGGTACCCATAATAGCTGTATGCGCATTGGGTGGTCTTAAGCATGAAACTCATAGCGACCATGGTATTGTTTTTTTAAATTAGGTCCGTTCAAAACATCAATCTCGCAGCCTTTGTGGAACGCTAATTTTATCGGTCCTTCAAGGCTGCGAGATTGATGTTTTGAACGGATCAGTTTTTTACTCTCCTTAAACGTAAAATCTGGGTTAAAAAACAATTTCTTTGGCATTCCTTATGTGCCATGTCCCAATTCAGGCCTGAACTGAAGCGCCTCTGCAATATGCTCAGCCCGGATGTCAGGACTCGCCTCAAGGTCTGCGATAGTCCTGGCCACCTTGATGACCCGGGTGAATCCCCTCATGCTCAGGTTATATCTCTTCATGGCAGCGATGAGGAGCCCTTTTGATGTTTGGTCGATTTTGCAGTTCTCTTCAAGACGGTTATCCGGTGTCTTTGCATTCAGAACGCCCCTGTTTATCTGGATAGAATGTGCTGCCATAACCCGCTCGCGTACGAGTCCGGACGAGAGTTTGTCCTTGGGGGCCAGCACGTTCTCGGCATCCACAGGGTCCACCCAGACATGGAGGTCGATACGGTCAATGAGAGGCCCGGATAGGCTTGAGCGGTATTTGGTTACCAGGTTTGGTGGGCATCTGCATTCCCGTGACGGATGTCCAAGATATCCGCAAGGGCAGGGGTTCAAGGCAGTCACGAGCTGGAAACTCGTATTAAAGGTGTAGGAGAAGTTCGCTCGTGATACTGTTACATGCCCATCCTCTAAAGGTTGACGCATGGACTCCAGGGCGCTTCGTTTGAATTCAAGCAGTTCGTCAAGAAAGAGGACCCCATTGTGTGCAAGGCTCACCTCTCCTGGCGTCGGTATGGTTCCTCCACCGATGAGTCCGGCAACTGAAATGGTGTGGTGTGGCGCCCTGAAGGGTCGGATGCTTACGATGGTGTTTCTCCTGAGCTTGCCCGCAGCAGAATAGATAGAGGTACACTCCAGGATCTCTTCTCTGGTCAGAGGCGGCATGATGGTAGGCAAGCGTTTTGCCAGCATGGACTTGCCTGCGCCTGGAGGACCGACCATGAGGAGATTATGACCGCCTGCAGCGGCAATCTCCAGGGCGCGCTTGGCAAGGGCCTGTCCCCTTATCTCTGAAAGGTCGAGTCGTGCAGAGTCATGTGCTTTGAGTTCTGTCTGTGGTGCTTTCCACAAGGCGATCTCGGCGCCCCTAAGGATTGCAAAGGTCTCTTTGAGGCTTTTCACCGGCAAGACTTCAACCTCTGCAAGTTGTGCCTCATGGACGTTGGCGGCCGGGCAGATGATGCCTTTGAGCCCCATGCGCCTGGTGAGAAAAGCAGCCGAGATAACACCGCGCACGGGCCGGACGCTGCCATCAAGACCAAGCTCTCCCATAATGAGATAGGTGCTCAGAATTTCCCTGGGTACCAAGCCCAACGCAGCCAGGATGGCCACGGCTATGGGGAGGTCGAAGGTCCCTCCTTCCTTTCTCACATCCGCAGGGGCAAGGTTGACGGTGACGCGCCTGGGTGGAAAGTCAAGGCCTGAATTGAGAATGGCCGATCTGACCCGCTCTCTGCTCTCCTTGACCGCGCTGTCGGGCAGACCTACGATGGATATGCTCGGCAGACCTCCCTGGATGTCAGCTTCCACTACAACACCAAGCGCATCAGTCCCCCACAGGGTGGCTGATTGCACGCTCGCCATCATTATAATGCCATTTTAACAGAATCATAAGGGAGAAGTCCAGACCCTGAATACTCTTTTGTAAGTTTCAATTCTTATCTTGTGGTTTATCTTACCAAGAACACTAAGGAAAAAAAATTATTTGTTTTGGCTATTGACAATGCCCTTGTCAGAAGTACTATTCAAGTTACGAATGCGTAAAGACTGTGGTTTGGTCTGGCGCGTTAAGGCTGGGCAAGACAAGTCGTGGCGTGGTGAGGCACGACAGAGCAAGGCGTGGTAGGGCCGCGCAGGGCAGGATTTAATGCCCCTGTTTGAATGAATGACCTTTACATCCCAGCCAGCCGACCAATACTTTGCGCATTCCAAAGGGCGGGCTTTCATGGCTCGCCCTTTTTCGTTAAAACGAACATCACAGAGCATCGCAAGCAATGAAGGTCACCTTGTTCCCAAGCTGGAGCTTGAGGTCAAGTAAGAATCTTATCACTGACGCTCACGAACTAAGAAAGATAATGAATCATTGCTTGCCCTTTCATGGGTCTTTCGTATATGGGGTGTCCTTTGAATGAAAGGAGTAACCCAATGGGAATCATGTCGAACACCGTGAGCATATACCAGTACAAGGTCATCGGAGAGCTAAAAGGTGTTGCCTGGGTGCAGGAATGCCTGGGCAAGAACGGGTTCATGCCCATCGATACGACCACCGATGAGGAGGCGCTAGGCTGGGTGACCCTCGATGACCACACAAGCACTGATTTTGATAATGAGAATGTATTCAGGCGTGACCCCTACTATGCGTTTGCCTTGCGGAAAGACCAGCGCAAAGTCCCCACAGCGGTGCTGAAGAACCTTGTGGACAAGGAATGTGCAAGATGGCTTGAGGAACGGCCTGCCATATCGCGCATGCCCTTCAAACGCAAGGCCGAGATCAGGGAGAACCTGCATGCGTCGCTCCTCTCAAAGACCCTGCCCGTGCCGGCGACCTATGATGTCGTCTGGAACACG
>Ga0209048_10004111_pt1 | contig 13971 bp, 16 predicted proteins | sample FrelakmetCRP12CR_FD_187146 | JGI IMG/M metagenome (GOLD analysis project Ga0209048, IMG submission 187146) | Freshwater lake sediment microbial communities from the University of Notre Dame, USA, for methane emissions studies - CRP12 CR (SPAdes)... | ecosystem: Environmental > Aquatic >... | reverse complement strand
TGAATCGGCCTGTTTGATCAGAAGGCTTAGCAACTAACGAATCAAATTCTTCGCAAGCAGATTCATCAGTATCTATACCATAAAGCTGATATCATTTCAATCCACTTTTGATATCACACGGAATGGCGGCGCAGCTCGGGGAGGCGGAAGTCTATCCTCACGTATTACCAAGCACTTTTTTTGATTTGAAAATCCAGGCCGGTCTGATATAATATTGTACGCTATGATCAGGGAAATCAAACTGCACGGAAGCGCCAAAGAAAAACTGGACTATTTCGTCACTATTACAGGCGCTGATTTAAGCAGCAGGTACTATTATGAGTCTCTCCCGGAAGGCGACCGTTTCTTTTCCGGCAGGAACGAATTCATTATATCTGAAACCGGCATCAGCTATACGGGGACCGGCGGCAGTCTGTGTGAATACATGTTCGGCATCGACCTTCCGCTCAAGGACCTGCTGCGAAAAGACGTCTCCAACCGGCTGGTCATGTACGGCGCATTCTACGATACCATCGACAATATCACGTTCACCAACGAAGCGGCAGGCAAGGAATCGTTCGACCACGTCTTCCTCACCGGTCATGCAGTCTCGAACTATTATTTCTTCGTACACACCATGCAAAAGGTCGAGTTGAAGGACCTTCAGCGCGACATCCTCAGAAACATAGGCAAACAGCTCAAGCGGAGCACGATGGTGGGCGCGGCTGACGACACGAGACTCTGTCTGGAGATCTTCGAAGCGCTGGGAGACCCCAAAGCCCTCGTCTTTCTGTTCCGCCTGCGGAACAAACACAATGAAGAATACTTCCATACGTTCAATAAACTCTATATTGAGCAGAAAATGCTTTCCCCGGAGGCCCGTGCCGCTCTGGACGCCCTGGCAAAACAATACAACATCATCCCCTATCAACAGGAACGTATCAAGATCGACGGGATGTATAAGCTTCCTGAAAACAAGAAAATTGTCGATGAATATAAGGATATACTCATTACCGTATCGGAAAAACGTGAGGTAAACCCTTCGGAACTCGCGAAGCTATCGCGACTCCGTACCTTGAGCCTGCGCCTCAACATACCGCACACGCTGTTCGATACGCTCGACGAGCTCCTCCTCAAAGATATGCGGATAATCGAGGTGGAGGAACCCGACTACGTGCGGGACACGCGTGCGATCTTTGAGGGGCTGTTCTTCAGGGCGGACAAAATACGAGGCCATCTTTCGCAGGAGGACCTCATCAAACTTTTGAGGGCCAAACAGAAATCCACCTCCCTCCACGACCAGGCCTTCGAAGGACTCCTGCTCGACACGGTCCGCGCCTGCGACGAGCATGCGAGGGACACCAATGATATGTCTGTTCTCGAATCTATGAGTTCCATCATCACCTACTTCGATCGGTATGACAGCACGGCGACTATGATCAGTAACCTCGCTTTCATGGAGAACTCGACCTTGAGCGAAGACAACATCCGGAGTCTCTCCGGCAACAAGGCGGTCTTCGACCAGATCAGCGATACTCTTTTCCGCGAACTGTTCATTGATCCTCTGCGGGAGAACCGCTACCTGACCCGCTACGGCCGCAAAAAAGTCGAGGGGCTCTTTCCGGGGCTTTTGCAAATCAAGACCGGCGATACCACGTACCGGGAACTTGCCGCATCGCTCGCGAAGGTCAACGATGACGACAAGCTGTATAACGCTATCCATCGCTACATTAAGGACCGGTTCAAGAGCATCTACGCGGAACTGAATTCCAAAGAAGACCAGGAGATATTCATTCAGGACCTCAACCGGGAGATTCAGTCCAGGGGGATCTTGGAGGGCCCGGTCCCGCACAGCGTATTCGAAGAGATCATCCTCGATATTCGGAAAGAGTCCTTCTATCTCAACAACCTCCTCCCGCATATCATCGTGTCCCGTGACAGCCGTGTGCGCGAAGACTTTCTCATGAATAGCGGTCTCGACCGGTTCTACGTTGAGGAACTCGAAAGAGACTACTTCGATATGAACAAAATCAAGGAAAACATCCTCGAAGAGATTAGAAAATGACCATGGCGCATGTACGGATATTGGACCGATATATATTTAGCGAGATGCTGCCACCATTTTTCCTGAGCATGGCGGTACTCATGCTCGTTCTCTTCCTCGATAAGATGTTGCGATTGGCCGACCTGGTAGTCTCCAAAGGCGCCACGATAGTGTCGGTCGTTAAAATACTCATCTATGTGGTGCCGGGTTTCCTGGTTATCACTATCCCTATGTCGCTCCTCGTCGCTTCACTCACGGCCTTTTCGCGCCTCAGCACCGACTCCGAAGTGACCGCCATGAAAGCCTCCTGCATTAGTCTCTACAGCATGATCCGGCCGGTATTGCTCTTTGCGCTGGTTTCCTGTGCGTTGACCGCGGTGACCTCGCTCGTTTTGGTGCCCGGCGCTGATACCGCCCTCAAATCACACGTGTTTAACATGGTAAAATCCCGGGCCATGGTCGGCATCGAGCCCGGCGTATTCAGCAGTACGTTCGACGGCATGGTGATTTACGTCGACAAGATGAGCTCGCTTGACAAGATTGAGGGCATTTTCATTTCAGACGAACGATCCGCCAATGAGCCTCATGCCATCACGGCCAAGCGGGGCAAGCTTATTGCCGATCCGGAGTCGTTGAATGTCACTCTCGCCATGCAGGATGGCTCGATTCACTTACAGCCCAAAGACGATCGGACCTACTCGCTCATGGGATTCGACTCCGCCCGCCTCTATCTCGACATCAGCAACACGCTGCTGCAAAAGGGATCTCCCCAACGAGGGTACGAAGACATTGGCAGTATTGAGCTGGTCCAGGAGATCAATCGGTTACAGAAAGAGGGTCAACCCGCGTACGCTCCGGAGGCCGAACTGCACAAACGGCTGTCGATCCCCTTTGCCTGCATTATCCTCGGGCTGGTTGGGGTCCCGCTCGGCATACGGCGGAGCCGCTCCGGAAAATCAGCCGGCGTGGCCATCGCCCTCATGGTGTTTCTGGTTTACTATATCATTTTCGGCACCGCTACTAATCTTGCCGCAACCGGGACCTTCCGCCCCGCCCTGGCATATTGGATACCGAATTGCGTTATGGCCCTCGCGGCCGGGATCTTTGTGTTCATAAAAGGACGAGAAGTAGATTTTATGATCGGGAACAGAATCAGCATGCTGTACTATGACATCAAGAACCGGTTTAACAAGATCGGAAAGCCATAATCCAGACAAGCTTCCGACAAGTCGGAAACAAACCGAAAGCATAAGATTATTTCATATGGAGTTCACAAGACCCTCATGATGCTGCTCAGCAAACACATATTCAGGGAGTTTATCTCCCTTGTCGTGGGTGTTCTCATCAGCATACTGATCGCGTATCTCTGCGTCGATTTTCTGCAGAAGGCGGATAGGCTTATTCAATATCATGCAACCATCCCCCAGGTGGCCGTATACTTTCTCTACAGTCTGCCTAACATGGTCACCATGTCGCTTCCTATGGCCACGCTCATTGCGGCGATCCTCTCGCTCGGCGGCCTCTCGCGCCACAACGAGATCATCGCCATGCGTGCTGGCGGAGTGAGCCTGGCGAAGATTGTCGCGCCGATGCTCGCGGGCGGTTTGTTGATCTCTCTCTTCGGATTCATCAACAACGAGTTCATTATGCCGGCCTGCAGCTCGCGCGCCAACTTCATACGGTCCGTGGAAATCGAGAAGAAACAACAGGGAGTGATGTTCCAGCAACACAAACTGTGGCTCCGCGGACCGGAAAACAGCATCGTGAACATCGAGCTCGTGTCTCCGGACCGCAACGAGATGCTGGGCCTGAGCATCTACAAGCTGAACCCGGATTACTCGGTGCGAGAACGGACAAGTGCGGAGGGTCTTGTGTGGCAAAACGGCGCGTGGAGACTTAAGCACAGCCGTACCTACACCATGCTCGGCGATACGGTCAGCTCCCGTATTTCCGATGGTGAGGTCTTCAACATCGTGGAAAACCCCAACGATCTGGGCATGATCGTCAAAGATTCCGAGGAGATGAACTTCACGGAAATGAGGGACTACGTGAAACGGCTTAAGACAAGCGGATACAACGCTGCCCAGTATGAGGTCGACCTTCACAGCAAGCTTTCTTTCCCGCTCGCCAGTCTGCTGATGGTGCTGATCTCCATCCCCTTCTCGATATACAAGGTTCGTTCGGGAGGAGCTGCCAAAGGGTTTGCATTCGCCATTCTCATCGCCTTTGCCTACTGGACGCTGATGAGTGTGGGGCAATCTCTCGGATATTCTGGCGCCATCCCGCCGCTGTTCGCGGCATGGGCCGCGAACATGTTCTTCACGGTGATATCGATTAGCGTGCTGATCCGGATGCAAAGGACCGTATAAACCTGGAAACGGCATTTGGGCGCGGAAAAATCTGATGGGAGCAGTTTGACTATCGGGAGCGGTAATCAGATATGAATAAATTGTTTTTTTCGCAGCGCGTTCTCGATACACTGATCGATGAGGAAAAGATCAAGCTCGACAAAAACGTCATTACGATTCTTTCGAAAGACAACCCTGCGTTTGAACTGGAGCCTGCATTCCGCTTTATCAGAACGGCAGACAGCGGCCCCGACCCCCATAATCTTGTCGGACAGATTAAATATGAGAAGGACCTCAAAGCGATAAGCGCGGAAATATATATGGATTCAATCATCTACCGCGAGACAGCATACGTTGTTGAACCTGGATTCATCGGCGAAAAAAAGGAACTTATGGAACGGCTCTCGGATACCGATCTCCTGGCGCGATTTTTGCTCGAGAACCTGATATAAAAAAACAGTCAACCACTGATGTCAATACGTGTCCACATGATTTACGGCTTCTCGCGGATTACGGTGCATCGGCGGAGACGGCTGCCCTTGAGAGAAGGACGCGCTCAGGAGCGCCCGATCAATGCCTGAATAAAGAAGACCATTCCGTTGCACCGCCTTCGACGAACCGTCCGGCGACGCTGCATTGACCGCGCGATTGCGCGTCCGAGCGAAAGGGATGCCGTCTCGTTCACCAACGTCCGTGATGAGCCTGATTTTTTTTAGGTTATACCACCATGGGGAAAAAGATCGTAAAAGTGCTGCTCGGCATGGGACTCGTCCCGTTCTGCATGGGATTTACCTGGCAGCTTGCGGCAATGATCGTTACTGTCCGGTACAAAACAGATGCCCCCTATTACTTTGTTGCAGGCGGTCTGACGTATATGACCGTCCATCTCCTCTTCAAAAAACCGATCCTTGCCTATGTTGTCGGGCATGAACTCACCCATGCGCTGTTCGCCATGCTTTTCGGCGGGTCGGTTAAATCATTCCATGCAAGCGATCGCGGCGGCCGCGTCACCATAAGTAAGTCGAATTTTATTATTACGCTCGCCCCCTACTTTTTCCCTTTCTATACGTTTGTCGCGCTTATCCTCTACTGGATTGCCCGTGCTGTCGATGCACGCGGTATTACGAACGATGTTCTCATCTTTCTGTCCGGAGGCACGTTCGCCTTTCACCTGGTTCTCACCTTCGTGTTTCTTCAGACGGACCAAAATGACATCCGGGAACAGGGTGTGATTTTTTCCTATCCCCTCATTTACCTCTTTAACGTCGTTTTTACGGCGTTCCTGATCAATATGTATCTTGCTGAAAACATGGACTACCCGATGTTCCTTGCAGGTGGTATAATAAAAACCATCAACATGATGGCGCTCGTGCTGAATAAATTGTCTGCCATGGCGCCTGCATCTTAGGGGGGCGCCTCATAACCCGGATTCACCAGGGCGAAGAGGCCGATGTCGCTTCTGTTGTCAACGGCGTGAGAGAGGAAAAGCTTTACCATGCTCATCGTAGGACTGACCGGTGGGATCGCAAGCGGTAAAAGCCTTGTTGCGCGCGTGTTCAAGGACCTCGGCGCTCACGTCATCGACGCCGACCGGATCGTTCATGAGCTGCTGAAACCCGACCAGCAGGTATGGCAGGACGTTCTCGAGTGCTTCGGAAAGGACATCCTGTTGCCTGATAAATGCATCGACCGCAGGAAACTCGGAGAAATCGTGTTCAACGATGCGGAGAAACGAGCGTGGCTGAATAGTTGCATCCATCCCAAGGTCTTTGACGCATTTGCTGCCCAGGTGAAACATTTGCGGGACCGGCAGTTGGACATCGTAATCGTTTTCGACGCCGTCCTGCTCATAGAGACCGGATATCATCGGAACATGGGCAGAACCGTCGTAGTGTTCGCTGAGCAGGAACAGCAGATCGAACGACTCATGTCCCGCGATAAATTTACGCGCGAGCAGGCACTGGCCAGAATCCGGAGCCAGATGCCGCTCGCAGCGAAACGCGGGCTGGCGGACTACGTTATTGATAATACGGGTACGCGGGAATACACGGAACGACAGGCCGCGGAAATCTACAAAAAGTTAAAACAAGAGGCGGAGAGAATGTAAGTGAAGACGATCGGCCTCAAAATAGCTCCTATGAAACGCTGGGATATTCGCGCCTGCAATCAGATCACTGCCGTATCCGACCCCTGGAAAACACTGAACGAACGGGTGGACTTTGCTCGCTACATCGGTCTGAAGCAGGCCTATGTTTGCATGGCCGGTGAAGCGACCGCGGGTTTCGTCATATTTACGCCGGAACCGCTTTTCGCAAGAGGAGGATACCTCCGCGCCATCGGAGTCGCGCCTGCGATGCGCAGGCAAGGCATCGGCAAAAAGCTTCTCTCTTTTGCGGAAAAAATGACCGCCCGCTGCTCACCCAATATGTATCTCTGCGTTTCCTCATTCAACCGGAAAGCGCAGGCGTTTTACAAAAACCGGGGATATATGAGGGCCGGAAAGCTCCCGGACCTCATCATGCCGGGTGTATCCGAATATATTTATTGGAAGCGGTTGCGGCCGTTACGAAGGAATACGAGGAGAATATAATTCAATTATGATAAACCTTAAAAAGATCGATCTTTTCAAAAACCTTTCGGATCAAGAACTGAAGGAACTACAGCCCTACCTGGTCATAACATCATACAGGAAAAAAGGGGATATCTTCTCTGAAGGCGATCCGCCGGAGTGGTTTTACGTCGTTGCGAAAGGCAAGGTGAAAATCACTAAGCTCTCGCATGAGGGTAAAGAGATTATCCTCGAGATCATTTCCCCGCACGACATTTTCGGCGGTGTTGCAGTCCTGCGGAACTTTCCCTACCCCGCAAATGCCGTAGCCATGGAAGACACCGAGGTGATTAAAATCTCACGAAAAAATCTCATGCGCCTCGTAGACCGGTTTCCGAACCTCATGTATTGCATCGCGCTCCAACTCGGCGATCGGATGAAAAGTTCCTACGACTCTCTCAAGAATATCGCGCTTGAACGCGTTGAGGCGCGGATCGCGGCCCTTCTCCTCAAACTGTCGAATAAGATCGGAGTCGAGACCGCCAAGGGCGTGCTCATCGACATGCGACTCACGAAACAGGACGTGGCGGACATGGTCGGCACCACGGTCGAGACCTCGATCCGCACCTTCAGTAAATTTAAGAAAGAAGGCCTTGTAGCGGACACCGACGGCAAGATCATCATCATGGACCGGAAAAGGCTGGGCGCTTTGTCGTCGTGAGCGACACGCCTCGGCATAGGGCAAAGCACGGAAATCATGGTGCAAAACGCTAAGAGCGGCAGGTGACTCTTACCTTATGCCATGCCCTTCGCCCCATACGACACTAATGCGGCTGTTCCACCTTCGTCAGCAGCGTCATCAGCATATTGTAGAAAAACAAAAAGAGTGATACTGTCTGGACCACGCCCGACACCACGGTCAGCAATTGGTACATGCCGCTCGGATGGTACGTATTCAGCGCATAGAAAACGAGCATGGCCACCAGCGAAATGTTCGCAAGATAAAATTGCGCTTCCCCGATCTTATTGCTGTACAGAGGCCGCCCCATGAACCGCGGCAGGATGTGATACCCCACGCCGAAGATCATCATCGATACCCAGCCGAGCATATTCAGGTGGGAATGCACGAATTTCAGCGCCATCAGGTTTGGGTGCGCGAGCATGACGATCCCCATGAGCGCTGCAAGCCCGAGATAGACGACGCTCATGACGATAAAACCCTTCACAAATTTGTCCATTGCAAAATACCTCCTAAAGAATTAAAGTAAATACAGTATAGAATAACCGGCTGCGGGCAGCTATGATTCAGCTCATAGTATACCATAGATGAAAGAGTATGATGCAGGTCATAGCTGACGAATGGTATTTCCGGTATACTATGATCAAATGACAACAAAGGAGGCCACCATGATTACAGAGAAAAAAAAGATAACGAAAGATTCGATTATCGGCGAGGTGATAAGAATGAGCCCGGGAGCGAAGGCGGTGATCCAGAAGTACTTCGGGAACGGCTGCTTCACCTGCCCGGGAATCAACATGGAATCGATATCGTTCGGATCGATGATGCACAATCTCGATCCGAACAAAATTGTGGACGAAATCAACGCGTTGGAGGAATAAATGGAACTTAAATGCTTTGTCTGCGGCGCGAAGGACAAGGACCGCGTATACCTTCCCTGCTACCATGAAGGAAAAGAAAAGGTCGTCTGCACCCGCTGTCTCCCCATGCTCATTCATGGGGCGCATTAATGCACCTTACCCCCGGCTGTGTTTCTCCGGGGGGGTCTTTTTCCTTTCCTTCCCTGTATGTTTCCGCTCACGAAAAAGCCGTAGAATTTCCCGTTCGATGCTGGTAAACTGCCTTTGATGAATAAGGAACTTGCAATAATCCTCGTAAGCGGCGGTATGGACAGTTGCGTAACAGCCGCGATCGCGCACGAACAATCCCGTCTTGCGTTTCTCCACGTAAATTACGGCCAGAGGACTGAGGCGCGCGAACTGCAGGCATTCAACGAATTAGCTGACTTCTATAAAGCGGAGAAACGACTTACCGTGAGTATCGAACACCTGAAGATCATCGGTGGGTCGGCCCTGACCGATACGAACATCCCCGTCCCTGAACTCCAAACTCCGCCTGCGCCCAGCGGTTACGAGTGCTTGCGCGAGTGCAGGGTGAACTCTGAACTCAAAACTTCTTCCATTCCAACGACCTATGTGCCCTTTCGGAACGCGCACCTGCTGTCCATCGCTGCTTCATGGGCAGAGGTCATCGGTGCGAAAAAAATATTTATCGGCGCCGTGGAAGAAGACGGCTCAGGCTACCCGGACTGCCGCGAGTCATTCTATCAGGCATTCAACAAGGTCATTGAATTGGGGACCAAGCCCGAAACGCGGGTAGAGATCGTCACGCCGCTCATTCACCTGAAAAAATCGCAGATCGTACGAAAAGGCACTGAACTGAGAGCCCCCTTCCAACTCACCTGGAGCTGTTATCAAAATAGTGAAAAGGCTTGCGGCAGATGCGAGAGCTGCTCGTTACGGCTGAAAGGGTTCAACGAGGCAGGAGTGAAGGATCCGATACCGTACGAAGCGTAGTCACAACAATATTATAAGAAGCTCGTCACCACCAAGGTCAGCGTCAATACCACCATAATCACAACCGTTGCCCATGCAATGATATTAAAGGTCTTTGAGTTTGTAAATTCACCCATAATATCTTTGTTGTTGATCAGCAACAGCATGAATATCAAAACGAACGGCAGCATGACGCCGTTCACTACCTGGGAGATGAGCATGATCGGCACCAGCGGCGCATCGGGTAAGAGGATAATGAGCGCTCCCACGGCAATGATGCCGGTATAGAGCCACATGAACTGTGGTGCTGTTTTGAAGTTTTTGTCAACCCCTGACTCCCACCCCATACCCTCGCATACATAGTAGGCCGTGGCCAGCGGAAGAATAGACGCGGCAAACAACGATGCGTTTGCGAGCCCGATCGCAAATAAGACCGAGGCGTATGCTCCCGCTAGCGGCGCAAGCGCGACAGCGGCGTCCTTGGCATCGGTTATCTTGATGCCGTTCACAAACATCGTTGCGGCGCAGGCAACGATAATAAAAAAAGCTATCACGTCCGTCATAATGCAACCGACGATTACGTCCATACGCGACAAATTGTAATTCTCCACTTTGATGTTCTTCTCTACCACTGCGGACTGGAGGTAAAACTGCATCCACGGAGCTATGGTCGTCCCCACTACGCCGATGAGCATCATAAGATACGACGGCTTGAAATCGAACGACGGCTTGACCGTGCTGAGCATGATATCGCCCCATGGGGGATGAACGAGATATGCCGAGACCACGTACGTTAAGAAGACGGTGCACGCAATAAGAAATATTCGTTCGACAAATCGATAGGTGCCTTTTACAATAAGCAGCCAGACGGCAAAGGCGCCGATAGGTACGGAAATATATTTGCTTACGCCGAATATTTCCATAGCCGAGGCCCATCCTGCGAACTCAGCCACCGTGTTGCCCATATCAGCAAGCAGTAGGCTCAGCATCAGGAAAAAGGTCGCTTTGACGCCGAAATTCTCTCTGATGAGATCGGCCAGTGTCTTCCCGGTCACCACTCCCATTCGCGCCACCATCTCCTGGACGACGATGAGGGCGACGGTAATGGGGATGAGCGTCCAGAGGAGTGAATATCCGAAATGAGCCCCGGCGACCGAATAGGTCGCAATGCCGCCCGCATCGTTGTCCACGTTTGCAGTGATGATACCCGGACCGAGCACGGACAGAAATATAAATATCTTTCTTTTACTGAGCATGTACGAAGCCTTACATTACTACTGTTTGATTCTCTATCACCGATTTCACGATCATTACCCGTAGGACAAAACCTTCGACAAACTCATAGTGAGCAGATTGAGACCATGTTGATATCCGCTTCGCAGAGAGCCATTGACGTTCGGCGAGAATTATTAAAGATGTAAATACTTACCGCTTTCGTCGATGCGAAGCGGTCGGCATCAGGTAGGCTAAGACGTCGTCCACGGTCACAATGCCGCGCATGACCATATTCTCATCCACCACCGGAGCAGCAAGAAGATTATACTTCGATATAAACTCGGCCACGTCCTTCCTTCCCGCATCGAGCGAAATCGTCTTTGCCGGTGTGATCATGATGTCGCTCAGCAGTGTTTGCTGTGTGGCGAGGATCAGGTGCTTGAGGGACAACACGCCGATGATCCTCTCTTCGCGATCCACGATGTAGAGGTAGTAGATCGTCTCGACATCCGGGGCCTCAAGACGCAGTTCCTTGATCGCCTCTTCCACGGTCATGTCCGGCGGGAACGCGAGATATTCGGTGGTCATGAGACCGCCAGCCGTGTCATCCTCGTGCTCCATCAACTCCTGCACGTCCTCAGCTTCTTCCTTCTCCATGAGATTGATGAGTTCCTTTGCCTTGGCCTCGGGCATGTCGCCGAGCACGTCGGCAGCTTCATCAGGTGGCATGCGCTCGAGGATGTCGGACGCCCGCTCCTTGGACATATCATCGATGATATCCACCTGCACGCGCGGTTCGAGTTCGTGCAGGGCCTCGGCTGCCGTTTCCACATCGAGGCTCCCGAAGATGGCCGTACGCTCCTTCTGGGATACCTCGCTGATGATTGCGGCAAGGTCCGCCGGGTGCATGCTCGAGACCTTCTGCCCCGAGACCGTCAGCGTGAGACGCGTCACGTTCGGCTCGATGGTTTGAACGTAATGCCAGGAGAGGAGCTTGTGCTGGAGCTTGTAATTGAACAATGAAAGGAATTTTTCCCCGCGTTTTTCCACACCGAGTCTGCGCAGGATGCCCCGAAGGCCGATGTCCGCTGCCACCAGGCAGAGCCTCCCTTTCACGTCGCCCAGCTCCAGGTCGTTTACGCGCACCAGCTTGGCTCCATTGATATCTACGATCTGCTTGTCGAGAAGGTCACGGTAAGTGAGGATATCGACTGGTGAAACCGAGGAGGGTACCAGATGATCGATTCGTGCATTGACCGTTATGACGCGGCGGTTAAAGAGATTGATCATCTCCCACGGGAACACGTAGGTTTCCTTGCCGGCGGCAACGACGAGCGATGTTACTGCGGGAAACGGCTCGCCCAAGCCGACGGTGATGTCTTTGAGCTTCCCGATTTCTTCGCCGGTCTGGTCCAGCACCGGCTTCTTATAGACTTCGCTGACAAAGATTTCTCCGGCAAAAAAGGGCATAACCTGCTCCGAGGCGGGGGAATGATGTGATGAGGTAGTTTATACCAGCGGCCCTGAGTGAAGTCAAGAAAAAACCCGGGAGAACGGGCAAAATATGCTAAAATATTTAGTAGATACGAGTTCTGCAATGCGCAACGAATAAGGACACGGGAAAGAAGATTTCTATAAATCATTAAAATATCGATATAAAAAAAATTAACATGTCTTATCAACCGTTTTCTGATATAGTTTGTAAAATTTTTGTAGAACATACAACATTACCGGACGGATTTACATTGAAAGGAGAGCGTATCGTATGTCTGAACAGACAATAAAAGACCTGAAAAAAGAGATATACCTGACAATGCACAAAGCACAGGAAATGCTCGAACTCACGGAGGACGGCTTTATGAAAAACAAGCTGTCAGCTCTGGATCAGGCTGAGGAACTCATCGGGGAGATCCGTACGAAGGAAAATGCCTTGACCGCCTCTCTCGCAAAATTGGCCTCAACAAACAACGAAGCGCGGTCCATCCTGACCATCCCCTCTCACATAGAAAAGATCGCGATGAGCATCAAACGGATAATCGAAGGCAGCCGCGTTCGGATCAAGGAAGCCATGCTGTTCAGCGACAAGGGCATCCTCGAGACGAGCAAGTTGTTTACCAAGGCTAAAGATATGCTGAAAAAAGCCGGAGAAGCAACAGTGACCGGAGCGCAGGCAACTATCGAGACCGCCATTTCGGATAGCGATACAATTGAGCGTATGGCCAATGAATTCGCAACCGCGCACGAAGAGCGGCTCGTGGCCGGAGAATGCTCTCCTAAGTCTTCTTCGACGTATCTGGGCATCCTCTATGCGTTCGAAGACATGGGCGCAAATGTCAAGGATGCGGTAAAAAGACTTTCCAGTAAATAACATCCTGTCTTCCCTTCCCCCCTGTCATGAAAGGGACAGACATGCCTGACAGGCCACATCAAGGAATCGGGCTGGCACTCTCGGGCGGCGCAGCTCGCGGCATTGCGCATATTGCCGTCCTGGACGTATTGGATCGTGAAGGCATCCCTATCCGCGGCATTGCCGGGACGAGCGCCGGCAGCATCATCGGCGCTTTGTATGCCGCCGGGATGACTCTGTCCGAGATCAAGCGTGTCGCTCTCAAGACCAACTGGAAGAGCATCTTTAAATTTACCATTCCGAAAATGGGCCTTATTTCGAGCGAGGGCATCTACCGCTTCATGGATGATATCCTGCCGGTCAAAAAGTTTTCCGCCCTTTCCATCCCTTTCGCTGCCGTCGCCACCGACCTTCATACCGGCGACAAGGTCAGCATCACGAACGGTTCAATCGCAAAAGCGGTCCAGGCAAGTTGCAGCCTGCCCATTATCTTTACGCCCACGGAACTCAACAAGAGAATGCTGATCGACGGCGGTGTTGCCAGCCAGATACCGGTCAGTACGGTACGAGAGGAATTAGGAGTGAAACACGTGATTGCAGTGAACGTGAATTATAAGGCTTTAGAATTCGATCAGTACGACAACATCGTTAAGATCGCAGCGCACTTGTCGGCGCTCTGGGCATCAAGAAATGCGCGGGAAGAGGAAAAACTTGCCGATGTGGTTATACAGGTAAATGCTAGAGGCATCGCACTGTATGATCTCGCAAAATCGCGCGAGCTTCTCCGCCGCGGCAAAAAAGCCGCTGAGGAAAAACTATCGCAGATCAGGGCGTTATGTTGACATGGCTGTGAAGACAGAATATAATTTGAATTTTATGATACCATTATTAAACAAGCAGTACTTCCTGAACTAAG
>Ga0209048_10004110_pt1 | contig 13973 bp, 11 predicted proteins | sample FrelakmetCRP12CR_FD_187146 | JGI IMG/M metagenome (GOLD analysis project Ga0209048, IMG submission 187146) | Freshwater lake sediment microbial communities from the University of Notre Dame, USA, for methane emissions studies - CRP12 CR (SPAdes)... | ecosystem: Environmental > Aquatic >... | reverse complement strand
AGCCACGTCCTGGCCAGGCACGACGACCCGTGGGTGCCGAGAATGCCATCAAGGCGCGTCGAGTAGGACCTGCTGAGTCACTTCGTCATGCCGCCGGGACCTTCAGGCGCGCCCGCCCCGGCCGCAGGAGGTTGGACCAGCCACGGATCACGGGATGGGGGTCCTGTGCATGCAGACGGTCCAGCGCCGCCTGCATGGCGCCGGTGATCTGTTCGTAGCACGCGGCCACGACTTCCTCGTCTTCGGCTGCCTCCGAGCCGTAGGTACTCCAGTCGAGCGGTGGGAGGAACTCGAGGGTGATCGCCGAGGGCATCGGAAGTGGCGGGGTGATGATGGTGGTCAGCCCGTAGGGCGCGAGGAGGATAGGGAAGACATGGATCCGGAGGCGATCCAATCCAAGGGCCTTCGCCAGGCGATCACCACGCGAAACGACCACGATCGCGTCATGTGACCCGTGTGCCACCACCGGCACCACGGGTACACCCGCCCGGAGCGCCAAACGGATGAACCCCTGATGACCACCGAGGTCGACCTTGTCCCGCTCGGTCCACGGGCGGCACGCCTCTCGGTCGCCTCCCGGGTACACGAGAACGAGTCCACCCTGCGCCAGTCCCTCCTGGGCGGCCTGCCCGCCCGCGGGGATCGCTCCGATGCGGCGCAGGAAGGGACCGACGACCGGAATGCCGAAGAGCAGGTCGTATCCGAGGGCATACGCCGGCTGCTCGAGGCCGCGTCGTCGGATGGCCTCGAGTCCGACCACCCAGGCGTCGGGCATGTAGAAGAGGTTGGAATGGTTCCCGACCACGAGCACTGGTCCGCTGGCGGGCAGGTTCTCCTGTCCCCGGACCTCGGGTGAGAAGTAGTTGACGTAGCGGGTCACCGCCGAGAGCTGGCGCCGGATGAACTCCGGGTCCCGCTGGAAGAGGGGCTGATCCCGCACGTGGTCTATGCGCTCGGTTAGCCCCCCGATCAATGGCGTGAGAACCCCGCTGGCGTCGTGACCACCTGCGAACTCCACCGCATCCTCTGACGTGACGGCCATACTGACTCCTCTTCCTCTCGTCACCTTCGCGCCGCTCGGCGCCCGAGGGAAGGGACGTTCGGCCCGAAAGTGCTCCAAAGGTTCGGCTGGCGGGCAGCAGCTGGCCTGGGGAACCGGTCCCGCAGGGCGTGGCACACCAAGGTGTCGACTTGGGGCGGGCGGGCTCGGGTCGCGCTCGTGGTGGTGAGGCTGCTAGCCGTCGTGGCGGCGTTGCTGTTCGGAATTCACCCGATGCACCTGTGCACAGCTCGCGTCGGTTGACGTGACGGAGGCCGCCCGTGGATCCCATCGTGGGGCCGAGGTCTCGGAGCAGAGGCCGTTCGCACCAAGGTCGAACGAGTCGCTACTGCTCAACCTCTCTCAAGCGGGCCGGGCGTCCAACGCCGGTCGTCGACAGTGAATCCTCGAGGAAGGAGGCAACCTTCGGGGACCACAGGTAACCCACGTGGGACCCCCAATACCAGCCGATCCGTGGGCGCTCCCAGTGCTCCCACAGCCGACGCGCATGTTCAGGATTCGCGAGGCGATCGCCGTAGCCTGCGAATACGAACCGGCCGTCTCGTGGCACCTTTGGGGCATAACTCAGGGGTGACACCGGCGTGAAGACCGCTTCTGCCGGACCGCCGATGATGTTGTGCTCGATCGATCGAGCCCGGATGTGTGCGGGGCTCTGCTCGTGGAACAGGGCCGGAAGATCCACAACCGGGATGCCGGCCACAACCGAGTCGAGCCCGTCGTCGATGCCCGCGAGGAGCGAGACCACATAGGCACCGAGTGACACTCCGTACAAGCCGACCGACTCCGCCCCTTGAGCCCGTATCCACGACAGCAGGCGCCGGATGTCCCAGATCGCCTGCGAGAACCCGTGCACGGTATTCATGAGGTCGAACGAGAGGAACGGCTCGCCACTCACCCTGGTCACCTTGCGGGGTCCGTGCAGCGGGAGCGCCGGCAAAGCGACGTTGAACCCGAGCGCATGGTGGAGCTTGGCGGTGCGCAGCCCCAGGAAGTCCATGAACGGGTAACCCATGGCGAAGCCATGGACGCACACCAGCCACGGGCGGGGCCCGCTGGCGTCGTCGGGATGGCGCACAATGGTGGCCACAGCGCGGCGGTTCGGCTCGTACCCCATCCACCGCTCAGCTCCCGGCTCGCCGGCGCGAGGCGAGAATCCGCTCTCATAGGCGATCCGGTCATAGCCGAGGCCCATCGCCCACCCTCGGCTCGACCGCACCTCCGCCACATCCAGCGGCGGTGGTGTGCGATGGTACGAAGAGGGACGGGTGATCCAGCCGCGAGACGAGAACAGTTGCTCAGCATCGGTCAGTTCAGCACTCACGCGGGCGTAGTCTGCTCGTCGGGGGAACCGGCTCGGTGCCATCGCCATGGCCAAGAAGGCCTCGTCCGCGGCCACGCCGATCGCCAACCCAAGGGAATGGCGGGGGGCGTTCGCCTCGCCGGCCACCGTCCCGTTCAGGGCGGTTGCGCTCATGAAACGCAGCGTCCGGGGCACTGCACGGGCAGCGCGAACGAGCGCTCGTCGCTCGAGGAACCTCGTAATGGTCCGGTACGGTCCGAGGATGCGATCGACAAGCGGCGGTGATGGCGGTGGCGTCAACTCCGGGAGCACCGAAACTGCTGATACATCGCGCGACGACGGTCCTGGACCGTCCGGTGTGCACGCTGTCTGAGTCACGGGCCTCCTCCATCACTGTGGTCAGTTCGGCTGACCAGGTGAGCGAGCACTCGCATGGTACAGGCGTGTGGGTGCCGAGAATGTCACAACCCAGTCCGCGGCCGCGTTCATCGTCATGGCCGACTCACGACTGACTTGCGAAACACAACCGAGCCGATGACTTCGGCAACCGAAGCCCGAGAGGCACGCCTCTGGTCGGCATGGAGCGTCCACTTCACGGCGTTCACCCCTACGCAGGGAGCGGGAACCGTCAACGTCACCGTGGTCACCCCTGGGCAACCGGCTCGACCGTCGCTGCCGGCTACCTCATGCATCTCTGATCGAACGCGACCGCCCAGATCGTCTACCGGGCCTCGCACCCGCGCTCCAATTGCGGATACCGATTGGGTACGAGTATCCCGAAGCCGTTGCGATGGCCGATTGAGGGCACGGTTGGCAGGGGGCACTCGATAGCCGCCCCATGCGAGGCCGGATCGCCTACGTCGTGTTCCAGGGTCATGCCTTCATTCGGAATGTCCGACGAGGCACCATGAACTCGGTCAATGCATGTCCGGTCTGACACTCGCCGCAGTCTTCGACGATCTCACGCACGTGACTTGAGCTGCGAGTCTCACCCAGGCTGGTCGGTCAGCGCATCGCCGTCCACGAGTGAAGCAGCGTCCTCTGATCGCAACGTTCGACAATCTCGCCGACGTGCACTGGGCGCCGAGCCGCTGGTCAGTACATCGACCCCGCCAACGCAAGGCGTCATCAAGGCGGTTGGTGGTTCAATCAGGAGTGCCGACCACGTGTCGAAGTAGCCGACGCCGCCGCTCAGCGAGCGGGTCACTCGAGTTCGTCGTCGCGGGGAGCGCCAATCAGGAGTTCCCGCCACCGGGCCTCGGGTACGTGGGCCGGTGTCGTCGATTCGAGGAACTCCTCCAGGATGGGGAGGAACCGGTCGGCGTCCCGCCACGGCAGGAAATGCCCAGCTCCTTCGAGGATTTCGAGACGCGCGCCGGGCATGGCTTCGGCGGCCCGGTGGGCGTGGGCCACGGGGATGATTCGGTCGCGGTCGCCCCAGACGATCAAGGTTGGCAGGGCCTGGGCCAGGTAGAGCCGGTCGTGGGCGCTGACCCTCTGTCCAGCAACGTCGATCACCGCCCGGACGGTGTGGATGAAGGCCTGTTGGCCATGACGGTCGGTCAGCGTGGTGTAGCTGCGCCATACCTCCGACAAGGTGTCGCTTGGCCGCCATCCCACCCGACCGGCAAGGCTCCCGGGCAGCTCGACCACTTCCCGGATCCGCCGGTGTAGCAACACGGGAAGCACGTACTCGGCACCGGGCAGGGTGACCGCCTTGAGCAGCGGGCTGACCTCCTTGCCCAAGCCACCCGATGCCACCAGCACCAGCCGTTGGACCCGCTCCGGGAACTGATAGGCGAACTGCATGGCCACGCCGCCGCCAAGCGAGTGGCCGATCACGGTCACCCGGTCCTGGCCCAGGACGGCCAGGAGGTCGCGCACCCCACTGGCGTAGGCGCCGAGCGAGTAGTCGCCGCGGGGCTTCGCCGAGTGTCCATGGCCCAGGAGGTCCGGGGCGATCACCGTGTAGTGCTCAGCCAGGGCGGGCATCACCGCTCGCCACGTGGTCGAACTCCCGGCGATGCCATGGATCAACACCACGGTCGGACCTTCACCGGCCATGCGATAGGTGACGTCGTGGCCATGGACCCGCACCGTGCGGAGCCGGAACGGACGATCGGTCATATCGCTTCTGCCAGGCGACCGGTCAGCCTTCGGGTGTGTCGAAGCGGGTGTGGGCGCCTGGTCGGGGTGGCCAGCGGCAGCACTGGACGGTCGTTTCCTGACGGGACTCGCTGGTGTCGACTTCGACTCGATTGGCACGGACTTCTCCTGGAAGGCAGCCATTGTCATTCTGACAGTGATTGCTGTTATCCAACAGTGACAGTGATTGCTGTCAGAAGCAAGCCGGGCTGTGGTTCACTGGGGCGGTGGATGCCCCTGGACCGGACCCCGGGTACCGGCTCACCGAGTTGGCCACTCGGGCTGGCCTGTCCGTCCGCACCATCCGCTTCTACCAGTCTGTCGACGTACTCCCTCGACCGGACCGCCACGGCCGCACCGCCATCTATCGAGACAAGCACCTGGAGCGACTCCGCCTGATCGCTGAGCTCCGAGACCGTGGCCTCACCCTGGCTGCTATCCGCGACCTACTGGGCAGGCGGGCAAGCCCCGGAATATCAGTGGGGGACTGGCTGGGCCTGGACGAGACCCTGGGCGGACCCTGGTCCGAGGACCAGCCCCAGATTGTCACCGACCGCGAGCTCGGGGACGTCCTCGGCGCGAGGCCGGCTGGGCTGCGAGCCCAGCTCGAGCGGTCTCACTACCTCGAGCGCCAGCCGGCGGGATCATGGTTGATTCCCAGTCCAACACTGCTCGATCTGGCCCTCCAGCTCGACGACGCCGGGATCGACATAGAGGTCACCGGCCAGGCGACGGAACTGCTTAGGCGGCGGCTGGCTCGCGCTGTCGACGACCTGATCGTGCTGTTTGTCGAGCGTTCGGGCACAGGCTTCGCCGGGCAGGCGTCCAGAGCCGAAGTGGCCTCGACCATCTCTGCCCTTCGTCCGATCGCTCGTGAGGCGGCTGGGATCATCCTCGCCCAGGAAGTCGAACGTGGGCTCCGTAGGCTGCGTGAGGCAGGACCCACCGCAATTCGCCGGCGCTCAGCGCCACAGAAGGCACGGCGTCGGCGCTGAGTCCGATCCAGACAGACCGAGCGATAGGGCAGGGCAAACGCGCCGGCACCGTTGCGTCGAGCGCGACCTCGGTGTCCGCATCGAGCTGATCGACGTTGCACTGCGCGAGACCAAGGGGTTCCTGTTCGAGTCCGACCAAGGGTGACGGAGGTCCCCCGCCATACTCCAGGTGCAGGTGCGAATCCACGGGCCCGGGAACGTCCCGGTCGACGGCGTCCCCGATGAGGAGATCCTCGACCGAGCAGCAAGGGCTGACCCCGGAGTGCCTGATCCGATGGGGCACGTCCAACCTTCGTCTCGGGCGGCGCACAGTCCTTCTGAACAGGTCGAACCACCGGCTCCGGGCGCGCCGAAGACCCGGCGGGCGGTCAGGCCAGCCGCTTGGCCTCCGCCATTCCGGTGGCGCTGTAGACGCCGTCGGGGAAGACGGCATCCCAGGCATCACGCACCCCACGGAAGTCCTCACTGGGTCCGTAGGCGGCGCGGGCGGCCGCCACCACTTCGTCTCGACGGGCGGCGACGGCCGCGCCCGAGACGAACTCCAGCTCGGTGTCGATCTGGGCGATCGACTCGGCGAAGCGGCGCTGGTGGCCGATCAAGCGGACGTCGCTGGCGGGAGGCGTCATGAGGGGGTTCCTTGTCAGTAGCGGGAGGGGTAGCGGGACGGAGTCCACCCACCGTGTCCACGGGGCCTCAGCGCACTCGGTGTGCTCCGAGGCAGGCACAACCGTAGCGTCGAGCCTGAACGCATCGACAGAAGAGGGAAGCACACCCGACCCAGTGCGTTCGCTGCCGACTCGACGGCGGTCGCCTCCAGGATCCACCGACTGCTCCGCCCGGGCCGGACATCGCCTGTTGTCGCGGTGATGGCGCTCGCCGGGTCAACAGCCGTCCTGGTGGCCCCCTTCGCCGCACTGGCCTGACGCTCCGCCGTGGTGTTGCTCGGTTCGGGACCCGGCCCCCGGTCGTCCCGACCGTGACCGGGCACGTCGACCAGCACGTCGTACGTTGGCGGGACCGTCCTGGACCGAGGAGCTGCAGCCGATGACCCAGACCGCTGAACCGTCGCTGCGTGACCGTCGGCTCGAGATCGTCCGACTCCACATGCAGTCGGAAAACGACCTCGAGTTCGACGTCACCATGAGCACGTTCGAGCATCCCCGCTACGAGCTGGTCGCCACCGGTCAGGTGTTCGACGGCCCCGACGAAGTGGCGGGGTACTACCGGACCTCGCGTGCGTCGTTTCCGGACCAGCGGAACGAACATGTCGTCCTGACCTACGCAGAGGACGCCGTCATCGCCGAATTCGACCTGCTCGGCACCCACCTCGGCGAGCTGGTCGGCATCCCGCCCTCGGGCCGGACCTTCCGCTGCCGTATGTGCGCCCTCTTCCTGTTCGCACCCCGTGGCGACCGGATCATCGGTGAGCGGGTCTACTTCGACCAGTCGACCATCGTCCGCCAGCTCACCGCCGGACCGGGCGGGGCCAGCGGCTGACCGGGCGCTCGAGCGCTGCTGGGCGGGACCCGTTCCGGAACCGGTCACCGGGCATGACATATTGTCCCCTGGCACGTTCGACCGCACAGCACGGTCTGCGGCGCCCGTGGGTGGCTGCGGCCGCGGCCATGACCGCGGCACACCACGGCTTCGAGCTCGCGAACGGCATCGGCCTGGTCCTCCAGCCCGAACTGGGACTGGCCGGGTCGGGCGCACTGTGGGGCACGCAGCTACCGGTCTGGCCGACCCTGGCCGCCCGTGGGGGCCGTCGCTGGGCTCTGGTCGGACTGGCCACGCTGCCACTCCAGCACGTGTCGGCCGCCCACCACTTCTCCTGGCTGAACGGCGAGGCCGCGGCCCGTCTCGCCCGGTGGAATCGGGCCGTCACCGGCGTCTGGGCATGTCACTGCCGGGGACTAGATCGCCTCCCGTTGGTGACCGGGCCCCCGACCTGTCCGCGTGTCGATCGCCGGCGCTCAGACGACCTCGGCCGGGGTGAGCATCCACTCCTCGAACTGCTCGTAGCGGTCCTTGCCGCGGTCCTTGGCCGCGTACATGGCCCGGTCCGCGTGCCACATGAGCTCGTCCACGGTGATCCCCGGCTGCGAGAAGGTGAAGCCGATGCTCACCGTAGCGGTCAGCAGGGCGCCCCCGACCATCATCGGCTGTCGGCACTCGTCCAGGATCCGCTCGGCCAGGGCGAACACCTCGGCGGGGTGGGCGAAGTCCTCGACGATGACGGCGAACTCGTCACCGCCCAGTCGGGCCGCCGTGTCCGACTTGCGGATGCTGCTCACCAGCACTCCGGCCATCGACTGGAGCAGGGCGTCGCCGGCGGCGTGTCCGAGCCGGTCGTTGGCGTCCTTCAGCGCGTCCATGTCGAGGAAGAGCGCGGCGACCTGCTCGTTGGTCCGATCACTGCGCTCGAGCGCGTGCCCGAGCCGGTTGAGGAACAGGGCCCGGTTCCCGAGTCCGGTGAGCGAGTCGTGGAACGCCAGGTAGGAGAGCTCCTCTTCGAGGCGCGTGCGGTCGGTGACGTCGTGGCCGGAGACGATGAAGCCGCCCACCGTCGGATCGTCGACAAGATTGACGAACGCCAGTTCGAACGGGACCGACAGCGCCTTGCCGTGGCACGCCAGGTGGATGGTGGCCGTCACCGGGTTCGCCGAACCCGCGCCCTCGCCGGCGCGCTCCAGCGCCTTTGCCAGTGCCGGTTGGTCCCGACGGTCCACCAGGTCCGCCAACGGCTGGCCCTCCACCAGCTCGGGGTCGTGCCCGAGCATTCGGGACAGGGCACCGGAGCACGACATCACCGTCCCGTCGGGGGCGACCAGCATGGTCACCACCGCGGCGTTCTGGACCACGGCCCGGAACCGGGCGTCCTCGTTGTGCGCGAGTTCGAACCGGCGCCGCTCGGTGAGGTCACGGAGGCTCAGGAGCACGCACCCCTCCTCGAACCACGAGATGGGCGACCCCACGAGCTCCACGAGCCGCCACCCCTCGGGCGTGCGGAGACGGACCTCGATCGGGGAGCCCACTTCCTTGTTCTGGATGGTGGCGAGGGAGAGCACGACGAAGTGGAGGTCCTCGGAGTGGACGAAGTCGAGGCCGGACAGGCCGATCGACTCACCGATGGACCGGCCGAACAGCCGCTCGGCGGTGGTGTTCCCCCATCGCAGGTCTCCCACCGCGTCCACGATGACCACCGCGTCCGGCAGTTCCCGGAGCATCCTGGTCAGACCGCAGGCATCAGGCTCCACCTCCTGGCGGACCTCGGGCCCGGGAACACGATCAGACATGCCTCTGTCATCGGCTTCTGGCTCCGTAGCTTGAGCGCCGGCAACACCTGGTGACTCGCCATTCCAAGCGCCCGCCTGACCTGGGAGAACGCCCTGAACGACCAGTCAGTGACGGTGGCGACGCCCGGCGGGGCAGAGGGACCCGAAGAACCGGGTCACGCCCCAGGCACGTACGGGCAGTTCGGATCGGCCGCCAGCGGGTCGCCCGTGGCCGCGAAGGCCTGGGCGCGGGAGCCACCGCACACCCGGCGGAACTCGCACCGGCCGCAGGTACCACCGAGCTGATCACGGTCGCGCAGCGATCGGAGCAGTGGGGAGCTCCGGTAGATCTCGGTCAGGGGACGGTCACGGACGTTGCCGACGGCCAAAGGCAGGAACCCGCTCGGAAACACGTCACCCACGTGCGAGACGAACACCACCCCGCTGCCGTCGCCGACGGCCAGCGGGGCCCTCTTCGATCCACCGCTGTGGGAGCCACCCGGACGCAGATCGCCAGGGGAGGCACCGCTGGACGACAGGGCCCCGCGCATCCGGTCGTGCAGTCGGAGGTAGAGCGGACCGCGGTCGCCGGCGTCGGATCCGGGTTCCCGATCCGCCCGCTCATGGAGGATCCGCCGGTACTGCGGAGCCTCCGTGGTCTTCAAGGTCATCGTCGACGACGCCTCGGCCAGGAGGTGCAAGACGTCCTCCACCTCGTCGGGCCCCAGCGCGCCGAGCTGGCGCCCCCGGCCGGTCGGGACCAGGAAGAAGACACTCCAGAGCCCCGCATCCAGCTCCCGCACCAGTTCGGCCATCTGGGGCAGCTCCTCGACCGTGGCCGCGGTGACGGTGGAATTGATCTGCAGTCGGAGGCCCACCCGGCGGGCGGCCCCGCACGCCTCCATCGTGAGCGCGAAAGATCCCGGGACTCCCCGGAACACGTCGTGGGTCGACGCTTGTGCACCGTCGAGCGAGAAGGAGACGACGCCGGCACCGGAGGCCCGAACGGCGGCCAGGTTGTCCTCGGTGGCCAGCGGCGTGCCCGAGGGGGACACGGCCATGGCCAGGCCGAGGGAGGAGCCGTGTTCGATGAGCTCCCGGAGGTCGGGCCGCTTGAAGGGGTCACCCCCGGTCAGGACGACGATCGGCCGTGGCGACCCGGCGCCGGCCAGGTCGTCGAGCACCCCGGTCACCTCGGCGGTGGAGAGTTCAGCCGAGTCGCGTTCCGACTGTGCCTCGGCCCGACAGTGCCTGCAGGCCAGGTCACAGGCCCGCGTCATCTCGAACAGCACCAGGAACGGGCGCTGGTCGACGTCGTACCGGAGGTGGCGGACCTCGGGGACGTCGAGTCGCTGCAGGGCGGGACCGCGAGCACCGCCCTGCGCAGGTGCGTCTGCCATCACGGTCATGGTCCGGCCCTCCACTTCCTCATGTCGGGCCGATCTGCGGTCGGCGAGGTTCCCACCGGTGTTCCTTTCGCTCGGGCGGGTCCACTGTGTCGCCCCGGAAGGCTGCGGCCTAGGGCCGTTGGTCACATGCGGTCCCCGACTTCGCCCCCGTCCCGCCGAGTGGCTAGCGTCGGGACCAGTGAGCAGGTTCCTCCCTGATCGCCCCTTGGGCGTGGCGCCGGGTTCGGTGGGTGACTACCGGGAACTGGCGCGGCGCCGTCTCCCCCGGCAGATGTTCGACTACATCGACGGAGGCGCCGTCGCCGAGTCGACCATGGCCGCCAACGTCGCCGACCTGGGCTCCATCCAGCTGCGCCAGCGGGTGTTGCGCGACGTGTCCGACCTCACACTCTCGACCACGGTGCTCGGGCAGCCGCTGTCGATGCCGGTCATCCTCGGCCCGGTGGGACTGGCCGGGATGTTCGCCACCAGAGCGGAGGTCCAGGCCGCCCGGGCGGCGGAGGCGGCCGGCACCGTCTTCTGCGAGTCGACCGTGTCCATCTGCAGCATCGAGGAGGTTGCGGCGGCCACCAGCGCACCGGTGTGGTTCCAGCTCTACGTCATGCGGGACCGCTCCTACGCCGAGGACCTGATGGCACGCGCCGCCGCCGTCGGGTGCCCGGTGCTCGTGCTCACCGTCGACCTCGCCGCAGTCGGGTCTCGCTACCGGGACACCCGCAACGGCATGTCGGGACCGCCCAGCCTGCGGGGCCGAGTGCTGCGCGGGTTGGATCTCGGGCTGCATCCCACCTGGGCCCGGGACGTGGGGGTCCGGGGCCGGCCGCACACGTTCGGGAACCTGGAGAAGGCCGTCCCGGGGGCGGTGAGCCCGACGGGCTTCGCGGCATGGGTGGGCTCCCAGTTCGACCCGTCGGTCACCTGGGACGACCTCGACTGGGTGCGTCGGCACTGGCCGGGGAGGCTCGTCCTGAAGGGCATCCTCGATCCGGAGGACGCCAGGCAGGCGGTTGACCGGGGCGTGGACGGCATCGTCGTGTCGAACCACGGCGGCCGACAGCTCGACGACACCCCATCGACGATCCGGGCCCTGGGCCCGGTGGTCGACGCCGTCGGCGACAGGCTCGAGGTGCTCGTCGACGGCGGCATCCGCAGCGGTCTCGACGTGGTCAAGGCCCTTGCCCTGGGAGCGCGGGCCTGCCTGGTGGGCAGGGCCTGGGCCTGGTCGGTGGCCGCGTCGGGCCAGGAGGGCGTGGCCCACGCCCTGTCCGTCATCCGGGACGAGCTCCGGGTCGCCCTGTCGCTCACCGGTGTGGCCGACGTGTCCGCGCTGGACCGGTCGGCACTGGTCGCACCCCCGACCGGCGACTGAGCGGGGGCGCGGCCGAGGAGTCACCCCATGGCGGCCAGGACGACGTCCACCCGGGCGACGAGACCGCCGCCCTCCTCGGCACGCTCGCCGGGCGTGACGCCCCCGAGCACCAGGTGCCACGCCATCGCCCCTCCCCCTGCCCCGGCGAGCAGTGCGGCCTCGGCCAGCACACCGATGCGGTCGGTCACGTCCCTGAAGTGCCACATCCCGAATTCGGGGTCCTCGGCGCACCGTCGGGCCGACCCGAGGGCAGCGTCCAGTTCACCGGCCAGCCGGGCGGACAGGTCGGCGTCGACGGCCCGGCCGATCCAGCCACGGAACCACTCCTCCACCGCGTCGAGGACGGGCAGTCGACGGAGGTCGTTGAGCACCTGGGCCACCAGAACGTTGTGGCTCCCCTCCCACGACTCGAAGACCAAGGCGTCCCGGTACAGGCGGGGCAGCACGCTGAAGTCCTCGATCGCCCCGTTCCCGCCCAGGATCTCGATGGCCGAGTGCACGACAGCGGTGGCCTGGACCGAGACGACGTACTTGGCCAGGTTGACCAGGAACCGGTGCACCAGTACGTCGTCGCCCGACGCCGAGTCGTCGTCGATCCGGTCCTCGAGCCCGGTGAGTTCCATCACCAGGTGGAGGGCGCCCACCGAAGTCGCCGCCATGTCGGCCAGGGTGCGGCGGACCGCGGGGAACTCCCCGATCGGCCGGCCGAACGCCAGGCGGTGGTGTGCGTAGGCGGAGGCCTCGAGCCAGGCCCGTCGCATCATGCCGGCGTCGCCCACCGCGGTCATCCATCGGCTGGTGTTGAGGACCACGCCCACCGCCGTCCGGAAGCCGTGCTCGACGGGGCCGATCGGCCAGGCGAGGGCGCCGTCGAAGTCGATCTCCCCCGAGGCCAGGCCACGGGTCCCGAGCTTGTCCTTCAGTCGCCGGAGCGAGAAGCCGTTGGGCGCCCCGTCGATCTCGCGGGGCACGACGAAGCTGCCGAGCCCCCGGGTGCCGTCCGGGCCGCCGTCGACCCGTGCCGTCAGGAAGAACTGGCCGGCGTCGGCCACCGAGCAGAACCACTTCTCGCCGGTGATCCGGTAGGCGCCATCCTCGTCGGCGGGGACGGCGAGGCAGGCGTTCGCCCCGACGTCGGATCCCCCCTGGACCTCGGTCAGGAACTGGGAGCCGCGGACGGCCGTGGCGTAGTCGGGGTCGACCAGTGCAGGGAGGAAACGGTCACGCACGACCGGGTCGGCGGCCCGCCGGAGCGCCCGGGCGAGCCCGATGGTGCACGTGGCCGGACAGGCGTGCCCGGCCTCGCCTTCGAGCGACAGGATGTACAGGAGGGTGGCCTGCTCGTAGGCGGTGCCCGGACGGCCGGACAGCGCCACCAGCCCGCTCGCCCACACACGGGTTCCGGCATCGTCGTAGGACGGGTCGAACACCACCGACTCCGTCCTCCGGCCGATCGGGTCCCACCGGGCCAGCTCGGGCAGGTGCTCCCGTTGCTCGTACCGTGCGGCCGCCGGGCCGATCGCCCCGGTCACCTCACGGGCGAACGCCGACGCCCGCTCCTCGAGGTCGCGGAGACGCTCCGCCGGGAGCGCCCGGTCCAGGAGCCCGCGGAGGTGATGGTCCGTGACGAACGGATCCGGGGGGAACGCCCTGCGCCAGGAGGCGAGTGCCATGCGAGCCGATTCGGTGCCCATACACGCAGTCTCGCGCCGGTCGTCACGTTCGTCCCGGGCTCCGGGCAGACGGGTACCGTGGCAGCATGCGTCCCGCCCGCGTCACCCTGGCCGGTTCCGACGTCTCGATCTCCTCCATGGGCGTGGGCACCTGGGCCTGGGGGGACTCGTCCACGTGGGGCATGGGCACCTACGACACCGATCTCACCCGCGACTCGATCCGGGAGGCCTGGAATGCCTCGATCGACGCCGGGGTGACGCTCTTCGACACGGCCGAGGTCTACGGGGGCGGGGAGAGCGAACGGATCATCGGCTCCCTGCTGGCCGGTGACCCCACCCGGGCCCGGTCGGCCGTGGTGGCCACGAAGTTCATGCCGTCCCCGTGGAAGGTCAACGTGCGCAAGGCACTCCTGGCCTCGCTGCGGGCCTCGCTCGCCCGGCTCAGCCTCCCGTCGGTCGACCTCTACCAGATCCACGGTCCGGTAAGCCTGCGATCACATGCCGCGTTGGCCGACGCCCTGGCCGCCGCCCACGGGGAGGGCCTGGTCCGGGCCGTGGGGGTGTCCAACTACTCGGTCAAGGAGACCCGGTCGATCGCCGCCGCCCTGGAGAAGCACGGGCTGCGGCTCGCCACCAACCAGATCGAGTTCTCGCTGCTCCGGCACGCCCCCGAGACGTCGGGGCTCCTGGCCGCATGCGCCGACCTCGGCGTGGTGCCGCTGGCCTACTCGCCGATCGGGCAGGGTC
>Ga0209048_10004109_pt1 | contig 13973 bp, 13 predicted proteins | sample FrelakmetCRP12CR_FD_187146 | JGI IMG/M metagenome (GOLD analysis project Ga0209048, IMG submission 187146) | Freshwater lake sediment microbial communities from the University of Notre Dame, USA, for methane emissions studies - CRP12 CR (SPAdes)... | ecosystem: Environmental > Aquatic >... | reverse complement strand
GGCGATTAACCAAGGTGGATTTGCCAACATTGGGACGCCCGACGATAGCTAGGCGGATGCCGGTTTCCTCACCGGCGAGGGAGGCCTCCTCTGCTGGCGCCGGGAGGTTGGCCAGGACGGTTGCCATCAGGTCCTCGATGCCCTGGCCATGGGCTGCGGAGATGGCATGGGGCTCGCCCAATCCCAGGGCATGAAACTCCATGCCGGCGGATGCGGGGTCCTTATCCTCGGTTTTATTGATCACGAGATACAGGGGTTTGCCGGCGCGGCGCAGCTCCTTGGCAACGTCTTGATCGCCGCTGCTCAGTCCGGCGCGACCGTCCACCAGCAACAGCACGGCGTCGGCTTCCGCAACCGCTCGCCAGGCCTGTTGGGCGACCAAGCCTTCCAGGCCGGACACAGCGTCGCTAAGACCGCCGGTATCCAGCACCAGGTAGGGGCGGGGCCCGACCCTGCCGATCCCATACTGGCGGTCACGGGTCAGACCCGGCAAGTCCGCCACCAGGGCGTTACGGGTGCGGGTCAGGCAATTGAATAAGGTGGATTTGCCCACATTGGGCCGGCCCACCAGGGCAATCAAGGGTAACATGCAGGGGCTTATTCCAGGGTGATGGGGATAACATCCAACAAACGCTGATTTTGATGAAGGGCAGTATACTCTCCAACGCAATTCTCTTCAGGAATTCAGGCGATTGGCTCTTTGATATCGGCTACGCCGAACCACCTTGGACTGCTTGATACGTCATGGTTTTATCTTTTTAATAATTATTAATTATAAACTAATTAAATTTTATTCTTTTTAGCTATTTTTAGTTTTAGTTATTGTAAACGCTCATCGATTTGGCCGCCCTGCTGTCCCAAGTCAGACGGTGGCGTTGTTACCACTTGCGTTTGGAGAGCGAGATGAGCGATAACCAACAGAAATTGCATTACGAAACGCTGCAACTGCACGCGGGTTATACTGCTGACCCAACCACTGGGGCACGCCAGGTGCCCATTTACGCTACCACCAGTTATCAATTCCGGAACAGCGAACACGCCGCGCGACTGTTTGCGCTGCAGGAATTTGGCAACATCTACTCGCGCATCATGAATCCCACTAACGATGTACTGGAAAAGCGAATCGCCGCGCTCGAAGGCGGTGTGGCTGGACTCGCCACCAGCTCGGGGCATGCGGCTCAGTTCCTCACCTTCACCACCCTTGCCCAAGCGGGTGACAACATCATCTCTACCCCCAATCTCTACGGTGGCAGCGTCAATCAGTTGAAAGTCACCCTGCCGCGCGTCGGCATCGAGGCGCGCTTCACCAGCCGCGCCGAGCAAGCCGATGAGTTCCTGGCGTTAACCGACGCCAAAACCCGGGCTTGGTTCATCGAATCCATCGGCAATCCCGCGCTCAATATTCCCGATTTTGAAACGATCTTCGACGCTGCGCAAAAAGCCGGGGTCGCGGTGGTGGTGGACAATACCTTCGGACTGGGGGGTTACTTGTTCCGGCCCATCGAATGGGGCGCTGCCCTGGTGACCCATTCCGCCACCAAGTGGATTGGCGGACATGGCGCGGCCATCGGCGGCCTCATCGTGGATGGCGGCAATTTTCCCTGGGATAACGGCCGTTATCCGCTGCTCAGTGAGCCGGACCCCGGCTATCACGATCTTAAGCTAATTGAGGCATTCGGCGCCTTGGCCTTCATTTTGAAAGCCCGCGTTGATGGCTTGCGCGACCAGGGTCAGTGCCTCGGGCCGCAGGAAGCCTTCACCTTGCTGCTGGGATTGGAAACTCTGTCGTTGCGCGCCGAGCGCCTAGTGCAGAATGCCTTCGAACTGGCCGATTGGTTGAGCGCCCAGGACCAGGTGGCGTGGGTCAACTACCCCGGTTTGAAAGACCATCCCTCCCACGCGCGAGTCCAGAAGTATTTCAAGGGCAAACCAGGCGGCGTGCTGACCTTTGGCCTCAAGGGCGGTTTCGACGCCGCCAGGACCTTTATCGACCGGCTTGAACTGGTGTCGCATCTGGCTAATGTCGGCGATGCGCGAACGCTTGCCATCCACCCGGCTTCAACTACCCATTCTCAGCTTCCGCTTGAAGATCAATCGTCAGCCGGCGTGAGTCCCGATATGGTGCGGCTGAGCATCGGCCTGGAGCATGTGGAAGATCTGAAAGCCGATCTGGCTCAGGCGCTCAAGGCTGCCAGCCTGGTTCCCGTCTGAGTCCGCCGCCATGTCCTCCGGTCTCGGTTGGTCGGAGTCTGTACCGTTGACGCCTCCAGGCGACGACCGGCAGATGAGCTACCGTGCCGTTGTTGACGACTATGGTACGGAATTGGCGCCGGTGCCGCGCACAGCAAGGTTGTGGCCGGTGGAGGAGGGCTGTACCCTCGAACTGGGCGGTTTCCTGCCGGAAATAAGCGTGCGCTACGAAACCTACGGACGGCTCAACGCGCGGCGCGACAATGCCGTGCTGGTCTTCCACGCGTTGAGCGGTAGCGCCCATCTGGCGGGGACCTATCCGAAATCGGTCTGGGTCGGGCTGTCTCCCTATGAACGGGCCTTTGGCAGGCAGGGCTGGTGGGGTGATCTGGTGGGGTCGGGTAACCTATTCGATACCGAGCGTTTTTACATCATCTGTGCCAATCATCTGGCGAGCTGTTATGGCACAACGGGACCACTCGCGCTCGATCCCCGCAGCGGGCGTCCTTACGGCCCGGATTTTCCCACGGTCACGATACGCGATCTGGCGCGGGTGCAGGCGCGCTTGCTGGATCACCTGGGAGTGGAGCGGGCCACGCTGTTAGGAGGCAGCCTGGGAGGGATGGTGGCGCTGGAATTCGCCCTGCTGTTTCCCGAGCGCAGCAACCGGCTTGCCATGCTTGCCGCACCGGGGCGTCATGGCCCGTGGGCGCGAGCCTGGAATCGCCTGGCGCGCGAAGCCGTCCGCCAGGATCCGGCCTACCATGCCGGCCGCTATCACGCACAACCGACGGGATTGGGATTGGCCCGCGCCATTTCCACGCTGAGCTACCGCGCACCGCATAGCTTCGAACTGCGCTGGGGACCGGAACCGTCAGGAGGGGAAAACTATGTCCTGCGCCAGGGCAAGAAGTTCGTAAATCGGTTTGACGCCAATAGCTACCTTGCCCTCTCTGAGGCGATGGATACGCACGACGTAGGCAGAGGCCGTGGCCGCCTGAAAAAAGCCTTAAAGACATTGAAAATTCCAGCGCTTTTCATCGGAATCGATACCGACATCCTCTATCCGAGCGCCGAAATCCGGGAACTGGCACGCTTTGCCCAGGCCGACTTCGCCCAGATCAGCAGCCCGCACGGCCATGATGCCTTTCTTATCGAAGCCCAATCCGTGGCGGCGTTGCTGGCCCCGTTTCTGGGCTGACAACAGCTTTTTCAGGACTCATTTAACTTGTTTCGTTTTAGTAAACAGCGTACATGCGTTTTACGAGGGTAATGGGCGAGATATCTCTTCAGCGGCTCTCCGCATAGGACGCAGGTCATCCTTTCATACTGTACCAATCTCTTGGGTTCGAGATCAATCCACTTATTGGCTTTGATTTCTGTATCAGTCATGGCTACCCTTCCGAAAAAGAAAGGCTATCAGGACTTACGCAAAACTTCATACTGAGCACAATATAGATTGTGGTTAGCAATGCCATCATGACACAAAATAAGCAGTGTCTGCGTAAGTCCTAGCTATATCAAAGCATCAAAAGAAGCATTCTGTGTGCTTATGGAAGCCAGTAATCAGCGAGTAATTCGACCTCATTGTCGGCTTCAAAACAGTCTTGTTCCTTAAGACACGGTACGAAACTCTCGTTGTTAGGCTTTAAATGAGCTACAGGAGTCTGTCTGTAACCCTCTTCGGGGGTATCTTTGTTAGTGGATCGTTCGTGCTCTTCAAGGAGCGGTGTCTGTAATTCGATAGCCATAGTTTCTCTCCTATCCCCTCCTGCTAAGACCTCTTAGGGGGTCCTTAATCGAAACTATTTCTTGCTGACCTCATAAAGTACCTAGCCAAAAGTGATCTGGTATTTTGAGCCGACGTTTATCTGTTAAGTAAGACAGACAATACAAAGCTTATCACTTTAAAGCGCAACATATTAGACAATATGAATATATGAATATAATCATCAAATATTAACCACGGCCAGTGGAAAACCGACGTTAAGGGACGGGGCTGCTTGTAAGCACAGCTATATCAGGCTCCCTGCTGGACATTAGTTTTGGGGATGCAGGAGATCGCGTAAAGTGAGCTTAATTACGGCGAAGCTATAATTAAATCTACCAGAGAGGGCGCCGTCCGGGCCACGGTGATCTTGCGCAAGCATTCGCAACAAGCGTTGCAGGAGATTCGTCCGGAAATGTTGCGCGCTTGTGAAGCGTTTAGGAACGGGGACGGTCTATGTGTACCCTGTATTGTTTAATCATAATCAGTGCTTCGACTATCATAGCCAGGAGTAAACCCTAGGGACCAGACCGGTTGCGCATTCTGCAAGCCCCCCAAAGCCCGCCGTCATTGCGTAGTCTGCCAAACGTGCCGGAATCCACCACCCGCCAGGATCGCAAGCCAATCGCTGGCGATAGGTACATAGCTTTTTTAGCAAGATCGATAGACTATCTATTTTTGCAGCCATGCGTTGTGGTCTGCGGCTGGCAGTTATACCAGCGCCGCGTCGAGGTCGGCCAAGAGATCGTCCACGTCCTCGATGCCCACCGAGAGCCTTACCAGGTTGTCGCTGATGCCGATCTCGCGGCGTACTTCGAGGGGAACCGAGGCATGGGTCATGATGGCCGGATGTGAGATCAGGCTCTCCACGCCTCCCAGGCTTTCCGCCAGCGTGAAGATGCGGCAGCGTTCGAGGAAGCGCCGCGTTTCCTCCAGTCCGCCCTTCAGGTAGACGCTCACCATGCCACCGAAGCCATCCATCTGACGCCGCGCCAGCGCATGCTGAGGGTGGCTGGGCAGACCCGGGTAATACACCCGTTCGATCTTCGGATGCGCTTCCAGCCAAGCCGCAACGGCTAAGGCATTGTCGCTGTGCTGGCGCATGCGCAGCGCGAGCGTCTTGAGCCCTCGGGTCACCAGAAAGCAGTCGAAGGGGCTGGAGATGGAACCGATGGCGTTTTGCAGAAACGTCAGTTGCTCGCCTAGCGCTTCATCCTTGGCGATTGCAATGCCGCCCACGATATCGGAGTGGCCGTTCAGGTACTTGGTCGCGGAGTGTAGGACGATATCGAAGCCGTGTTCCAAGGGTCGCTGTGCCCAGGGAGTAGCAAAGGTATTGTCGGCCACGGTCAGAATACCGCGCTTTCTGGCGACCGCGGCCACCATCTCCAGATCGACCAGCTTCAGGAGCGGATTGCTGGGGGTCTCGACCCAGAGCATGCGGGTTTCGGGGCGCAGCGCCTGTTCCAGCCCAGCGCGGTCTTGCATGTCGATATACGTGAAATCCAAGTTGGCGGAACGGCGCCGGACCCGCTCGAACAATCGCCGCGTACCACCATACAGATCGTCCAACGCGACCACGTGGGCGCCGCTGTCGAGCAGTTCCAGCACCGTGGCGATGGCGCTCATCCCCGTGGCGAAGGCAAAGCCCGCATGGCCGCCTTCCAGGTCGGCCACGCAGCGCTCATAGGCAAAGCGCGTGGGATTTTGGCTGCGCGCGTAATCAAAGCCCTTGTGCACGCCCGGACTGGACTGGACGTAGGTGGACGTTGCGTAAATCGGCGTGGTGATGGCGCCGGTCAGCGGGTCCGGCGGCTGTCCGGCGTGGATGGCACGGGTGGCGAACCCGGCACGGCGGTTGGAAGCGGGCATGGCGCGGTTACCTCATGCGTCTGCGCAGATAATTGAGCAGGTCGATGCGCGTGATCAGGCCAAGAAACCGATCCTGATCGCAGACGATGGGCACTTTACCCTGATCGAATACGGGGAGCAATGATTCGAAGGACGCCGTGGGTTGAACGGTTTCCAGGTTCGTGCTCATAAAATTCTCGACGGGCTCTCGGAACCGGTCTTGGTTGCCATAAACCGCGAGCAGCAAATCCGATTCGTCGATGATGCCGACGATGCGTTCTCCCTGTACCACTGGGAGTTGCGACACATCGTACAGCTTGAACCGCCCATAGGCGACGAGCAGCGTATCGTCGGGACTCACCGTGACGACCGCCTTATCGGCGTAACGGCGGCTGATTAGGTCGCGCAGGTCACTGTACTGTTCCCGTTGGATGAAGCCCTGATCGAGCATCCAGAAGTCATTGTACATTTTTGAGAGATACTTGTTGCCGCTGTCGCAGATGAAGGTGACCACGCGCTCCGGCCGGAGGCGGCTGCGGCAATAGCGCAACGCCGCGGCAACTAGGGTGCCGGAGGAGGAGCCGGCCATGATGCCTTCCTGGCGCAGCAGGGCCCGCGCCGTGACGAAGCTCTCCGCATCGCTGATCGTATAGGCCTCGCGCACGCCGGAGAGATCGCTGATGGGCGGGATAAAGTCCTCTCCGATGCCTTCCACCAGCCAGGAGCCGGCCTGTCCCAGAGTGCCGGTCTCGACATAACCTGCCAGCACCGAACCTTCCGGGTCGGCCAGGATCATTTTGACAGCCGGGGCGACCCGGCGAAAGAAGCGGGTGAGGCCGGTGAGGGTGCCACTGCTGCCGACTCCACACACCACCGCGTCGAGTTGCCGCCCCGTCTGTTCCCAGATTTCCGGGCCGGTGCCTTCCTCGTGAGCCTGCGGATTGGCGGGGTTGTTGAACTGGTTGACATAGAAGGAGTTGGGGGTTTCCCGCGCCCAGTGCTCGGCCAGATCCTGGTAGTAGTCCGGATGGCCTTTACCGACATCGGAGCGGGTCATCACCACCTCGGCGCCCAGCGCTTTGAGATGGAAGATCTTCTCCTGGCTCATCTTATCGGGGATCACCAGCAGTAACCGGTAGCCCTTGCGCGCCGCCACCAAGGCAAGCCCGAGACCGGTGTTTCCGGCGGTGGCTTCGATCAGGGTTCCGCCGGGGGCAATTCTGCCTTCGCGCTCCGCGGCCTCGATCATGAAAAGGGCGATACGGTCCTTGATGGAGCCGCCCGGATTCTGGTTTTCCAGCTTGACGAAGAGCCGGCAAGGTCCGGTGTCAAGGCGGGTGATTTCGACCAGCGGAGTATTGCCAATCAGCGCCAGCAAGCCATCGCCGGCGGCAAAAGCAGGGACTGTTGTCATCATTACGGCGTTACCAGGAAATTGATCGGTTTGGTAGCCGCTGCTTGGTTTGGCAGCGGTGGTATCAGGCTTTGCGGAGCCATGGCCATCATTTCCTGTCGCGTGTGGCTCATCGGAGATCGATAAGCCGCTTGGCTTTGTGGGTCGCCCGTGGCAGATCGCCAGGCTGAAGTATGACAATCTCCTTCGGCCTTACGCCGAGACGGGTCTTGATTTGTCGTGAAACCTTTTCCGCAAGCGCATCATGATCCTCGCTAATACCGTAGTTTCTTTCTACTTCGACTCTATACCGGGTAGTAAAATCCTCGGTAAAAACGGTTACCCTGTATTCTCCAGTCAACTCTTCCATGTTTCTTACGACATATTCGACATCGCTTGGAAACACATTCACACCTGAGACAATAAACATGTCATCAAGCCGTCCTGTTACATAAAGCCTCGCATGAGTCCTGCCGCACGCGCATTGCTCCCTGTTCACTGTAACGATGTCACCCGTCCTGAAGCGAATCATGGGTCTTGCGGTTTTCCGCAGCGTCGTAAGCACCAGTTCGCCGCGCTCACCATCCGGCACAAATTCAAGGGTGCCAGGATTCATAACCTCCACAAGAATATGATCTTCCGCGATATGCAGGCCGTCCCTCTCGCTGCACATGCCTGCACATGCCCCGAAGATGTCGGATATGCCATAAAAATCAAAAACCTTTGCGTCCCACAGACTTTCAACGGCAGCCCTGGTGGCGGCAATTGACCCACCCGGTTCGCCGGCAACGATTATCCGGTTGATGGCAAGGTCCTTGGCCGGGTCTATTCCCTGGTTTTTGGCAGTTTCACCCAGATACCAGGCATACGAAGGCGTGGTCCAAATGATGGTCGGCTGAAATTCCTTCAGTATAAAGAGCAGTCGTTCAGAGGGAACGGTTCCCGCCCAAAGGCAGAGCGCGCCAAGGTTCTGGGCGCCTATGACGTCAGGCCCCCCCACAAAGAGCGTAAAGTTCAGCGCATGCACATACCTGTCTTCCGGCCGCATGCCGGCGGACCAGAACAGTCTGCTCTGCACATCCTGAAATTCTGCAAAATCCTGCTTGGTGAAAGGACTCAAGGTAGGCACGCCCGTGGAGCCGCTGGAGGCTGAAACGAACACGACCTCCCTTTCCTCCACGGCGGTCATATCGCCAAGCAGAGGCTTTAAAAGCTGTCGTTCCCTTTCAACCTTCTTGTCAGTAAAGGGAAACCTCCTTAAATCCGCCAGGCTTTTAAAATCGGAAGGCTTTACCTTTGCCTTATCAAAAGCCTCACGGTAATAGTTGGATTTACCGTAGGCCAGTTCCAGGTGAGCGGCTAACTGTTTGGTCTGGTAAGCTTCTACTCCCGTCCGTGGCAGCGTTTCAATTGTCTCATTCCAGTAGTTTTTACTCACACTTATGCCCCTTGAAAGCATTTGATCAATAAAGAACTTTCACTTAATTAATTTGCTTGTTGTCGCGTGGAGTTCAGGCTTCGTCGTCTTGCACCAGCAATTCGTTGATTTCCTGTCCGCTTTAATCCAGCGCCGATAGCAGGTCGGGAAACCGCACCGGATTCGGGTACTGCCGCATGCAGGCGGTATCGACAAGATGTTCAATTTCGTTGCCGCTTGTTGTAAACCCAAACGTGAGGCACAGGATCAGGCAAATTACCGGGCGGTTTGCCGGTAGGCTCCGAAGGGCATCGTCTCGTAGGCGGCTTCCGCGACATAGCGGCCGAGCGTGATGAACTCGTCGGTGTCCCTGGCGGCGCCGGTGAAACGGGTCACCGGGTAGCCGTCGATGTCGTAGAAGATGAACGTCGGCGCGGCGATGACCCGGTTGGCGTTAGCGAATTCCCATTGGGTCGTCGGTTTGCCAGTGAAGTCGGTGAGTGGCCCGAGATTGTCGACAAACAGGCTGATATTGTGAAAATGTGCCTGGTAGTAGCGCTGTACGCTGGGCTCTTTGAGCAAGGTCTCCTTAACCTTCTGGCATTCCCCGCAGCCGTTGAGTTCGAACATGACCAGCACTCCCTTCTTGCCAGACTGCTTTGCCTTGGCCAATTCGCCCTGCAAGTTGCCGGTGGTTTTCTCGAACCAGGAACATGGTGGCGCTTCGCCATGAAGGCTGCCGGTCAATAGTAATATTCCGATTGCAATGATCCACTTGTACATCGTGTTCTCCTCACCGCATCCAGAACAGCGCGCGTTTTCTGATCTGCTCCAACAGGGACATGGAGAGAAACGTCACCAGACCAGTGTAAAGGATGCCCGCTAACATGCGCGGATAATCGGCAAAATCGGCGTAGTACTGCACAAACCGGCCAAGTCCGGCGTTGGCGCCAAACAGTTCCGCGACAGTGAGCAGGATGAAGGAGAACGCGAGGCCCACCGCCATACCGGAAAAAATATGCGGCAGACTGGCGGGAAAGACGATCTTCCACAGGTATTCAAAATGGGAGAGCCCGAGGACTCGCGCGTTGTCCCGGTATTTCCCTTCCACCGCCAGGGCGCCGGCGGCGGCGTTCTGGAAGATCGGCCAGAAGGCACCGATGAACACCACGAAAATCGCCGACAGCCGGAAGGTGGGCAAGATGGCGATGGCATAGGGGATGTACACGGTTGGCGGGATGGGCGCCGCTACCCTGGCAAAAGGGAAAAAAGCCCGGCGTAGCCAGCCGGTCGTTGCCGTCACCAGTCCGGTAACGACGCCGGTTACGACCGCCGCCAGATAGCCGGGAAGGAGGATCAGAAAAGAGAAATAGGTACCTGTCCATAATTCGGGCAGTGAATCCCAGAGTGCCGCTGCCGTGCGCAACGGCGAGGGAAACAGCGAATTCGCCGCCGGAGTGAAGAGCGCGGTGCCGGCCTGCCACGCCAGCAAGAGGAGTCCGAACAGCAGCACGGGTTCCTTGCCTTCCCAGCGCCAAAGCCTCGCCGTCCATCGCAAGATGGTGTACCATCGGCGCCGGCTGGCAAGCGGTGAGTCCATGACGGCGGAAGAAGAGAACGTGGTCATGGGGATTACCTGCTTAATCGGTCAAACGTTCCAGGGTGTCGACGCTGAGCGTCTCGGCGATTTCTTCGCGCAACTGATGGAATGTCTGGGAAACGACCAGGCCACGGCGTGCCCGTGGTCGTTCGAAGGGTACGTGTAAGCTGGCGATGAGGTGACCCGGAGAGGCACCGAGCACGGCTACCTGGTCGCCCAGGTACAGGGCCTCGTCGATATCATGGGTGACGAAGATGATAGTTTTCCGCGGCGTGACGCTCTGCCAGACCTCCAGCAGTAGATCCTGCAGTCGGGCTCGGTTGAGGGTATCCAGGGCGCCGAACGGCTCATCCATCAACAGAATGGGCGAGCCCAGGGCGAGGACCCGGGCGATGGCTCCGCGTTGCCGCATGCCGCCGGACAGCTCCAGAGGATACTTGCCGATGGCGTCGGCGAGTCCCACCAGGTTAAGGTACTTCCTGGCCTGGGCGCGCCGCTGCCGTCCGCTCAGGGTGGGATTGGCTTTGCCGACGGCGAGCGCGACGTTCTCCACCACGCTCAACCAGGGAAACAAGGAGTAGTCCTGGAATACGACGCCGCGGTCGAGACCGGGGCCGGTAATCGGCTGCTCCTTCCAGCGGATTTCGCCGCTGCTGGGGCGTTCCAGCCCGGCGAGGAGGCGCAGCAAGGTCGATTTGCCGGCGCCAGAGGGTCCCAGGAGGCAGAGAAACTCTCCTTCCCGGACCCCCATGTGGATGTCGTCGAGAACGACGACGCCGTTGTAGGAGAACGAGACGGCGTCGATTGCCAGTACTGTCGTACTCACAGCACGTCCCTTTCCTTGAACTCCTTCTGGCGCTGTTTCCAGAAGGGATCATTGGGGTTTTCGGCGGCCAGCCTGTCCAGGGCCTGCTTGTAGAGGTCTACGTCAAAGTAGGCGGTAATGTCCATGTTTGATTCGACGAACCCGCTGTTTTGCATGGTCGTCCAGAATTTCTTCACCCCACGCACGTTGGGATCGCTGCGCTGATCGAGATGGGGCTGGTAATAGCCCCGCTCCAGGAGGCCACGGTCGAGTTTCACGTACTTCTGGATGCTGTCCAGGGTTTCCTTGCGATTTTCTGCCGCGAATTTCTCGGCTCGCAGGATGGCGCGCAGGAATTTTTCCCAGGTTGCTTTGTCCTCGTAGCGTTGTTGGGTAACCACCAGCCGGCAGCAGGGATGACCCGGCTGTAAGTCGTCGGAACGAATGACGATCTGAAGCCCCTGGTCTTCGGCGCGCAGGTCATGCGGCCCCCACACCACGCCAGCATCGACCTGGCCCGACTTGACCGCCTCGATCACCGCGGACGGGTTTTTCAATTCGAAAATCTGCACATCGGTTTTCCAATCGACGTTGGCATCCTTTAGTGCACCGCGCAGTACCGCGTCGCCAGTGGCCATGCGCACCGTAGCGATTTTCTGGCCCTTGAGGTCAGCAACCGTTTTGATCCGGGCGGCCTTGCCGGCAGTAGTGATAATGGCAGCGTCTCCACCCATGATACCACCCAGAATGCGCAGATCGGTCCCCTTGGCGATATGGGCGAGGGGTGCTGTGGTGCCGAACGCGCCGATGTCCAGCTTGCCGGCCACGAGGGCATTGAGTCCATCAGCCGAGTTGACGAACTCGATCAACTCGACATCCAGTCCTTCCTTGGCGAAAAAGCCCTGTTCCTTGGCCACGAAAAACTTGGCGTGCCCGGTCACCGGCAGGTAGCCCACTTTAAGGGCCTCGGTAGTGTTGTCTGCCATTGCGCTGACACACAGGACCAGGCTTAGAGCCGCTCCGACAATGAATCTAGACAGTATCGCTGGTCTTGGCATTTCTCGCACTCCACGTAAAAAAGCACTTGCAATGTCGATGGCGCTGTTGGTGGCGTCACGACCATTGAGAGCATGTATACAGCGATTTTTATATTTCTAGAAAGAATTAAAGATAATTAATAAATAACTTTTGGCTATTTAAAATTCGCTAGTCTGTATGGAATTGAGAGCAATATTTTTGAGAGCATTAGTTATAACTATTAATTTTATTAATAGTACAATTTTTTATAATTATGTTATATAAAGCTATGCTAGGATTGAATCCAAAATCTTGGAAACAAATCCAAAGGGTACCGATGATGACTACATGGATAGGTTCAAGACTCAACAAAAAGACTCATGCAAAACTCAGCGGGAGGACGAGACAATGGTAAAGGCAGCGGTTATAGATTTTCAGGAATTTCGGCTTCGCCGCGAGACTCAGCGCCAACAGCAAGTTGAGAACGCTCACGTTAGAGCCATGGTGCCCATTATCGTGTGGTATCCCGTCCAATGGGTGTGGGTGTGGCCATATCCCAACGTAGCGTCAGTCACCGCTTAAATCGACTCGCTCGATTCAGATGCAGGCTGGACCCCGACCGATGAACTCTTATGCCGAGACGCAGTTGTCTGGAGCGCAATCGTCTCAAGAGGCCAGTGCGGAGTCCTTACCAGTGTCCCCGGATGAAATGACGATCCTGTCGGACATCATCGGTGCCAATGTGCGAAGGCTTCGTAAGAAAAAACAACTGTCATTGGAAGCGCTTGCCAAGCTGTCTCACGTTAGCCGGGCAATGCTGAGTCAGATCGAGCTTGGGCGCAGCACGCCTACGATCTCGGTGCTATGGAAGATCGCCGGTGCCCTGGAGGTTCCAGTCTCCGCCTTTCTGAGCGACGATCGTTACGAGGGGGCCTGTCTGCTGCCGGCCACTGACGCTAAGCTCTTGTTCTCAAAAGATGGTAAATTTTGCTCGCGGGCGCTATTTCCGTTCGATAAGCCCCGCAAGGTTGAATTTTATGAATTACGTCTCAAAGGTCACGCGGCTGAGCACGCAGAACCGCACCCGCCCGGTACGGTCGAAAATTTGGTTGTCAACTTGGGCGGAATTGAAATAACGGTTGGCAGGGAGTCCTACCTGTTGAGCGCGGGGGATGCGATCCTTTTTGAAGCCGATGTCGCGCATACGTATCAAAATCTAGGTGATGCCGAGGCGTTGCTTTACCTGGTCATGACGTATGCGCAGACCATCGGTTAGGGCTATTTTAGGGAGAGCCATTTAGCCCATACACATCATCATCGGCATGCCATTGCAGGACATCATCATCGGCATGCCCATACTCATCATCTTCATCATCAATTCACAGCAGCTTTTGAACATTTCCATGTTCATGCCCTCTGGGCAGGTCATCTTGCAGGTCATGCCGTCGGCGGTCATCTCGCAGGTCATTTTGGCCATCATCGGCATCATCGGCATCATCGGCATCATCGGCATCATACCGGGTTGCATCATACCCATGGGCATTTGCATTTGCATGGCAGGCATCATAATAGTGTTCCTCGAAAATAAATGGATAGCTTCATCGAATCATCCTAGAGAATGTAAGTTTTAGGGTCATTCAGAGGATGTAACTGCATTCTACATTTCTCGGTCTATTAATGCAAGTCTTTTTTTTATAAGGAATTTTTCCTTTTTAATGGATAAAAATCCAATAAAGTGGAAAATGTTCATTACGCTTGTGGGCAATGGGAAAAGAATAGCAAGCCGGTTTTACCGGGCCTTGATAAAGGTATGAATGCGGCGCCCTTGCACTGGTTCGGAAAGCTGTTGAAATCGCCCAAGGCAGTGGATTTCTGGTAACCTTCACGCTGCTTGAACAGTCCGCCGTTACGCCTGCTGGAATCAACCTCGAT
>Ga0209048_10004108_pt1 | contig 13978 bp, 10 predicted proteins | sample FrelakmetCRP12CR_FD_187146 | JGI IMG/M metagenome (GOLD analysis project Ga0209048, IMG submission 187146) | Freshwater lake sediment microbial communities from the University of Notre Dame, USA, for methane emissions studies - CRP12 CR (SPAdes)... | ecosystem: Environmental > Aquatic >... | reverse complement strand
AGCGAAGGTTCTTGCGGGGAATGCCTTTGGAGCCGCCACGGGCGGGGATGATTGCCAGTACATTCATTTCCTTGGAATCCATCATGGGTTTCTCCGCCGGTCAACCGGTATATTAAAATCCTAAGTGTTTTCTTCTCTATTCAATATTCCCTAATTTTCGCGTTTTGTAAAAAATTTGCATAAGCACCTGCGGCTTCTTTCGGCCTTTCAAAAATTAACCCATGGCCACAGTTTTTAATAATTACGGTTTCAGCCTGCGGCAAATAGCGCCGATAAACATTCACGCAGGATATATGCATGATGCGGTCTTTGTCCCCCCAGAGCAGGAAGACTGGTGTCCGAATCTGAGGCAGTAGCTCAGTTGCATCTTGCCAATCTTCCCAAATATCGTGCCACACTTTTTTTTCGAATTCATTCCGCTCAATACATTGACGCAGAATGACCGAACGCATTGGCCAGGGCGCAAAAGGTTTTTTGTAAAAAACAAGATTCATCATACGATCGAAACTTTCTCCCGAGTCCACCCTGATCGGGTTCTCCCCTTTTGCCAACGCCAGTTGAAAATCAGTGGGCGTGGGCGACAAAACACCCGCTGAAGCGAATAAACTTAAGGTAATCAGCTTTTGCGGGTGGTTGGCAGCATAAAGCATAGCCACATATCCACCCAGGGAATGGCCAGCCAGGTGAAAACGTTGCAGCCCTAACGATTCAACAGTGCTGGAAAAAACATCTGCCAGATGCTGCGCATCATAAGATATATCCATATTACGACTGCTGTCCCCATGCCCCAGCATATCAATGGCCAATATCCGAAACTTTTTGGGCAGATAACGAACAAAACGAATCCAGGTATCTTTATTGGCCCCAAATCCGTGCAGCAGCACAATAGTATCGCCTTCGCCTTTTCGCTCCAAATAGGCAATGTTTTGCTCATCCACCCGGATGGTTCGGGGAATCAAACCGGACCGTTGCCGCTCAACGGACAAGCCCCAATCAAAGAGCTTCTGCTCAAACCTTGCACAGCCGCCCAATAAAAGAATGGTTAAAAAAATAACAGCGGCAGCATTTATTCTCTTTGATGTCATTTTACAACTCTTATTCGGCAACAAGCTCCAACCACCCAATATCCACTATTTTAAGCGTCCGGCATCCATCGCAGAGAAATCATTAGGCTTTTTACCTATCACCGATACAACCTTTACCCGTTGCAAGCAACACCATATTTATAAACGGGTCGACCTCTCCGGGATCATTGCTTCTCACTTAAAAATACTCCCCGAGCTTGCCTCCGTCAAATCCGTTAACTCTGAACCGCCCCACTGTGCTCCGAATCAACCTCGATGCCCGTGGGTTTTACGGTTAAAACGGCCTTTCCATCCTGGATGCGGTAAGCCCGGTCCGCGGCATTTATCAGGGCGTGTTGATGCGAAATAGCAAGAATCGTGAGTTTTCCCCGTAGTCCACGCAATGTATCGCAGATGCGCGTTTCGGTTTCGGGATCAAGTCCGCTGGTCGCTTCATCCAGAATCAGCAGCGACGGTTTATGGACGAGCGCCCTTGCGATAGAAATCCGCTGCCGCTGACCGCCTGAAAGTTTACCCCCGCGTTCGCCAACAGTGGTGTGCATCCCCTGCGGCAGTGCCGCCACGAAGTCCCATATCCCGGCAGCAACCAGAGCGTTTTCCACGTCCTTTTCGCTAAACTCAGGGGCGCCGAGCGTCACGTTTTTCATAACGGTATCGTGCAAAAGCAGGGTCTCCTGCGGGACATACCCGATCATTCGCCGCCAGCTTCTGATGTCAATTGTGGAAAAAGGCTGATCGTCAATCCATATCTGCCCCTTCTGAGGCCGAAGCAGCCCGATCAGAAGATCCGCCACCGTGGTTTTTCCTGTTCCTGATGATCCGGTAATAGCGGTAAAAAAACCGGCAGGTAATTCAAGTGACGCCTCATGCAGTACCCAATGTTTTTCATACTTGAAACTGACGTGATCCAGCCAAACGCTTCGCTCAAGCGATGGTTTGGCTGTTCCTAAAACCTCTTCTTGCTCATGCTCGGCATTCTTGATCTTTTCCTGCAACGACCAATAAGCGCTTTCAAAAGTCACCATTTTCTGATACTCCTGCTGCACCTTGTTCAGCTTAGTCACCATGCTTGCAATTATAAATACCAAACCCATTATGGAAGCCAGCGGTAAGGCCAAAAATTCAAGCGCCACAAAAATTCCAAATGCCAGTAGAGCGGTAAGCATTGGCTCCTGAAAAGATTTCAGCGCCTCCTTGCTGAACACGTCTTTTTTCATAGCCTTGTTCAGGAGCTTGGTTTCAGTTACAAGCACAGCATCCGCCAGCTCCTCACGCGCCATGGCCTTGAGCGGTTTTATTGATTGCAGGCTGTCAGTCAGACGCGAGAGAGAGGACTGCAGCAGTGATGTTTGACGGCGGCCGGCACGCCGAGACATTCCCACAAAATGGCTTAATCCATAGAGAATAATCACCCCGGCGGCCATGGAGGCGAACATTGCTTTCCATGAGACGAAAAGGCCAATTATCACATAGATGATTGCTTGTATGAGAAGCGCCGCCATTTTTGCGCCCGATTCATACGCCTGAGACGCGCGCGAAGCTTCGGTAGCGAATGAATTGGCAAGAGCGCCTACCGGTTGACCAAGGTAGTATTCCCACCGCGTGTTCATGAGCGCGCGAAGCAACGCAAGACGCAGGTCGGTGGCGACATGGGCAACCGTATAGCCGACCCGCTTGTTGGCCAACAGCATGAATACGCTTTTCACTACGAAACCAACGACCATCACCGCGAGCAGCACGCCGATAGTAGGGCTCATCCCTAATGCGGAAAGAGCCTTCGTCAAAAAATGTGTCAGCGGGGAAGAACCTCCCTTCGATAGTGAGTCCTTCAAAACCACATTGCCGCCTATACTGCTAAGCAACGTGAGAACTCCGGTAATGCCGAAACCTTCCGCCACACCAGCCAGCAGCAATGCAGCCAGCGTAATCACGCTATAGCGGGGGTACTTTCGGGCCAGGGTTATCAGTAGACGCATATGTATGAATACCTCGTGATCTCAGGACGGCGCGATTGGCGAAACCCGGTGTGAAAATCCCTATTAGCTCATCGGTGCAGGCTCAGGAACATCCTGAAGAGAAGCGAATGCTTCGCAGATTTGCTCCACCTGTTCGGGAGTGTGTCCGGCGCTCACGCTGCAACGGAGTAAGGGATTTCCGTCAGTCGTGGCGGGTGGCAATACCATGTTTACATATACCCCACGCTCTAAAAGCTTCTTCCAGGATGCCACAGCCTTTCCTTTGTCCTTCAGACGCACAGAAATAATGGGACTTGGCTCCGGACCAAGAACAAAACCCATGTCCTTCAGCCGCTGATACAACTTCCGGGCGTTCTCCCAGAGCCGGCTCCGCAACTCGGGACGTGTTCGTAAGATCTTCAAAGCCGCACGGGTGGACGCGATGACGGAGGGAGAAGGAGATGCAGTAAAAATGTAGGGTCGGCTCACGCAACGGATCAGTTCCAGCTGCGGATGATTACTTACACAAAAGCCCCCTATGGCGCCTAAACTCTTGCTAAAGGTTCCGACAATGAAATCAACGTCATCCTCAACGCCGGCCTCCTCCGCGAGGCCACGGCCCTGTTTGCCGAGAACCCCCAGGGAATGAGCTTCATCCACCAAAAGGCAGGCGCCATACTTCTTCTTTACCTCAGTGATATCGGACAGCATCGCACGATCGCCCAGCATGCTGTAGATTCCTTCCACAACAATCAGGGTATTTTCTGTCTGCTTGCCCAGCCGTCGTAAACGCTTCTCAAGATCAGCTATATCGTTGTGTTTAAAGAGTATAAATTGGGCTCCGCCCAAACGGCACCCATCATAGATGCTCGCGTGACAGTCCGAATCTATGAGGATAACATCCCCGGGTCCCGCCAACGCCGTCATCATCCCAATAATAGCCACATATCCGGTTGAAAATACAATGGCTCCTTTACGAGAGAAAAATTCCGCCAATTCGCGTTCCAGAGCGATATGGCCGGCGTAATTTCCGTTGGCCATCCGTGAGCCGGTGGTGCCGGTCCCTTCTTGCCGCAGGGCCTCACAGGCCGCCCGGATACATTCCTGATCAAAGGTAAGGCCCAAATAGTTGTTGGTGCCGGCAAGAACTGTTTGGCGGCCGTTTATCACTGCTTCAAAAGGGGAAATAAAACGCTCGATAACAACATTGACAGTTTCCACTCCATAATTTGTCAAGTCCTGGAGGGCCGAGCTAACTGGCCGGAATTTATCAAAGATAGACATTACGACCTTTCTGACAGTAATTGTTGCAGTTGTTCCGCGAAATCCTTTATGGTGCGCACTTGAGGCAGAATGTTGAGGGGAATAGAAATATCGAAGCTGTCTTCAACCGTGACGAGTAGCTCCAATACTTTCAGGGAATCAAGCCCGAGATCCGCCGCCAAATCAGTCTCTTCCTTCAGGTCGATGCCCTCCTCGTTGAAGGGCCGCAATATATCACAAAGCTTCACCACCAATTCTCGATAATCCTGCATAGATATTACCTCATTCCACCATCATTTTTGCTGGCATAGGGACTTATGGGATCTGCTGTCCGATTTTAGTGTGCGCCGCAACCCCTCTTCCAGACGAACGCGAGGAATCCACCCTGTCTCGCGAGTGAGCAAGGTATTATCACATACCCAGTCTGAGTGCCTTAGCTCCCGCACCTTGCCCGGCGTAAGCATCGGAGCGTACCCGGCTACTCGCGCCGCCATGAAATTAATCGCGGCCAATAGCGACAAAAATGGGGCTGAAATCCTCATCTGACGCACGCGCCCACCTCTCACCCGGGCCATCCTATTAACCAGATCGTTCCACCTATAGCCGTCGGGCTGCCCGTCATGCAGTTCAAACACTCGTTGCCGCGTGCTCCCACATTTCAGCCATTGCACCACTGCCTCAGCAAGATCGTCCACGTACAGCATCGAAAACCGGCCATCGGTTGGCCCCAGCACCAGCGCGATTCCCCGATACATCCATCGAAAAAGAGGAAGCAATTCTTTGTCTCTTGGCCCATAGACAACTGATGGTCGCAGCGCTGCCCATTGCATTTCACCTGCCCCAGCGGCAAGTTCCTCTTCCCCCTGTCGTTTGCTTGCTGCGTAGGGCGAAATATGCGGCTCACGGGCGGCAACTGAAGAGATGAGCAAAAAACGGGGCGTCGGCAACTGCTCAGTGGCTGCTTGCACCAGGCGCGACACGCCATACCTGTTCACGCGGGTAAAGTGACCAGAACTCGCGCCCCGCACCACCCCGGCACAGTGCACCACCGCATCTGTCCCCAGCACCAGACGACGCAAGCTTTCCAGGTCACTAAGGTCACCTTCTATCCAATGGATGTCAAGACCAGCGAGATGGTCTCGTCTTGAAGTGGGGCGGGCCAGCGCTCTTATCTGCCAGTTTGCGGTTCTCAGCCGATGCACTATGGCGCCGCCTATAAACCCTGTTGCTCCCGTGAGGGCTACGATGCGAGACATTTGGCCTGTCCGGTGACGACCGATCTGAACATCGCATGCACTATCACCCCAAAGCCCAAAACCCAGGTTAACCGGTACGGACTGCCGGCTAATCCGAACGCCGCTGCATCTTCGGCTTTCACGTTCATTAAGGTGTGTTTTTTGTGGCTCCTTCGGGGCAATTGCTGGTCTTTCACGGGAGAGCCTGTCTACACTGCCTGTTTATAGATGTCCATGTTCGATTGCGTCAGCCGCTCTTTGCCAAATTGTTCGAGGAATTTTTGACGGGCTTGAAACCGGGACAGTTTACCGGATGTCGTGCGTGGTAAAGTCTTACGAGGGACAAGACAGATCAAACAGTCCAGACCGAGCTCTTCAAGAAATATGGTTCTCAAACGTTCTATTAGCTCAGTACGTTTTGCAACATCTGACTCGCGGCACTCGATCATGGTTACCGCCTTTTCTTCTCCATCCGGACCCGGCACTGAGAAGGCAGCAGCATCTCCCGATCTCACTTCCGGCTGCGCCTGCGCCAGGTATTCCAGATCCTGCGGCCAAATATTACGGCCGTTGATGATGATGAGGTCCTTTTCACGGCCCGCAATCACGATTTCGCCGGAGATCCGATATGCCAAATCTCCAGTGTTAAGCCAACCGTCAGGTGACAAAACCGCATGGGTTTTTTCGGGATCGCCGAAATAGCCGCTCATGACGCTGGGTCCCCGCACAAAGAGGGTTCCACAATGTCGATCCGGCAGAGCCCGCCCTTGTGAATCCCGCACGGCAATTTCATATCGCGGCAACGGGACACCGCACTTAACAAACGGCCTCACACGGGTAGCATCATCCTCCTCTTGGCTAATGTCAACGGGGACAGCCTTTCTGTCTCGGGCAAGGCAGTTCCCATTGACGTAGTCCAACTCCAGCGCACGGTCAAGTGCCGCGAAGCTTACCGCGAGAGAGCATTCGGCCATGCCGTAACAGGCGAGAAACGCGTCCTCTTTAAACCCGCAAGGTGCGAAGACCTTGGCAAAATCTTCCAGCGGTCCGGGACGAATCATTTCCGCCCCAACGCCGGCAACACGCCAGTTGCTGAGGTCAAACTCGGCAACATCCTCTTGCCTCATTCGGCGGGCGCACAGCTCGTAGCCAAACGGGGGGCTAAAAGAAATAGTACCTTGGTTCTGGCTCATCAACGCTATCCACTGCCTGGGTCGCATAGCGAAATCATAAGTGCTGGAATAATCCACGGACCTCTGAGATGCTACCGGAACCATCACCAGCCCCACGAGCCCCATATCGTGATAAAAAGGGAGCCATGACACGCAGCGATCTTCCCGCCGTATCTTAACCCCGTGAGTGCTAATGTCCGCCAAATTGCTCATTAATGCGGTCTGGGTAATCATTACCCCCCGGGGGAAGCGGGTGCTTCCTGAAGTGTATTGCAGGTATGCCAGTTCGTCGCTGGCAAGAGGGCGCAGGGTGGTCGACCGTTCAGGGAACTCTGCGAAGGCTTCGGGAGTACCCATGAAACGCAGATTCAGTCCTTCTGCCGCCTCATTGAGAAACTCGAAAAAGCCTCTGGGAGCAACGGCGATTTCAGCATCGCAGTTGATGAGCAGTCGCCGCAACTGGTCCACATAAGCTTTATGGCTACCAAAATGAAAAAAAGCTGGCAAGGGTACCGGAACCAGTCCTGCGTACTGGCAGGCGAAGAAAAAAATCATGAAATCCGGGTCGGTATCAGCCACCAGGCCAACCCGCCCTCCACGCTCCACCCCTAAGCCGCAAAGACGGCGCGCAAGGGTTCTCGCTTCTTCCCGTAATTTCGCATAGGGGAGAACAGCATACAGCTTCCCGCCGCGATAGAAATTGAATCCTGTTTTACCTTGTGCAGCATAATCCAGTGCATCTGCCAGGCTCGAGAAATCTGCCAGCCGTAACTGCAGATCGTTTTGGGTCGGCGTAGCCTCCATAAGAATAGACTCCTTGATGTTTAAAATGACTCCATTCATACAGGAACATTGCCCCACATTCTCACGTGGAACTCCATGAATTTATTAGCATCTCTTCTCATAAATTCTTTCCGGCTTTTTGTCAATCTGGTTTCTTACGACAAGAGTGAGCTTTTGGGACCCAGTTATGAAATAAAGTCAAGTATGGAATAACACAATATTATATAAGACCTTGATATTATAAATAAAATAAAACAGCGTGAAAAGATATGCCTTATTCTTTCGTAATAAATATAAAACACAATCCTCGAACTATTAACACAAAATATTTACTTATTCAATCAAAAAAATAAGTCTGTCATTTAAAAAAAAGGTTCTTCTTCCGATTAGTTGTAGAAAGCCTGGTAAATTTTCAGTGTAAAGTAATGAAGAACCTTCGGACATTGATAGTATTCAAGACCTAAACTGAGCGATTTTTTTTGCTAACATGCCAAAACTCAGGGTAAAATAACTAATTTAACCGCCTGAGAACTGGTGGGACGCCCATCCTACGCTGTTTTGTTATAAAAATCGCTCAATTTAGGCGAGAAAAAATTTGTCTTATTGCAATGTCCGTAAAATTTCGTATAATTTTGCTGTCCCCAAGAAGCCTGAGTACCCAGAAAGAAAATTGTGAACCGAAAAACACACGGAAATATAACATGCTGTTATTAAAAATTAAACCTCTTTTTATCGTTTTCACTTTTTTTGTTGGTATCATTTCTCTCACTATAAGCTCCTGTTGCCCTACCTTTCCTGAACGGACACTTAAAAAGCTCCCCTATGATCTAAAAAAGAACGTAACGCTCAAAATTGTCACCTATAACGTTAGAGATATTATAATTGTTAGCAGCCATCGTCCTGAACGTATGCATGCAATTGGTAAAAGGCTGTGTACTCTCGACCCTGACCTTGTCGGTTTTCAGGAATCTTTTGTTGAGGAAGACCGCAACATTCTGATAAATGAATTAGAAAAGGGTTCACGCCTTAAATATCACCAGTACTATCCGAGCCGCATGGTTGGTAGCGGCCTTCTCATATCAAGCGCCTATCCCATTAGGGAGACCTCATTTCATCAATACGAAGACAGTAATCCAAGTTATAAGGTGTGGGAAGGTGATTATTGGGCAGGAAAGGGAGTTGCTTTGGCTCGAATCGAATTACCAAATAGTAATGGTTATGTCGATTTTTTTAATACCCATACACAGGCAGGTTATGGAAATCCAGAATATAAAATTGTACGCGAAAGACAAATGATAGAACTAGTTAAATTCATGAATAAGTCAAGAGAAAACATTGTTCCAGCTTTTTTAGTCGGTGACATGAACTGCGAGCCTGGAGAAGATGCTTTTGAATTACCAATAAAAGATGCCCATCTTCTTCGTATCATGAAAATAGATTCTGGCAACGATCATGTTTTTGCAATTAAAAATTCAAATTATTCTATCAAAACTTTAGACACTATTCGCATCGATGGAGTAATAATGATCGATAGGGAACCCATCCCCCTGAGCGATCACAGCGGCTTTATGACTACGGTTCAAATTAGTCCATAAACTGAACGCCCCTCTTATCTTAGAGACTTGTGTCACATGTCCGTTCATGGTTGTTCGACAAGCTCACCATGAACGGACCGCGGTATGTTAAAAATCAATTAGTTAGCCGTTTACCCTGAGCGTGTTGAAGGGCGAATTACGACACAGTCTCTTAGACGAGAGGGGTTCTAAGCGGGTTGATTAAAACAAACTTCTTCTGGATGCCGGACAAAATCCGGCATCCAGAAGTTCCAAGCATCGTATTCACTGGATTCCGGCTCTATGGCCGGAATGGCAACGTAAAACTTGCTTGGCCTGAAGGGAGAGGTTTCAACCATCCCCGAAAGCGACACTAAAAACTTGGATTTAAAAAATTAAAGTTGTCTCTCAGGATGATTTGAGGGTAGAGGCCAGGAAGCAGGTAGCGCATTTACGGTTACGAAATAGTTAAATTTTTTAACCATACATCCCGACCCCAATTTGTGTTTCCATTTTGAATTTTTATGGGCTATAATATTAAATTTAAGGCATGAAAGGCCCTTGCAGGGGATCGGAGAAGCATTTGCTCTCTGTAAGAGAACAACAGTCTCTCGGATCGGAATCGGCAGAAAAGCAAAGTTCGCTGGTTACCAAGGGATGAACTAAATACATAAAAAAATTCCGGAGGGAAAAGTCTTTATGAAAGTCCTGATTTTGAGTGCAGGTCAAGGTCGGCGTCTACTTCCCCTGACCGCCGAATGTCCAAAATGCATGTTGTCAGTAGGTGGGCGTTCTCTCATTGAGTGGCAGATCGATGCACTGTCCGCCGCAGGGATAGACCGAGTAAGCGTGGTGGTCGGTTATGGCGCTGATCAGGTCGAGCGGCTTTTGACCCAGCGCTATGGGGTGGGTCGCATTACCCTTATCGACAACCCTAAGTTTGCCGAAACGGACAACCTCGTCAGTTGCTGGATGGCTCGCGAAGAGATGAATGAGGATTTTTTCCTGCTTAACGGGGACACGTTGTTCGAAATCGCGGTGGTGCGGCGGGTGCTGAGTAGCGCCGCACACCCGGTGACCGTAGTGACCACTCATAAGTCCCACTACGATGCCGATGACATGAAAGTGACCTTGGAAGGACAAAGACTCATCAACATCGGCAAAGATCTCGAGCCCGAAAAGACTGACGGCGAGTCAGTGGGGATGATTCTTTTTCGGGGGGAAGGCCCGGCTCTTTTCCGCCAAGGGCTCGAGAGGGCCATGGGCGATCCTGCGTCTTCCCGGAAATGGTACTTGTCCGTAATTCGAGATTTGTGTCCGACCATGAAGGTATGGACATGTTCAATTGAAGGTCTGCGGAGCTGTGAGGTCGATTACCCTGCGGACTTGAAGAGTGCGGAACACATGGTGAGTGAGTGCGCGTGCAGGAGTGAATCAGCCGCACGGTGCAGGAAGAGTTGCCCGTGAAATCGCCCGGTTGCCCGTGGGACATAATTGCGGATCATCGCCGAAATATAGGCGTTTTCGTGACGGGCTTCTCCCGCCTATCAAGAGGATTGTTCATAAAACCCGACCCGCAATGATCTCTTCAACAATACGCCAGTCACTGACCGTGTCTACATCAACGGCCGCTTCCGGGAAAGGCAAGATTACTGCTCCTGCCTTTGCCTTCATGCGGGTCGATACCCTGTCCAAGCCTTCGTTGAGAGACAGCCTCCCCAGCAGGTAGCGGAGCAGAGTCGGCCAGCCTATCGCGCGTATCATTCGCCAGGGTTTTTTGCGGTTACGTTCGCATTTCTGCCAAAACTCTGCGGCCCTGCGTGCGCGAGGAGTCAAGAAGGCGAAGAGATTACACGAGCAAAAGGCGCCATCACTCATTCTGGTGGCAGTCCTTCTGGTCTGGGGAAATGCGCGTATGACCTGCTCATGGGGGGCAAGACCGGCGACAACGTCACAACCGGTGGCACGGGCCTTGCTGCAAAAGAAGTCGACTATCTCGGCGGTCAAAAATGCGTGATCCGCAGTGGTGACGAGCACGGGAGCGTCTGGGGAGAGCTCCTCCAACACGTGGTAAGTGCTTGCACTGGGCGTTGACTGAGGGGGGATCCATCTGATCTTACCTGCGTTAATCCTGGAGAGCAGTTCAGGCTCTTGGGCAAGCAAGTCCTCGGAAGGGCCGCACACCGCCAGGGAGCTTACTTCCCGGGCCCCGGCAAGCGTATCGAGCACGCGCAGCACCATAGGCCTTCCTCCCAAGGAAACAAAGGACTTACAGGGAGCACCCGCTGTCCGGGCCAGAGGATCACCGGGACCGCGGTCGGCTGCGAGCACCACTCCGGTAAAGGTTTTTGCGGTTTTATTCATGAAGTTCTTTTCCATAAATTCGATAGCGTTTGTATACGTTACCACCGATGGATTCGATGATATTGCGTATCCTCATGTTGTCCTCGAGTATCCAGGACATCTCAACTTCCCGGATACCTCGCCTTGCGGCGGGAGCGCGTACCGCATCTATAAGCATGAAGGCGAGCGCTGGCCCCAGCAAGCTCTCCTGATAGCGCCGACGCACTCCCATAAGGGGGACACGCGCAGATGTGGGGTATCTCGCCTTGAGACGCCACAGCAATTTCATCCAGCCGAAGGGAAAAAGCCGTCCGTTGAGATCTCGAATAACTTCATTGATGTTTGGAAGCACCACGATCATCCCAGCGGGGTCTCCATTTACTTCTGCGATCTGCACGAATTCCTTATCTACCAGGTGTTTAATATCCTGCCCCATATGTTGGAATTCCGCCCTCGTGAACGGGATAAAACCCCAGTTCTGGGACCATGCGTCATTGAAAATGCGCTGCAGAGTCTCCAAATCTTCGGTTAAACGGGACATGCACAACGGTCGGAGACGCACGCCTTGTGTCGCCTTTGCTGCAATTTTCTTTATCAAGGGAGGCCAATCAAATTCGGTATTAACAAGGTATGCGAGAAGGTCCTTTTCCTTGCGATAGCCTTGCTCCTCGATCCGTGGACCATAATAACGGCGCGCATGGCCCATCATGATTGAAGGGGGGGTGTCGAACCCTTCTACGAGCAACCCACATTCCTGGTTTAGGGAAAGATTGAGGGGGCCGAGAATGCGGCGCATCCCCTTGCCGCGGAGCCACTCCTCAGCGGTATCGGTGAGGGCCTGGAACGTCGTGGCGTCGTCTTCAGCCTCTATCATTCCAAAAAAGCCGGTGGCGTCTCGATGGCGCTGGATATGAAGTTCGTCCACTTGGGCGCTGATACGGCCCACGGGCCGCAATCCACGGTACGCAAGCCAGGAACAGTATTGGGCGTGTGCGAAGTAAGGATTGCGGGGGGAAAGGTGCTGGCGCCGCTCAATGAGAAGCGGCGGGACCCACATCGGGTCATCTCCATATAGAGACCAGGGAAGACGGATAAATTGACGAAAAGCACTCCGTCCCTCAACTCGTGCGATCCAGAGTGATTGGTTGGGTCGATCGTTTTGTTTGGCCAGAGGTTGGAGAGGATGCTTCACGGCAAAACTCGGTATTCCCTCAAGGTCAGCAGTCCGGGAGCCATAGTACTCCGTTAAAGCCTCGAGGCCTTTCTCGACCGGATAACCGCACAAAGGGCGAAAACAAGGACCATCTTGTGGGATATAAGAAGTGCATTTCAATTGAGCACCCAGAGCGTTTGTTCAGAATTGTGATCCCCACCTTTTCCTGCGTTCCCACAAGGGCGGTCAGGTTGCGGTGGGTGAACTTTTCCCCATAATTTTACAAATAATCCGAATATCTACAAGGAAAATCTTCAACAATAGGCAATCGAAATTCCGCAGTTCATGATGAAAAACGGGTGGACCATTTAATGATGGTGTTTCCTACCCGTCGCTGCCCTATCCGGAATGGCTCCTGAACAGCCATAGGTGAATCCAAAAAACATTTATGGATCCCGTCCGATAACCCTGAAAAAATACATTTTGTCATTCTGGACTCGTTTCAGAAACTAATACCCTAATTGAGTCAGAAAATACAGTAAAACCCCTCTTTCTCCCCTTTTGTATCAAAGGGGAGAAAGCCCTTTCCCTCCCCCTTTTGAGACTGTTTCACAAGTCCGTTCATGGTTCGACAAGCTCACCATGAACGGACCGCGGTACGTTAAAAATCAATTATTTAGCCGTTCACCCTGAGCGTGTCGAAGGGCGAATGGCGAATTACGACACAGTCTCTTATTAAAGGGGGACTGAGGGGGTTTCTCAAGGTAGGTATAAGGGAATCCTATAGTCTTTAATAACAAGGGTTCTCCTGAATTAATATTAGAGGTTTTCGCTCAGTTAATATAATAGTTTAAATATGTTAACCGGAAAAGAGATCCCGAAACAAGTTCGGGATGAGAGTCATCGGACAGGCTCTATGGTAACGATTTGGCAACATTAAGAAAATTAATCATTCCAGAAGCTTCAAAAATATTTCCAACCTGCTATAAAAAAATAGTGCGAACAAGGAGGACGCATCTTTAAAGAGTACCGGGGCGGTAGCCGGAGATAATATGTATTACGCTGTGTTTTCGAGAAGATGCGACAGGCAGATGACTTATTCAGGTAGGTGACTTATTTTTTTGATGTTAGCTAAAATTTAAAACTGCACACCTAAGAAGGCATAATCGAAGGCCAAAAAACGGAGGTTTTTGATCATGCCCCAAATCCACAAAAAATTTACTGATGAACAGGTTAAAAGATTCCTGGATTGTTATCTCCATAAAAAAATCCAACGGCAATATATTCAGGAAATTTTAAACATCAAAAAACGCCGCTTCTTTGACCTGCGGTTGCCATTTTCTCCTTTACTATTTTCTGGTCCGCCTGTATATTCAATGCAAGTTGCTTTACCATTTAGGTGTTCCTGTTTGTGGTTATTATCTAGTGACGTCAAC
>Ga0209048_10004107_pt1 | contig 13980 bp, 14 predicted proteins | sample FrelakmetCRP12CR_FD_187146 | JGI IMG/M metagenome (GOLD analysis project Ga0209048, IMG submission 187146) | Freshwater lake sediment microbial communities from the University of Notre Dame, USA, for methane emissions studies - CRP12 CR (SPAdes)... | ecosystem: Environmental > Aquatic >... | reverse complement strand
GGACGACAAAAGCAGGCGATGCGCTTCTCGGAGAGTTGCGAGCGAAGATAGGTGAACTGGTAGACGAAGTGCTTGAGAGCCGCTCACCGCACAAGCCGTCAAGAGCAAAAGCGCGTTTGGGTCCGTCGGCCACTCGGCAGTGAATCAGCAGTACATCGAATGCAGTCGGAAACTCTGTGTGTCTGGGATGGGTCGTTCTGCGTCATTAAGCTGGACGCAGTGCGAAGCCATCCGACAATGTCTGTGAGGTCGAATCTCCGTTAGGGCAGTTCATTGCCTTCGGGAGACCGTCAGGCCGCGTTCGCGTCCCACGCCGCGATGTACTGCTGCCAGTGCGGTTGCCCCGTCGCGGCGATCTTGGCGCGCGCCAGCGACACTTCAGTTGCATATTCCCCTGCCGAGAGCGTCCCGCGCAGCAACTGAAAGCGCAGGTACAGGAGGTAAGTGTTCATGGCGTCGGTTTCGCAGTAGCGTCGAATCTCGTCCAGCTTGCCGGCGGCGAACGCCGCGTGCACCTGGCTGCCGTCGATGCCCAACTTGCCCGGGAATCCGCACAGGCGCGCCATCGCGTCGAGGCCCGCGGACGCGCGCGGCTGGTACATCGCCAGCACGTCCATGAGGTCGAGGTGACGCGTGTGGTAGCGACCGAGATAGTTGTTCCACTTGAAGTCGCGGTCGTCGTCGCCCCAGTCCCAGAACTTGGCGGCGGTGACGCCGTTGATGAGTGCGCGATGGTTGAGGACCGGCAGGTCGAAACCGCCGCCGTTCCACGACACGAGTTGCGGCGTGTAGCGATCGATGCCGTCGTAGAAGCGGCGGATGAGCTCTGGTTCGGGGTCGCTTGCCTCCCCCAGCGACCACACCCGGAAGGTACTGCCTTCGCGCAGCGCGCAGGCGATGGCGACCACGCGCTGCAGATGCAGCGGCATGAAGTCACCGCCGGTGGCGATGCGCCGCTGCTGCAGCGCCCAGGCGAGTACATCGGCGTCGGACAGCGTTGCCGGCAAGCGATGCCAACGACGCAACCCGGCAACGTCGGGAATCGTCTCGATGTCGAAGACGAGCGTGGGAGTCATGGTTGCCGCCACCTGCGGCGGTCTCAGCCCGGGAACACGCCGGTCGACAGGTAGCGGTCGCCGCGGTCGCAGGCGATGAAGACGATCGTCGCGTCCTGCACCTCGCACGAAATGCGCAGCGCGACCGCGCACGCGCCGCCGGACGATATGCCGGCGAATATGCCCTCATCGCGCGCCAGCCGGCGCGCCATGTCCTCGGCGTCGGCCTGCGAGACGGACTCGACGCGATCCACCCGTTTCGCGTCGTAGATCTTCGGCAGGTATGCCTCGGGCCATTTGCGGATGCCGGGAATCTGCGAGCCTTCGTCGGGCTGGCAGCCGATGATCGCGATCGCCGGATTCTTTTCCTTGAGGAAGCGTCCGGCGCCCATGATCGTGCCGGTGGTGCCCATGCTCGACACGAAATGGGTGATCCTGCCTTCGGTATCGCGCCAGATCTCGGGGCCGGTGCCCCGGTAATGCGACAGCGGATTGTCGGGATTGGCGAACTGGTCGAGGATGACGCCCTTGCCTTCGTCGCGCATGTTCTCGGAAATGTCGCGCGCGCTCTCCATGCCACCGGCCTTGGGCGTCAGGACGATTTCCGCGCCGAACGCGCGCATCGTCTGCCGCCGTTCCACCGACAGATGCTCGGGCATGATCAGCACCATCCGGTAGCCGCGCATCGCCGCGGCCATCGCCAGCGCGATGCCGGTGTTGCCGGAGGTCGCCTCGATCAGGGTGTCTCCGGGTTTGATCTGGCCACGCCTTTCCGCTTCGACAATCATCGACAGCGCGGGACGGTCCTTCACCGATCCCGCCGGATTGTTGCCCTCGAGTTTGGCGAGTACGACGTTGGTCGACTGGCCGGGCAGCCGCTGCAGCCGGACCAGAGGCGTGTTGCCGACGGTATCTTCGATGGTCTTGTACACGGTGCGCGGGTCGCTCGATGCGAGCCCGATTGTAACTGACGCTGCACGGGCGCTTGAGCGCCGCGAGGTTCGACGATTTCGATGCAAGTCGGGCGCCGCAAAAAACAAACCCCGCCATGCAGGCGGGGTTGATGGGACAGACCTCGGTTACTTCTTGGCCTTGTCCTCGGCGTCCTTGGTGGCGGCGTCCTTGCTGGCCGCATCCTTGGTCGTCTTGTCCTTCTTCGTCTTGGCATCATCGGCCGGAGCGGCCTTCTTGGCCTTGGCGTCTTTCTTCGCCTTCGCCTCGGCATCCTTGGCTTCCTTGGCTTCCTTGGCGTCCTTCTTCGTCTTTGCGTCCGCGTCCTTCTTCGCCTTCGCCTCGGCGGCCTTCGCGTCTTTATTGGCCTTGTCCGCCTTGGCCGCGTCTTCCTTAGCCTTGGCCTTGGCTTCCTTGTCCGCCTTGGCCTTCTCTGCCTTGGTCATTTCCTTGGCAGGCGCCGCGGCCGGCGCCGCTGTGGCTGGCGCCGCCTTGGCCGCCGGTGCGGCCGCCGCTGCCGGCGCTGCCGCCGGAGCCGGCGCGGGTGCTGTCGCCTTGGCCGCGGGCGCTGCCGCCGCGGGTGCTGGAGCCGCAGGCGCGGTCGCCTTGGGCTCGGCCTTGGCAGGTCCTGCGACCGGGGTCGTCGCGCCGCTGACGGCGATCTGATCCTTGATCTTGGCGAAGGTCCCTTCCTTGATGCCGCTGACCTTCATGATGTCCTCGGGCGTCTTGAACGGCCCGTTCTTCGTGCGGTAGTCGACGATCGCCTGCGCCTTGACCGGTCCGATCTCCGGCAGCGCATCGAGCTGTTCCTTGGTTGCGGTGTTGATATTGACCGCCGCGAATGCAAACGCCGAGAACAGCAGCGTGATCAGCAGCAAAACGAATCTTTTCATGAGCCCCCCAAATGGAAGAATTGCCTCGTCGCCACGGGCGTCTGTCGCGCCGGTAGTCGCCGATCCGTAAAACGGCCGCGCGATGTTAACCGTTGACAGGAGTTTGGGCAAGGAGCGCGTTCACGCAGCGCGGAACGCCCTCCTCGATGGTCAGCAGCGGCGCGCGGTACCCTGCCTCGCGCAGCCGGCGCAGGTCGGCCTGGGTGAAACTCTGGTATTGGGCCGCGAGCCCTTGGGGAAACGCGATGTATTCGATCGCGCCGGCGTGATGCAGCGCATCGAAGTCCAGCGCCGGAGACCCGTCGGCCACCCGGCACGCATTGATCGTCGCCATGGCGACCGCGTTGAAACTGGCGGCCTGCCCGGTGCCGAGATTGAAGATGCCCGAGCGCTCGGGATGGTCGAGAAAATCGAGGTTGATGGCGACGACATCGTCGACGCTGACGAAGTCGCGCCGCTGTTCGCCGGCCGAATAGCCGCCCGAACCCTCGAACAGCTGCACCTTTCCGCTCGTGCGGTACTGGTTGAAGAAGTGCCACACCACCGACGCCATGCGGCCCTTGTGCGCCTCGCGAGGACCGTAGACATTGAAATAGCGAAACCCCGCGATCGGGGCGGTGCGCTCGGGCAGCGTGCGCTGCACGTACTGATCGAACAGCAATTTGGAATAGCCGTACACGTTGAGCGGGGCTTCGCAGGCACGTTCCTCGCGAAACTCCAGGCTCGCGCCGTACACCGCCGCCGACGACGCGTACAGGAACGGAATGTCGTTGTCCTGGCAATGTTCCAGCAGCGTCACCGAATAGCGGTAATTGTTGGCCAGCACGTAGCGCCCGTCGCTTTCCATGGTGTCGGAGCACGCGCCCTGATGCAGTACCGCCGCGATGTCGTCGTCGAAGTCGCCGTCGGCGAGTCGACCGGCGAATTCCTCCCGGTCGAAGTAGTCGGCGATGTCGCAGTCGACTAGGTTGCGGAACTTGTCGCCTTGTGCGAGATCGTCGACCGCGATTATCCGTGTCTCGCCGCGGGCGTTGAGCGCCCTGACCAGATTCGACCCGATGAAGCCGGCGGCGCCGGTGACGATGGTGTACACGATTGTTCCTCCCGAAATTCGGGGACGTCAGAGTTCGATGTCGACCTTGCCGACTTGCGTCGTTACAAATGGTACGCGAGGGGCGACCGCGCACAGCAATTCATAGCCCACGGTGCTTGCCGCGGCGGCGACGTCGTCGACCGGCAAGCCTTCCCCCCACAGGATCACCGGGCTGCCGACCACCGCCTCCGGCACGTCGGTCAGGTCGATGGTCATCATGTCCATCGACACGCGCCCGGCGGTGCGCACCTTCCTGCCGCTCACGAGCACCGGCGTGCCGTTGGGCGCATGGCGCGGATAGCCGTCGGCATAGCCGCACGCGACCACGCCGACGCGATGCCCGCGTGCGGCGGTGTAGTCGCCGCCGTAGCCCACGCTGTCGTTGGCCTTGAGGTCCTGCGTTGCGATGAGTTCGCTGCGCAGCGTCATCACCGGCACGAGATCGAGCGCCTCCGCGGTGTCGTAAGGCAGCGGTGAGGACCCGTACAGCATGATCCCCGGTCGCACGTAGTCGCCGCCGACTTCATCGAAGCGGATCACGCCGGCGGAATTGGCGATCGATCGCGGATACGGGAGCCCCTTGCAGGCGCGCTCGAAAATCCTGAGCTGGTCGTGGAGGCCGTCTTCCTCGTCGGCGCGCGCGAGGTGCGTCATCATGCGCAACGCGGCGACACTCGCCGCGCGCGACAATCGCTCGGCGACGGCGCCGGCCTCGTCTGGCTTGAAGCCGAGGCGGTTCATTCCGGTATTTATCTTGATGAACACTTCCAGCGGGCGCGAAAGCGTCGCGGTCTCGAGCATGCGGATGTGCTCGGTGTGGTGCACAACTATCGCCAGACGCCGCGCGGCGATCTCCGGCAGTTCGTCGGCGGAAAAGAATCCTTCGATGAGCAGGATCCGTCGCGCATAATGCAGCTCGCGCAGCGCGACGGCCGCGTCGAGCTCCAGCAGCGCCAGACCGTCGGCAGCGCTGAGCGCTGGCAGCACGCGCGCGAGGCCGTGTCCATAGGCGTTGGCCTTGACGACCGCCAGCACCTGGGCGCCCACGCTGCGTTGTCTGGCGACGGCCAGGTTGGCCCGCAGCGCGGCCAGGTTGATCTGGGCCAGGATCGGACGGGTCATGACGGCGCGCAGTGAGGCGTCGGATTGCGGCGGAAACGAACCAGCGGCCGCCGGTTTTGTCTGATTTGAATAACGTGGTATAAGGCGCGAGCCGCTAGCGCCAATCGAAGAACAATTATACACAAGCGCTGCGCACGCCCCCGCGCACGCTGACGGGGACCCAGCGCCAAAAAAAGCGTTCACGCCTCACGAGGAACATGAAGGCCGGGTTCTACATCATCATGGCGGCGCAGTTCTTCTCGTCGCTGGCAGACAATGCGTTGCTCGTCGCGGCCATCCAGATGCTGCGCGATGCGGACTCGCCGGCGTGGATGACCCCGGCGCTCAAGCAATGCTTCGTCATTTCGTACGTCCTGCTCGCCCCGCTCGTCGGCGCGTTCGCGGACTCGATGCCCAAGGGCCGCGTGATGCTGATTACCAACGCCATCAAGATCGTCGGCTGCACGCTCATGCTGTTCACGCTGCATCCGCTGGCTGCCTACGCCATCGTCGGCCTCGGCGCCGCGGCGTATTCGCCGGCGAAGTACGGCATCCTCACCGAACTGCTGCCGCCACGGCAGCTCGTCGTCGCCAACGGCTGGATCGAAGGCACGACAGTAACCTCGATCATCCTCGGTGTGCTGCTGGGCGGCGTGCTGATCAGCGGCCCGGCGTCGAGCTTGCTGCTGGCGATCGACATTCCGCACATCGATACCGGCATCGACACCCCGCCGCAGGCAGCCATCGCCGTTCTCATCAGCCTGTATGCGATCGCCGCGCTGTTCAACTGGTACATACCCGACACCGGCGTAGCGCATCGCGCGCCGAGCAAGAATCCGCTGTTCCTAATTCGTGAATTCGGCCACTGCTGCACGCTGCTCTGGCGCGACAAGCTGGGCCAGATCTCGCTGGCGACCACGACGCTGTTCTGGGGCGCCGGCGCGACGCTGCAGTTCATCGTCATCGACTGGGCGGCGTCGCACCTGTGCTACAACCTGTCGCGCGCGTCGTATCTGCAGGGCGTGGTCGCCGTCGGCATCGCGCTCGGCGCAGTCGCCGCGGCAAAGTTCGTTTCGTTGCGCGGCGCGGTCAAGGTGCTCCCCATCGGCGTCCTGATGGGGCTCGGCGTCATCGCCATGATCTTCGTGATGAGGCTCGAGACAGCGGTAATGATCATGACCCTGATCGGCGCCTTCGCGGGCTTCTTCGTCGTGCCGATGAATGCAGTGCTGCAACATCGCGGCCACGTGCTGATGGGCGCCGGGCATTCGATCGCGGTGCAGAATTTCAACGAGAACATCGGCGTTCTCGTGATGCTGTCGTTCTACGCGCTGCTGGTCTACCTCGGGCTTTCAACCAACGCCGTGATCGTGCTCTTCGGCCTGTTCGTCGCCGGGGCGATGCTGCTGGTCATGTGGCGCCATCGCAGCAATCTCGCGGCGGGCGACGTGATGCACCTGATCGCGCACGATCACGCCGCGACGCCTGCCCACGGCGTCGCGCCCGGTCAGAGAATCACGGGCTGATCCGGCAGCTCGTTGCTGCCCGAGCGCGTGCGCGGAAAGTGCTGCGCCAGCAGCGCGTTGATCGCATCGATCCCGTCGAGCGCGCCATCGGCAAAGCGCTTCTCCCTGAACGCCGCTTCCATGCCGCGGCAAATCGCCCCCCACGTTTCGTCCCCGACCTTGTGGTGAATGCCGCGGTCAGCGACGATCTCGACGTCGTGATCGGCCAGCAGCAGGTAGATCAGCACGCCGCAGTTTGCCTCGGTGTCCCAGATGCGGAGCCGCCCGAAGACCTCGAGCGCGCGCTGGCGCGGCGTCTCGCCGCGCACCACTTGACCCATCGGCAGCGAGCCTTCCACGACGAAGCGCAGCTGGCCGGTATGGGTGCGCTCGCCAGCCGCGATCGCCTCTTCGATGCGCTTCATCACCACCGGCGGAAACGCGCGCCGAGCGCTCCAGTGATCGGTAACCAGATGCCGTCCGAAACGTAGCGATCTGCGCTCGGCCATGCTGCCGCCTCCAGGATTGAAGCCGTGAATCACCAATTGCCGGGGTCGGATCGCGACCTGTCGACGCTACCAGTTGCCCGACGCACCGCCGCCGCCAAAGCCGCCGCCGCCGCCCGAGAAACCGCCGCCACCGAAGCCGCCGCCACCAAATCCACCACCGCCGCCACCCGGTATCCAGACGCCGCCGCGCCCGCCGAAGGACGTGAACAGGATCAGGAAGAATGCGATCACGCCGGCGACGCCGGCGATGAGCAGCGACCCCGCAACCAGCCACGCGGCGACACCGGCGATCCCTGAGCCCGCCAGCGACCCGCCGAAGTTGCCGAGCATCGAGCGCAAAATGCCGCCAATCACCGGCACCGCGACCAGGAGAATGACAAGCAAGGTGCCGAAGTCGATGCCTGCCGGCGACCCGCCGCGCGCCTGCGCGCCGGGCGGCGGCAGCGGCTTGCCGTCGTTGACGACCGCCATGATGCGGTCGACGCCGGCGTTGATGCCGGCGCCGAACTGGCCCTGCAAGAAGTACGGCGCCACGGTCTCGCCGATGATGCGCCGCGACGTGATGTCCGTGAGCACGCCTTCGAAGCCATAGCCGACTTCGATGCGCATTTTCTTGTCGTCCTTGGCGACGATGAAGATCGCGCCGTTATCCTTGCCCTTCTGGCCGATCTTCCAGGTGTCGGCGACGTGAATCCCGTAATCCTCGATGGTCGCGGGCGCGGTCGATGGAACGATGAGCACCACGAGCTGATTGGTCGTCCGCGATTCCCAGTCGTGCAGCTTCGCTTCGAGTGCCTGGCGCTCCGCCGCACTCAGCGTGCCGGTGACGTCGGTCACCGGGCTGACCAGCGGCGGCACCGGCGGCATGCCGTCCTTGGTGAGCTCCCACGGGGCCGCCCCGGCCACCGGCGCGAGCGCCATGGCCAGGGCGAACAGCCCTGCGGCAACGCGTAATGCCGGACGCGTGGCCATCACGCCACCGGACGTCAAGGCGAGCGCGCCGTCGACGGCGCGCTCAGTTCTTCGCCGGTGCAGGCGCAGGTGCCGGCGCGGGCTTGGTGAAATCAACCACCGGCGGCGCGCTGATGGCCTTTTCGTTGTCGACCGAGAAGTTCGGCTTCACGTCCATCTTGAACAGCATCGCCGTGAGGTTGGTCGGGAACGAGCGTACCGTCGAGTTGAATTCCTGCACCGCCTTGATATAGCGGTTACGGGCGACCGTGATGCGATTTTCGGTGCCTTCGAGCTGCGAGGCCAGATCGCGGAAGTTCTGGTCGGATTTGAGGTTGGGGTAGTTCTCCGCGACCACCAGCAGGCGCGACAGCGCCGACTGCAACTGCCCCTGCGCCGCCTGGAACTTGGCGAAAGCCGCCGGGTCGTTGATCAGCTCGGGCGTGGCCTTGATGCTGCCGACGTTGGCGCGGGCGTTGGTCACCTCGGTGAGCACGGTGGCTTCCTGCGCGGCGTAGCCCTTGACGGTGTTGACCAGGTTCGGAACCAGATCGGCGCGGCGCTGATACTGGTTGAGAACTTCGGACCACGCCGACTTGACGCCTTCGTCCTGGCGCTGCAAGTCATTGTAGCCGCAGCCGGACAGCGACAGCACGGCAACCATCGCCGCAATCAAACCCAACGTCGAAATCAAGCGCTTGCGCATCTTTACACTCCCGTATGTGCCGGAGCGGGCATGCACCCGCAAAACCTCAGGTCGGGGTTGTCGCCGCGCTTTGCAAGCCGTCATCAACCGGCAAGGCGCGCATCGTCGCCCGAGCGAGGCACAGATCTTCCCATGCCTTCGCCTTGTCGGGCAAGGTCCTCAGCAGGTAGGCCGGATGGTAGGTGACGATCAATGGAACGTCGCGGTAGCGATGAACGCGGCCGCGCAGGCTGGCGATCGTGGCATCGCCGCCGAGGAGTGTGGTCGCCGCGCTCCTGCCGAGCGCGACGATGAGCTTCGGCCGGATGAGCGCGATCTGGCGGTCGAGGTAGTGCCGGCACGCGTCGGACTCCTGCGGCGTCGGCGTGCGGTTGTTGGGTGGCCGGCACTTGAGCACGTTGGCGATGTAGACGTTCTTGTCACGCCGCATGCCCAGCGCCGCGAGCATGTTGTCGAGCAGCCTGCCCGCCTGGCCGACGAAGGGTTCGCCCTTGGCGTCTTCGTCGGCCCCCGGCGCTTCACCGACGAACATCCATTCGGCGCGCACGTCGCCGACCCCCGGCACGGTGCGGTTGCGCGCCTTGTACAAGTCGCACGCGGTGCACGCGGCGACATCGGCGTTGAAATCGGCCCACTGCAACGCAGCGATCCGCGCGACGCGGTCCGGCGCGGGTGTTTCCCGAGCCTGGGCAACGGCCACCGTCGCATCGTTCAGCGTCGGCATGGCTGCGGCAACTTCGGTGCTGGAGGGCACCGCAACTGGCGCAGCCGCCAGACGGCGGCGCCATACCGGCGTCAGCCCAAGTTCCTGGAGGATCGCATAGCGGTCGGCCACGTCAGGTACCCGCCAACGGACGGCGCAGCACCAGCGCGTCTTCGCGGCCATCGCCGATCCGGGCTGGAGGATAGTAGCCGACGCGGCGCGCAACCGCGGCGAAGCCCTCGGTGCCATAGAGCGCGATCGCCGCCTCGTTGGACTGGCGAACTTCGAGAAAGCATTGTTCCGCGCCCAGCTCGCGCGCGTCGTTCAGAAAGCGCCGCAGCAATTGGCGGCCGATACCGCGCCGCCGCGCCGCGCGGGTGACCGTGAGGTTGAGCAACTGCGCCTCGCCCGGCGCGAGCATGAGCACGCCATACGCGATGATCGCGCCGGCGGATTCGACGACCAGCGTTCCGTAACCGGCGGCGAGCGCGTCGCGGAAATTGCCCACCGTCCACGGCGCCGGATGCGCTTCGGCTTCGAGCGCCGCGACCGCCGCGAGATCGGCTTCGCGCATCGGCCTCCAGGCAAGCTCCTGGGCATTCGCCTGCGGCTGGGCGAGCGTCACGTTCACAATGTCGATCCTGCAGCGCGCTCCGCGGTCGTCAGCGCGACGCGGTGGCGCACATACAGCGGCGCCGCCGCTGCCGCGGCGACACCTTCGCCGGCAGCGAGAATCGGCAACGCCAGCCTGCCGATGGCGGTCGCGGTCGGCAGGAGCGTCGGATCGCAGGCAGCGAGCGCGCCCGCGAGGCGCTTGCGCAGCGCCGGGTATGCGGCGAAGCCCGGACCGACGCCGAGCCATCCCGGGCCCGGGGGCTGCGGCGCTTCCTCCGCGCGCACGACCGCGGGCGCAACGCGTGCGTGCCACAGCATGGGGTCGTGCTCATACGCCGCGACGTAGACTTCGTGCATGCGCGCGTCGAGCGCGGCGTACACGCGCTCGCCCAGACCGCTGGTGCGCGCATCCTCCGCCATGGCGGCAAGCGTGGGCACGCCGACGACCGGCAGGTCCGACCCGAACGCCAGCCCCTGCGCGATGCCGCAGGCGATGCGCAAGCCGGTGAACGACCCTGGTCCGGAACCGAAAGCAATGCCGTCGAGCCCGGGCAATGCCGTTCCGGCGTCGGCGAGCAGCGCCTGAATCATCGGCAGCAGCAACTCGGAGTGGCGCTGGCCGGCGTGCTCCGCACGCTCGACAAAACCCGCCGGGCCGCCCAGCGCGACACTGCACATCTCGGTCGAAGCGTCGATTGCAAGGACCTGCATTGCGCAATTCTACCGTGATGCGCCGCTCCGGCGCCGCGCCCAGCGACCGGTACAATCGCGGCTCTGCCCGCTTCGCGCGGGCGCCCAAGCCCCGCGCATGGAACCCGTCGTGATCACCGCGCTCGACCAGGAAGGCCGCGGCATCGCGCGCGTCGACGGCAAGGCGGTGTTCGTCGACGGCGCACTCATCGGCGAGCACGTCGCCATCGAGGTCTACCAGCGCAAGCCCCATTACGACCGAGCGCGCGCGCTCGAAATCCTGAACAGCAGTCCCGTACGGGTCGCGCCACGCTGCCCCCACTTCGGCACCTGCGGCGGCTGCAGCTTGCAGCATATCGACGCCGCGGCGCAGGTCGCGGTCAAGCAGCGCGTGCTGGAAGACGCGCTTTGGCACATCGGCCGGGTACGGCCGCAACAACTGCTCGCGCCGATCCACGGCCCGACCTGGGGCTACCGCCACCGCGCGCGCCTGTCGGTGCGCGACGTGCCCAAGAAAGGCGGCGTGCTGGTCGGCTTTCGCGAGCGCAAATCGACCTACGTGACCGACATGACGAGCTGCGCGGTCTTGCCGCCGAACATTTCGGCGCTGCTGCCCGGGTTGCGCGCGCTGATCGGCCGGTTGTCGATCCACGATCGCATTCCGCAAATCGAACTCGCGCGGGGGGAAGGTGCGGATCGCCCTACCGACGTGCTGGTGTTGCGTATCCTGGCGCCGTTGGCGGACGCTGACGAGCAAGTGCTTGCGGCCTTCGCCGACCTGCACCATGTGCACTTCTGGGTGCAGACCGGCGGCCCGGCAACCGTAGTGCCATTGCATCCGCGCGAGAGCCGACTGGCCTACACGCTGCCCGATTTCGGCGTGCGCTTCGACTTCGACCCCACCGACTTCACCCAAGTCAACTCCGAGGTCAATCGCGTGCTGGTGCGACGCGCCATGGGACTGCTCGATCCGGCGCCTGATGAGCGCATCGCCGATTTCTTCTGCGGGCTGGGCAATTTCACGCTGCCGATCGCCCGCCGTGGTGCGCGCGTCATCGGCATCGAGGGCAGCGCGGCGCTTGTGCGGCGCGCCGGCGCCAACGCCGCCACCAATGGACTGTCGGCGCTGACCGAATTCGCGACCGCAAACCTGTTCGACGCAACCGTGGAGAGCCTCGCCGCCCTCGGACGCCTCGACAAGGCGCTGATCGACCCGCCGCGCGAAGGCGCGATCGCGCTGGTCAAGGCGCTGCCGGCGGAAGGCCTGGCGCGCATCGTCTATGTTTCGTGCAACCCGGCGACGCTGGCGCGCGACGCCGCGGTGCTGGTCAACGAGCAGCGCTACACGCTGCGCGCCGCGGGCATCGCCAACATGTTCCCGCACACCGCGCACGTCGAGTCGATTGCGTTGTTCGAGCGCGAAGCGCCATGAAAAAGGGCGCCTCGAGAGCGCCCTTCTTGCGGCAACGACGGTGGGTCAGTCGCGCTGCCCGGAGAACATCATCAGCAGGTTCAGCAGGTTCACGAAAATGTTGAAGATGTCGAGGAACAGGCTGATCGTCGCCATGATGTAGTTGTCCTGGCCGCCGCGCACGATGCTGGAGACATCGTAGAGCAAGTACGCCGAGAAAATCAGCACCGCGATGGCCGAAATCGTCACCGCCATGGCCGGGATCTGCAGGAAGATGTTGGCCAGCGACGCAATGATCAGCAGGATCACCCCGACGAACAGGAACTTGCCCATGAAGCTGAAGTCGCGCTTGGTCACGGTGGCGATGGCCGCCATCGTGAAGAACACTGCCGCGGTCATGCCGCCGGCGAGCGCGACCAGCTGACCGCCGTTGCGCAAGCCCGCCGCGTGCTGCAGCATCGGTGCCAGCATGATTCCCGACACGAAGGTGAAGCCGAACACCGCCGCGATACCCCACGCGCTGTTGCGCAGCGCCGAGACGACGAACAGCATCCCGAACATCGCCGCGAACATCAGCAGAGGCGCCATGATCGGCGAAGCCCTGTAGAACGCGCTGAAGTCCATCGACGTGCCGACATAAGCGCCGACAACCGTCGGCACCATCGACAGCGCGAGCAGCCAATAGGTGTTGCGCAGAACCCGGTTGCTGTCCAGCGCGACCGTTGAGCCCGATCCGGCCGAAGCCCAGTCCTCCCGCGCGCCCTGCGCATTTTGGAGGGGGACAGGTTTGAGTTGCGGTTCCATAATGTTTACCCTTTGCCAAGGCGACGGATTTCCGTCACTTCGTTAGACTAGCAGATATTCCGGAGGTTTCAACGATCCGGGCTTGGCCATGATATTGGGCCAGGCGGACGCAGTTCAAGGGATGGGTGGCAGAGCGGTTGAATGCACCGGACTTGAAATCCGGCAAGGGCGCAAGCCCTTCGTGGGTTCGAATCCCACCTCATCCGCCATCCTGACTTCCAGACAAGGCCCGCAGCTTCCGACCTCCGGGCCTTTTTCATAGAGCAACACCCGGCAATCTGTTCCTGTAGAGGCCCGGAAGGGCGATTGACAGCCGGGGGCAACAGGGGGCAACATTAGGGGCATCAACGTTGTCCCCTTCCTGAGTTGCCCCCATGCCCCTTACAGACCGCGCGATACGCAATGCGAGGCCCGCAGACAAGCCCCTGCGATTGTTTGACGCTGGCGGTATGTATCTCGAAATTGCACCGAGTGGCGGCAAATGGTGGCGTTTCAAGTACCGATTTGGTGGTAAAGAGAAACGGCTTTCGCTCGGCGTATACCCGGACGTTTCGTTGACGAACGCGCGCGATCGACGCGATGCAGCGCGCAAGATTCTGGCGGCCGGGACCGATCCCGGCGAGAAGCGCAAGGCCGAACAACGCGAAGCGGCCGGGCGTGCTGCCAACAGCTTCGAGGCTGTCGCCCGCGAGTGGTATAGCAAGCAAGCGCATACGTGGGTGGCGACGCATGCATCAGACGTGCTGCGCCGGCTGGAATCAAACCTTTTCGGGGAGATTGGCGCGACGCCCGTTGCCGACCTAAACGCGCCCGCCCTGCTTGCGGCGCTTCGCAAGATCGAGGATCGCGGTGCGCACGACCTGGCACACCGGGTGCTACAAGTCGCGGGGCAGGTGTTTCGCTACGGCATCGCTACGGGCCGCTGCGAGCGCGACCTATCGGCAGACCTGCGCGGCGCGCTGGCCCCGCACAAGGCCCGCAATCAGGCCG
>Ga0209048_10004106_pt1 | contig 13983 bp, 13 predicted proteins | sample FrelakmetCRP12CR_FD_187146 | JGI IMG/M metagenome (GOLD analysis project Ga0209048, IMG submission 187146) | Freshwater lake sediment microbial communities from the University of Notre Dame, USA, for methane emissions studies - CRP12 CR (SPAdes)... | ecosystem: Environmental > Aquatic >... | reverse complement strand
TGATCTTCCTGCCACGCCACGGGCGCGGCCATCGCATCCTGCCCTCCGAGCTCAACTTCCGAGCGAATATCTACGGCATGAAGAAGCTCGGCGCCGATTGGGTCATCGGTGTCGGCGCAGTGGGGAGCTTGCGCGAAGAGATCCATCCCGGCCACCTGGTCGTGCCGGATCAACTCATCGATCGTACACTCCACCGGCAGAGCACGTTCTTCGGCAACGGCATCGTGGCACACGTCACCTTCGCCGATCCGTTCTGTGCGGTGTTGAGTGCGGCGCTGGTGCAGTCGGCGCGGAAGCTGGCTGCCGACGTACATGCACGCGGCACCTATGTGTGCATGGAGGGGCCGCAGTTCTCGACGCGGGCGGAATCGTTCCTGTATCGCCAGTGGGGCGCCGACATCATCGGCATGACCAATCTGCAGGAAGCCAAGTTGGCGCGCGAAGCGGAGATCTGTTTCGCCACACTGGCGCTGGCGACGGACTACGATTGTTGGCACGAGGTGCACGATGACGTCATCATCGGTGATGTCCTCCGCATCCTGAACGAGAATGTCGCCAAGGCCCAGCGTGTGATCGCCGAGACCGTAGCGCATCTGCCCGGGGAGCGCAGCTGCGCCTGCGCGCGGGCGTTGGAGCATGCCATCATCACCGATCGCGCCCGCATCCCGGATAACATCAAGCGCGATCTGGGCATCATCATCGGTAAGTATCTGTAGGATTGCGCGTGGCAGGTAGCACGTTGCACGTTGCAGAACCCTCTGACCACACGCTACGTGCTACGTGCCCCGAGCAGCTAGGAGTGTGAAGTGAGCATTCTGGTAGTTGGTTCCGTATTCTTTGATTCGATTGAAACGCCGCACGGCAAGGTTGCGCGCGCGCTCGGAGGCGCAGCGACGTATTTTTCGGTGGCCGCGAGCTTCTTTGCTCCGGTGCAGATGGTGGCGACCGTGGGGGACGACTTTCCGCAAGCGGAGATCGACTTCCTGTCGCGTCGCGGCGTCGACCTGAGCGGACTGCAAAAGCGGCCCGGCCGCACCGGCTTTTGGGCCGGTCGCTACCACGAGGACATGAACCAGCGCGATACGCTGGATCTGCAGCTGAACGTGTTCGCCGACTTCAAGCCGCAGCTTGCGGCGAGCCATCGCGCTGCGCAGTACGTCTTCCTCGCCAACATCGATCCCAAGCTGCAGGCGATGGTGTTGGACCAACTTGCGGCGCCCGGCGTGGTCGGCTGCGACACGATGAACCACTGGATCACCGGCTCGCGCGGCGACTTGGAGCAGTTGCTCGGCCGGGTGGGGATCCTCGTCATCAACGATGAGGAAGCGCGGCTGCTCAGCGGCGAGCGCAACGTCGTGCGCGCGGCGCGCCGGCTGCTGTCCATGGGGCCGAAACGTGTGCTGATCAAGCGCGGCGAGTATGGCGTCATTCAGTTCTCCGCCGACTCGGTGTTCGCCGTGCCGGCGTTCCCGCTCGAGGAAGTCTTCGACCCGACCGGCGCGGGCGACACGTTTGCCGGCGGTTTCATGGGCGAGCTGGCACGCGCGGGCGACGCCTCGGAGGTCGCGCTCCGGCGCGCCATCGTCTATGGCAGCGTCATGGCGTCGTTCGTGGTCGAGGACTTCGGCATGAATCGGTTGCGCACACTCACCCCCGACGACATCGAGCGTCGCTACCGCCAGTTCGTCAGCTTGACTGACATCAACGGCGCATGAGTCTCGACCTGTCCGTCGTCATTCCCGTCTACAACGAGGCGGAGAACCTCGAACCGCTGCACACCGAGATCACCCAGGCGCTCACGCGTCTCGGACGCTCGTACGAAGTGGTCTACATCGACGACGGGAGCACGGATGGCAGCTTTGCGGTGCTGGGCGAGTTGCAGCGCCGTGATGCGCACGTCGTGGCAGTGCGCTTCCCGCGCAACTACGGCCAAACCGCGGCGTTGGCAGCCGGCTTCGACCACGCCAGCGGCGAGGTGCTGGTGGCCATGGATGCGGACGGCCAGAACGACCCCAGCGACATCCCGGCGCTGCTCGCGAAGCTCGATGAAGGATTCGACGTCGTGGCGGGATGGCGCCTGCCACGGCAGGACCCGCTGCTGTCGCGCCGCGTCCCGTCCGTGATCGCGAACGGTATCATTGGCTTGATCACCGGCGTCCGGATGCACGACTACGGCTGCACGTTGAAGGTGATGCGCCATGATGTCGTCCGCGGCTTGCGGCTGTACGGCGAGATGCACCGCTTCATCCCGGCACTGGCGGACGACTTGGGCGCGCGGATCGCCGAGGTGCAGGTGCATCACCGGCCGCGTCGCGCCGGCGTGTCGAAGTACGGGTTGTCGCGCACCATACGTGTGCTGCTTGACCTGATCACCGTGAAGTTCCTGTCGAGCTACTCGACGCGGCCCATTCAGGTGTTCGGGGGGATCGGCCTAGTGTGCGGCCTCGTCGGGCTGGTGATCACCGGCATCCTCGGCTTCGAGCGTCTCTTCTTTGGTGTGCCACTGGCGCAGCGGCCGTTGGTGTGGCTGGGCATCCTGCTGACATTGATGGGACTGCAGTTCATCACCATGGGGCTGCTGGGGGAGTTGCTCGTGCGCACCTACCACGAATCGCAGAACAAGCCGGTGTACCGCGTTGCCGAAGTGCGTGGCGGCAGTCAGCACGCTTTGCGAGCGAACGGGCGGGACGCATAATAACCAACAACCGGGAGCGTGCCCGCTACTCGAAGCGCCCGTGGCGACCGGCACCGCTGGAGAAGCGCTGCGCGCCGGCTGCGGTCTCACCGCTGCGAATCACCTCCATGCCGCGCCGGAACTCGTTGCCGATTGCGTCGCTGATGGAGAGTCCCGCCTGCTCATATGCCGAGAGGCGATCCGAGCGCATGCACAGCTGCGGGAAGGCGGCGATCTGCCCGCCGAGCGCCTCCGCGGCAGCACGGCTCTGCCCGTCGTCGACGACGCGGTCGGCGAGACCGATGCGCAATGCTTCCTCCGCACCGACGGGCCGGCCGGTGAGGATCATGTCGAGGGCGCGCCCAAGACCAACGATGCGTGGGAGGCGCACGGTGCCGCCGTCAATGAGTGGCACGCCCCAGCGACGGCAGAAGACGCCGAACTGCGCGCTGCGCTCTGCGACGCGGAGATCGCACCACAACGCCAGCTCGAGTCCACCGGCGACCGCGTAGCCCGCCACGGCGGCGATCACCGGCTTCGAGAGCAACATGCGGCTCGGACCCATCGGGCCATCACCGTCCTCGATCGTGACGTTGCCCTGGCCCGTTGCAACACTCTTCAGGTCCGCCCCCGCGCAGAAGGTGCCACCCTCGCCGTACAGCACCGCGACCGCCGCATCGGCATCCGCATCGAAACTGCGGAAAGCATCGGCCAACGCGCACGCGGTGTCGCGGTCGACCGCGTTGCGGCGCTCGGGACGAGAAAGAATCACGGTGAAGATTGGACCTTTGCGTTCGATGCGTACTGCCATGATATCCTCTCGCGTTTTTCAATGGTGGCACCGGCTTCTAGCCGGTGCGAACGCACCGGCCAGATGTCTGCGCCACTTCTGATTCGCCTTTTGATGGTCGCAGCCTACTTCGGCTCTTCGGAGATCTGCACCAGCAGCTTGCCGGTGTTCGCCCCGGTGAACAGCCGATTGATCGCGGTCGTGGCGTTCTCCAGCCCCTGCACGACGTCGACGGCGTACTTGATCCTGCCCTCGCCGATCCACTGGCTGATCTGCGTGAACGCCTCTGGAAAGCGCGGCAGGAAGTCGGTGACGATAAAGCCCTCCATGCGGCTGCGATGGATGATGAGCGACACGTAGTTCTTCGGCCCCGGCGGTGGTAGACCGGTGGCGTTGTACATGGAAATCGCACCGCACAGCACGATGCGGGCGTGCTGGTTGATCTGCGCCAGCACGGCATCGAGGATGTCACCGCCGACGTTGTCGAAATACACATCGATGCCCTTCGGGCAGGTCTGTTTCAGAGCGACCGCGATGTTCTCCGTCTTGTAATTGATGCAGGCATCGAAACCCAGATCCTCGGTGACCCACGTGCACTTGTCCGGCGAGCCGGCGATGCCGACGACGTGGCAGCCCTTGATCTTGGCGATCTGCCCGGCAACCGATCCCGTCGCGCCGGCCGCGCCGGAGACGACGACGGTCTCACCCTCCTTCGGTTGGCCGATGTCGAGGAGTCCGAAGTAGGCGGTCATACCGGTGATCCCGAAGATGCTGAGCGCCGCCTTCAGCGGCACCCCTTTCGGCAAGACCATCATCGGCATGACGTCGTGGCCCGTGCCGAGGAAGTAGTCCTGCCACCCGATCATGCCGAACACGATGTCCCCGGTGGCGTATTGCGGGCTCTGTGATTCGACGACCACGCCGACGCCACCACCCCGCATGACGCTGCCGATCTTGATCGCCGGCAGATACGTGTCGGCAGCGTTCATCCAGCCGCGGATGGTCGGGTCAAGCGAAAGGTAGATGTTGCGGACCAAGAACTCGCCCGCCTTGGGTTTCGGCACCGGCACCTCGCGGCGCGAGAAGTCAGTCTCTTTAATCATCCCCACCGGCCGCGCGGCCAGCAGGATTTGGCGGTTCGTGTTCGGCTCCATACATTCCTCCCATTCTCGCGTTCGGTGCGAGCCTTCAGGTAGCACGGATGCAGCGCGTAAAGAACGGAGGGGCGGGAATACGTACGGTTGATGGTCACCCTGAAATCGAGAGTGGATGCCTGCTTCCCGCTTGGGTCCCTTCTCCCTCCGGGAGAAGGTCAGGATGAGGGGATGTAATGAGCTCCTCTTCGCGGGCATTGACGACGCAAACACGCGTCGCAGAACCAGCGGTGACGCTTACGCGTCCAATATCCAATTCCCTCACCTAGCCTCTCCCGGAGGGAGAGGAACCGAGATCTCCCCCGACAAGAGATCAGGGTGCCGATTCGAAGACGAATCCGGGTCCGGTAATCGGCGCGAGGAACGGGCTGAAGCTCGCATTGCCCGCCAAGTGGACTTCCAGGAACGGCAGCGCCCAGCGCCGCACGGCATCGTGCGCCTCGTCCTGCGTCAGCGTCGCAGGTGGGTTGCAGTCCGAACTTCGAAAGCAATGATCGGAGAAGGCATAGTGGCCGGCGTTCTTGATCTCGACCAGATACTTGGGTGTGGCACCGCTGGCGTAGGCGGTGCGAATGGCGTTGTCGTCGACGGCGCTGTCAATCTGACCAAGCATCGTGAGCGACGGGATGGTCAGCGGCGCTGCCGGTCCGACGAAGGGTGCCATTGGTATCGCTACTTTGAAACGTGGCTCCATCGCTGTGACGAGGTAGGTTGTGAAGCCACCAAACGAGTGTCCCGACATGCCCAGCCGGTTCGCGTCGATGGTGCCGAAGAACGGCGAGAGTTGATCGCCGTTGGCGGCGAGCAGCGCGTTGAGCACGAACAGGATGTCCTGGGGGCGCTCCTGCACCGACGCGAATTGCGCCTGCTCTGTGCCGCAGTCGGGGAACTCCAAAAGCGTGTTGCCCGGATGCGGTGGTGCCGCGACGATGAACCCGTGCGAAGCCAGCTGTGGCAGGAGGAAGGTTGACTGCGTCGGTATGCCGCACGAGCCGTGCGAGAACATGAGGAGCGGGTAGGGGCCGCCCGAGTTGTCGAGCGGCGCGTCGACCACGGCGTTGTACGTCGGATCGATCGGTCCGGCGCCCGCGACTGCGGGGTACCAGATGACCGTATCGAGCACCCGGTTCTGCGATGGCGTGACCACGGAGCTCTTGGTGTAGCGGATGACACGTACCCCGGCGGTGAACGGTCCGTTGGCGTGCACGTCGACGCACGTGCTGGCGGTCCAGTCGACGACGTCGGCACAATAGGTCTGCGCCGTGCAGGCGTTCTCCGCGAACCTCATGCCGTCCTTGCAGGTCTTCGCGGTTTTGACCTTGCAGCTCAGCGGCGTCTTCGCGGCCGGCGTGTAGCGGCCGCAGGCCACCTTCGTCGAGCCGCAGATGGCTCCTTTGTTGATTGCGGTTGCCGTTTTCTTGCACTCCGCGCGCAAATCGCCCGCCATCAAGGCGCTATTGAGGACCGTGCGGGCGCACTTCTGGTACGCGCCCGCGGTCGCGCCGGAGCCACCCGTGAAGCTGGCGCAGGGACAGCCGCTCTCCGTCGCGGCCCGCAGGCTTATCAGCGCACGCTGGTCCGTCAGAGTAGAGGCACCGGTGAGGCACTGGTCTTGGGCGATCACCGGAGATAGCGCTAGCGCAACGCCCAGGGGGACGAGCACGAGGAGTCGCATGGTGTGCTCCTTACAGCGGTTAGCTCCTCCAGAGCAAGCACGGCCGGCTCAAGTGCTCAAAGTAGAGTGTGAGCGGTCGCGCTCTAATCTCCCAGTGCCGTCCGATTCGACACTATACAGGGATAAGATTCTTGAGCACCTGCCCGTCGCGCATCACGTAGACAACGTTTGCCGCGTCTTGGAGGATTACGATGTTGTCGAGCGGGTTGCCGTCGACGAGGATCAGGTCGGCGCGTTTGCCAACCTCGATCGTGCCGATCTGGTCGGCCATCCCGAACAACTCCGCGTTGGTGCGCGTAGCGGAAAGGAGCGCTTCGTGGTTGCCGAGCACTTGTGCCTTGAGCCCGAGCTCCATGCTCTTGAAGGGCTGCATGGATGACAAGACGTCGGAGCCGGAGCAGATCTTGAGCCCGGCGGCGCGCGCGACCTTGAGGGAGTCCAGCCCGCGCTCCTTCGCCTTGTTGATCTTGTCGAGCATGTTCTGCGGAATGTTCTCGGCGGCGCCATAGGCGCTGATCAGGAAGTACGTCGTTAGCGTCGGCACGAAGTACGCGCCCGCGTTCTTCATGCACATCGCCGATTCCTCATCGAGAAAGTTCGCGTGCTCGATGCTGCGGACGCCGGCGCTAACGGCGTTCATGATTCCTTGCGGCGTGTAAACGTGCGCCAGGCAGATCTTGCCGACGGTGCGCGCCTCGTGCGCGGCGGCAGCCATCTCCTCGATGGTAAACTGGGTGTGTTCGATCTGATCCGTCGGCGACATGCAGCCGCCCCCCGCCATCAGCTTGATCCCGTGCGCGCCCATGCGCAGCATGTCACGCGCCGCGCGCCGCATCTCGTCGGGCGTGTCGCACAGGCGCGGCGCCGCCACCAGGCCGTAGAGGCTCGGAAACGGGTTCTCCTGCATGGACGCATCGCGCCAGTCGCCGTGGCCACCGGTCTGCGACAGACACCCGCCGACGAAGAGGATGCGCGGCCCCTTGACGTATCCACGCTCCGTGGCCTGCACGAAGCCCCAGTCGATTCCGAACGCGTCGCGTACCGTCGTGAAGCCGGACTGCAACGTCTGCTCGAGAATCTCCTTGACGCGAAAGGCGAAGGTCGCGGGCGAATCCTTGCGCGCTTTGTTCATGTCGGTGTCGATGATGGCGGCGTGGATGTGTGCGTCGGTCAGGCCGGGCATCAGCGTGCGACCACCGCAGTCGATCAGCGTCGCATCGCCTGACACCGTTGGCTGTCTGCCGCGACTCACGCCGGTGATCCGTTCTCCGTCAACAACGACTGTCGAGCGCGGCGCCGGTTCAGCGCCGGTGCAATCCAGAAGCGTGCAGTTCTGAAAGACCGTCGTGCTCATCGTGCTCTTTCCACCATCGGTTGCTTCAGATGAAAGCGCAGGTCGCCGACCAGGTCGATGTAGATCATGCGGTCGGAGAAGTGCCAGGTGTTGCCGGTGCGCGCCAGTTGATCGTGGTAGCGTCCCGCGATGACGATCTGCAAGGGCAGCTCCGGGCGCGCTTGCAGGACGGTGAAGTACGAGCGCGCCGTCGCGGCATGGCGCTGCGCGTCGACGTCGATGATCACGTTGGTGGTGACGTGCTTTGTGCACGGGACGCCATCGTACAACGCGACGGAGCTCCGAAACGTTTTGAGCACCGCTTCAGTACCGCGGCGGACCTCCGCCCGCTGGTTACTGCGCAGCGTGGCATCCGCAAACAACTGCGCAACACCGTCGAGGTCTCCCGCGTCCATGCGATCAGCGTACGTGTAGATGAGTGTCGTGATCGCGTCGTGGTCACTGGCCATGTGGGCAGCCATACACCGTGAAGGGCGCCGGGCTCAACTGAGCCGCCTCTACTGCCGCCGCACCGGCCGTGGGCGGGGCAGGTTGGACTGCACGACAAGGCCAACCGCCAGCAGCACAAAGAACAAGATAAGCTTCCGGTACGGAGGTAGCTCGGTGGTCTGGACGATAAGGGTGGCGCCGAACAAGGACGACAAGAAGAGCAGTGCGGAGTCGAACACGGCCACCAGCAGCGCCGCACCGATGATGCCGCCTGCCAGGAACGCCAACAACCAGAAATCCTGATTGGGAATGGGATGCACGGCGTTGAACAGAATTACCGCGAGCTGCGCCCCCACCATGAACCCGGCGATGGCAATCATGAGCGCCTGGACGAAGTAGGCGAGTACGGCACCGACGATGCCGGTGGCGAGGGCGACGCCGAGGAGCATTGTCTCGGACGCGCCTGCATAGATCTGCGCGCCGTACTCGTAGCCAAAGGTGAAGCCGATGACGCCGACGAGCAACCAGAACAGCCGCCGACCAAGCAGCAGCAGGGCGGCACCGACGAGTACGCGCGGCAGCATGCGCAGCAGTCTCTCCGCCGGGCACTTATTCAGCGCGCTCTCTGCCGGCTGGTATCAGGAACGCGACCACCGGATCTCCATCTCCGGGCGCTGCCCCAGCGCCGCGCGTAATACGACGAGCAATTCGGCGTCCCCGCCTTCTTCCTCCAGCAGGTCGACCGTCTCTGGCGTGAAGTAGTAGTCGGTGTCCTCTGCCGACTCCTCTTCGAGATGGTCGTGCAGGAACTGAAACTGCGCGTCGGTGATGGCGCCGAGCTTGGCGCCCGTGTCCTTGTCGTAGAGCTGCACCATACGACCTCCAAGTCGGACCGCGTGAGCGGTATTTGGGGACCAAGAGTACCATGTGACCGGCGCGTCGAAAACCCGTTTGTTGACAAACGGCCTTTACTGATTCTTTCGATCTGGCTAACCGAATTGGTGCAATGGCTGGGTACGAAGACGTCGACGTGGCGCCGGTATTGGCTGGCCGCCACGCCATTCGCTACGCCCCGCCACCGCCACCGGACCGCGACGAGACCATTGCGCGCGTCGAAGCGGCGGCGTGAACGGATAGTGACCAGTAACCAGGGACGCAATCAACGAGGAGGAGGTTATCATGGACCGCGAGAGCGAGACGAATGCGTTTCTGCAGGGCAACTTTGGACCGATCTACAGCGAAGACGACTTCACCGATCTGCGCGTGATCGGCGAGATCCCACGCGAGTTAAACGGGACCTACCGCGGCGAGCCGATCGCCCGCGTGCAGTTCCCACGGCGCGTGCCGTACGGATTCCACGGCAACTGGGTAGGTGCAGAGTGACCGAACTAGGCTGCTAGTGACAGTGGGGCGATTGCGCCTCCCGCCCTCCCTGCATTAAGGAGGGCAGGGGAGCCCATGCGATTCCGCGCCGGTACGGTTCGACAGAAAGCGCTGTTCGGCATACTGCTCGGTGTGTACGCCCTCGGAGCGCTCATGGCCGTCGACGACAAGTTGGCGCGTATCGGCCGTCCGGACATCGGTTGGGTGCTGGACGGCTTTCATGTCTTTCCCCTGCGCAGCGATGCGGCGGCCGCTGGTCTCCACAGCGGCGGTCACGCCCTGCGCGTCAATGGCATGGATGTCGCGATCAACTGGCGGGAGATTCGCGTAGGGGCGCGCCGCCAGATTGGTGAGAGCAACACGGTGACGCTGGAGTCATCCGCGGGCGCCATCACCGAAGTGACCATTCCGGTCCGTCCGCTCGAGTGGCGCGATGTGCTGTTCGCCGAAGGGCCGAACATCGGCCTTGGCGTGCTCTTCGTCGTGGTCGGCGTTGCCAGCTTCCTGCTCCGACCCTACGCCGCCAGCAGTTGGGCGCTGCTCGCGCTGTGCTCTGCCCTCGGCAGCTTTCTCATCAGCCGCTTCGTCGACGTCGGTCCGAGCGGTTCCCTCGTCGGTCCGAGCGATTCCCTACGGGTCGTGTACTTCCGGCTGATGGTCGCGTTCCTGTCCTGCGTTCCTGTTCATGCGGGGTTGGCGTTTCCGGTGATCCACCCCCTGCTGTTGCGGCGACCGCGTGTGCTCTGGCTCGTCTATGGGCTGGGAGCCGGGCTTGCGGGTATGCAGCTGCTCGGCTGGTCTAGGGATTGGGCAGGCCCGTTGCGCTATTTCGGCGGCGGCTTAGATACGAGCGTGCTGCTGGTGGGCGTTGTCTTCTTCCTCGGTCGCTGCGTGTGGCTGGCAGTCGATGCGCGCGATCCGCTGGTGGCGCAACGTGCGCGTATCCTCCTGGCGGGTGTGTCCTTCGGCGTGCTGCCGGCGCTGGTTCTCAACTTCATCCACGATAACTTTCGCATCTTGGTGATCGACCTGCGCCTGGCGTACTGGTCGTTGACCCTGTTCCTCCTCGCGCTCGGCTACCTCACTCTGCGCCACGATTTGTTGAACGCCCGCATCGCGGTGCGGCGCGCGGTGATCTACGCGGTAGTCGTGGGGGTGTTGACCGTGCTTGCCGTGCTACTCATTGCGCTGCAGCCCTTCGCAGTAGCGGCGCTGCTGCTGCCACTGCTGTACTGGTGGCCACGTTTTGATGCGCGCCTGAACAGCTGGTTCTATCCGAAGCGCGCGCGCTTTCCCGAGCTGGTGCGGGCGATCGGCGGCGAGCTCGCGGCCAGTCAGTCGGCCGGCGCCGTGCTCGCCGCCCTGGCGCACGCGCCGGAGCGTTTGTGCGACGCGCGCAATGCGGCGGCGTTCTTGCTGGCTGGTGAAGACGTCAGTACGGTCGGATGCACACTGGCGGACACGGGCCGGCGACTGAGCGACGAGGTGCTCGTGCAGCTCATGCGCACCACGCGCCGAGAGATCCTGCGCGACCACATCGCTGTGGAGCCGCAGTACGCCAACATCAAGGACGACTGTTACGCCTGCTTCGATCGCCTGCACGCCGATGTGCTGGTGCCGCTGCTGCGCGACAACACGGTCGTCGGCGGATTGGCCATCGGCCCGCGCGCCACCGCTGACATGTACGAGGCGCCTGAGCTGGCGGCATTGGCGACGGTCGCGCAACAGGCCGTGCAGGCGATCGGACGGGTCGAGGCCACCGAGCGCTTGCGCGACCGCGAGGTGGAGTTCGCCGATCTCAAGCGCTTCTTTCCGCCACAGATCATCGACCAGGTGATGGCCAAGGGCGGCGCCGCCGAGCTGCGCAGCCAGCGCAAGCTGGTCACCGTTTTGTTCGCCGACCTGCGCGGCTTCACCTCGTTTTCCGACAGTGTCGAGCCCGAGGAGGTGATGGCTACGCTCGCGGAGTATCACAACGCGATGGGGCGGCGGATCGCCGAGTTCGCCGGCACCTTGGAACGCTTCGCCGGCGACGGGTTCATGGTGTTCTTCAACGACCCGGTGGATCAGCCCGACCACGTCGAGCGCGCCGTGCGCATGGCGCTGGCGATGCGCGCCGATGTGCAGCAGTTGCGCGCCACGTGGCTCCACAAGGGCTACCAGATCGACGTCGGCATCGGCCTGCACACCGGCTATGCCACCTGCGGGTTCGTCGGCTACGAAGGGCGCCGCGACTACGCGGTGATCGGCAACGTCACCAACCTCGCGGCGCGGCTCAGCGCCGCGGCCGCCGGCAGCGAGATTCTCATCACCGCGCGCGTCCGCAGCGAGTTGCACGACGGCTACCGCACCGAGCCGGCCGGCGAGTTGGCGCTCAAGGGCTTCCATCAACCACAAGCGGCGTATCGCCTGCTCGATGCCGACGCGCGGCAGCGCGCGGCGGGGTGATGTGGCCTACCGACAGTGCCAGTGGGATAAGGATACTCCGGCGTCGACACGACCGCCCGCCAGTAATCATCCGCAGTGGTCTGCCGGATGTTGCGAACGTGGCCAATTGCTTCCAGGGTAATCATGCCTTCCTCCATTGCGTCGCGGTGCCGATATCACGGGCGTGTGCTCGGCAATGAAACCCGCGAGTTCCTTCTCGGCTGCAGTATCTTTCATGGTGCCGGTGTTACCCGGAACACGGGAATCTGCGACGCAATTGTTTCGAATTCCGAGAGTGGGGCATCCTTGTCAACTGGTAAGTGGGGGCGCGCACCGGGTGCGCACTGCAGGTAGTCTCTTAGCACTGGCGCGCGCACCGCGACCGGAACCTCGACAAGGCATACTTCTTCGCGGCGTCCGTGACGCAGAACGCACCTCCCGCCCGCCGCACGCACGTTGCAAACCCAGTCGACGTTCTGACCGAGCATCGACACGAGATACCGCTCACCCTCTATCACCGCCATCACCAGCGGCAGGGTGATGATGCGACCCGACCTCCGCCCGACCACCTCCAACCTCACCAGCCGGTTTGGGCGTACGCCCAGAGCGTACAGAGCAGCATGACCTCGATTGAGCAGGCTGGCGAGTCGGTTGGGACGTCCGCCCCGGTATAGCCAACGCTTGAGACCCGTCACTTCAGCTCCGGTCTAAGGCAACGCGGACGGGTGTCCGCACCCGCCCGCTAAGAATGCCAATGCGGCCTCGACGGATCAGCTCTACTGTTTCTGCGTCTCATGCGCGCGCTACTCGTTCTCGAGCGGCACGCCAAGCGCTGCCGGCGCGCGCGTCGTGCCGGCGTAGCCGGCGAGCACGAGGAGCGTGAGCACGTACGGCAGCATGAGGAGAAACTGGTACGGGATGGCCAAGCCCAGGGCTTGAACGTGGAACTGCAATGCGGTGGCGAGGCCGAAGAGCAGGGCGGCGCCGAGGATGCCCCACGCCGACCAGCGGCCGAAGATGACGATGGCCAACGCGATGAAACCGCGCCCGGCGGACATGCCTTCGACGAACGTGTGGGCATACGCAATCGCCAGGTATGCGCCCGCGGTGGCGGCGAGTACCCCGCACGCTAGCAGCGCGAGTGTCTGTGTCCACTCGACCGCAACCCCTTGCGCCGCCGCGGCGCGCGGGTTTTCACCGACCATACGCAGCTTCAGACCAGGAATGGTTTTGTAGAGCCCGAAGCTGATGAGCGGTACCAGCGCGAAAGCGATGTAGCCGAGCGCACTCTGCGCAAAGAAGGCCGGCCCAATGACGGGGAGAGACGACAAGCCCGGAATCGGCAAGGCAGCAAGGCCGCTGACCGTGAGTGCCGCACCGGTTACACCGAAGACGGCGCGGTAGGCAACCCCGGTGAGTCCGATTGCCAGCAAGTTGACTGCGGTGCCAACGACAACCTGGTTGGCGCTGTGCGCGACGACGACATAGGCAAAGAGCGCCGCGAGAATGATTCCGGCGCCCCACGCCGCCAGCAAACCGAGCAGCGGCGAGCCGGTCGAGTAGGTGACCGCCATCGCCGCGAACGCGCCAGTGAGCACCATGCCTTCGAGGCCGATGTTGATGATCCCGCCGCGCTCGGCGATCAGTTCCCCTAGCGCCGCGAGCAGCAGCGGTACCGCCATGGTGACGGTGGCCTGCAGCAGGTTGGTGAGGAGGTCAATGCTCATCGCGTCGCGAGCGTAGGCGCGATCGCTGCGCGCGGCAAGTGGCGCCGCTGTGGTCACGGGATCGGCGCCTGCGGGTGCGCTACGCGACCTATCGTCCCTGTTGAGATTTCTCGGAAGGAGCGATAGGTAGCATCCCGCTCGAGCGAGCAACAATCGAGCGCCATAGCTTGAAGTGGTCGCGGGGTTGCACGCCGAGACACCGGGGGGGGCATGCCTATGAAATCAACGCCATCGTCGTTCGCAGTGGTGCTGATGCTGTCAATCATCGGCGCGGGATCGTGGGCTGGCCGCGTGTGGGCACAATGCGTCGGTGACTGCAGCGGGGACGGCACTGTCACCGTCGATGAGCTGATCACCGGGGTCAATATTG
>Ga0209048_10004105_pt1 | contig 13985 bp, 11 predicted proteins | sample FrelakmetCRP12CR_FD_187146 | JGI IMG/M metagenome (GOLD analysis project Ga0209048, IMG submission 187146) | Freshwater lake sediment microbial communities from the University of Notre Dame, USA, for methane emissions studies - CRP12 CR (SPAdes)... | ecosystem: Environmental > Aquatic >... | reverse complement strand
CAGGCGGCCGCGCCGGCGAGGTCGCGCGCGGCGAGGGCTGCAACCCCTCGCTCGAGCTCGTCGCGGAACCGCGCGCTGTCGAGCTCGTCGGCGGTGAGCTCGAGCGTCCAGCCGTCCGGGCCGCGATCGAGATGGGCGGCGCCGAGGCTGGCCCGCAACGCCTCGAGGTGCGACTCGACGAGGGATGCGGCGTCCGGTCCACCCGAGCTGCCGCCCGTGGCCTCGACGAGATCGTCGAGCGGCAGGGGCTCGTTCGCGTGCACGATGAGATGACACAGCAGGCGTCGGCGCTCGCGACCGCCGAGGTCGAGCTCATGATCGCCTTCGCGGGCACGGGTCCGCCCGAGGATCGCGAACTCCACGGACGCTCAGCGGCCGCGTCGGCTCAGGGCGGCCCGGTCGAGGATCTCGATCGATCCCCGGTGGATCGCCAGCTGGCCGTCCGAGGCGGCTGCTCCCAGATACTTGTTGACGGTCGGCCGGGTGGTCCCGACCAGCTGCGCGACCTCGTCCTGGGTGAGGGGAATCTGGACTGAGGCAGACCCGCGGTCGTACATGGCGGCCAGCTCCACCAGCCGGCGGTAGAGCCGCTTGTCGACGGGCACGAACAACGCGTCGAGCAGCGCCGCGGAGAGCCGTCGGACCTCGGCGACCAGTGCGTCGACGAGCATCCTCTCGAATGCCGGTATCCGCCGTCGGAGGTCCTCGGTGTGCTCGCGGGACACGGCAAGGGTCTCGACCGGCTCCAGCGCCACGATGGTCGCCGAGCGCAGGTTGGGCGAGATGACGCTGAGCTCCCCCACCCACCCTCCGGCACCGATGAGCCGCAGGAGGGTGCGGTCACCGAGCGGGGTGGTCAATCGAACACCCACCCGGCCTTTGACGATCAGGTGGAGGGTGTCGCCGGGATCGCCTTCGTGGAACAACACCTCGCCCTTGGCGAAGCGACGGCGTCGGGCGCCCTCGACGAGCGCGCGGCGCTCGGGCTCGGGCAGCGCACCCAACAGGTCCCAGTCCATCAGCCGCCGAGTTCACCAAGGCCCGTCATGGCCCGCATCCTTGCACCCTGGTCCAGCTGTGTCAGCACCCTTACCCCGGAGGGGTCGGCCGCGCTACTGACGCGCACCCGGTCGCATGTGCACCATTGGGCCGTGAGTGCGCTGCAAGGAACGCGACACATCGGTCGATCGAGCCTGTCTACAATCGCCGCCGCGGGGCACGGGAAGGTGGCGGCTCGAGCGGAAACCCCGCGATTGGAGGGTGACCCGGTGAACTCGCCGGTGTCGGGGGAAGTGGTCAGCGGCGATCGCGAGCGTTGGCGCGGCCGCAGCCGGTCATCGAGGAGGACCACGCCGTCGCGCTTGCGGGTGATCGCCGGCGCGGCCGCGGTGGCGGTCGCGGTGGCGTGCCTTCTCGCGATCTTCGTGACGGCCAGCCGGCAGTCGGCGAGCCAGCGAGCCCGGGTCACGACGGGCCAGGACCTGATCGAGGCGCAGACGCTGTACACGTCGCTGGCCGATGCCGACTCCTCGGCTGCCGGGTCGTCGCTCGCGGGACCGGCCGGCGATGCCGCTCTCGATCAGCGCTATCGGTCGGACCTCGCGCAGGCGAGCTCCAGTCTCGCCCACCTGGCTCAGGGGCCCGCTGGGAGCGACGAGGCCGCGGCGGTCGAAGCGCTCACCACCTACCTGCCCGTCTACTCGGGGGTCGTCGAGACCGCCCGTGTGGACAATCGGCAGGGCGAGCTGGTGGGCGCCGCGTATCTCGGCGAAGCGAACACGCTCATGCGCGACCGGTTGCTGCCCGCCGCCGACCTTGTGTACCAGGGCACCCGGGTTCGGCTCGACGACGCCTACGCCACGGCCACCCGCGCCCCGCTCGTGATCTTGACGGTCACCGTGTTCTTGGTCGCGCTCGGCCTGCTGGTGGTGTTGCTGTGGTGGTTGGGCTCGAGGTTCCGCCGGATCGTGAACGTGCCGATCGCCGTGGCCATGGTCCTCGTGGCGGTGGCCGGCGCATGGACGGCGGTCGCCCTGTCGGTGCAGGGCAACGACATCGCCCGGGCGCGGCGTCAAGGCTCGGATCCCATCTCCAGCTTCACCCAGGCACGCATCCTCGGCCAGCAGCTGCGCGGCGACGACGAGTTGACGTTGGTCAGCCGCGACACGGTGGCCTCGTACCAACAGGACTACGCCACCGCTGACCTGCAGCTGCGATCCCTGCTCGACTCGAGCCGTGCCGGCGGGTCGCCCGACGCGCCGCTCCAGGCCGCGTCGGCGGTCTTCACCACCGCCCAGACCCTCCATGCGCAGATCCGCAACGACGTGGCGAGCGGACAACCGACGCAGGCCATCGCCAAGGACACCGGCCCCGCGGCTGACGACGCTCCCGCCGTCGCCGATCACTTCGACACGATCCTCAGCGCCGGCGTCGAGTCGACCCGGGCCCGCTTCGACGACCTGTCGGCCGCGGCGCTCGACGACCTGCGCTGGCTCATCGCCGGTGTGGCGGTGCTCGGTGTCGCTGCTGTCACCTTGGTCATCGTCGGTACCCGCCGACGCCTCGCGGAGTACCGGTAGGTCACCGTGGACACCGCACCGGCCCGGACCCGTCGACCCCGCCGCCCGTGGGTTGTGGCTGTGCTCGGCGCGGCCGCGCTCGGGTTGCTCGCCGGCTGCGGGAGTCCGAGCGCGCTGTCGAGCCCGTCGGCCGCCGCCAACCCCGACGTCGAGCCACGCGGCGTGTCCGTCTACACCGGTGACACCGCCCTGCCCGACGACCCCGCGTGCGTGTCGAGCTGGAAGCCGAACGGGCCGGTTCCGGCCCCCGGTGACCCCACAGCTCCCGCGACCGTGCACGACATCCGCAACCGTGTGGGCCCCGACCGGGCCCTCAAGGTCGGCGTCGATCAGACCACCCTGAACTGGGGCTACCTGCAACCCGGTCCGGACGCCCAGCCGCAGGGATTCGACGTCGACATGCTCGTCAAGGTCGCGACGGCCATCTTCGGTGGTGACCCGGTGCGCGACGGCACGATCCGCTTCGTGGTCGTCCCGAACGCCGACCGGGTCAAAGCCGTGCACGACGGCACGGTCGACATCCTGGCCGAGACGATGACGATCACCTGTGACCGCAAGCAGCAGATCGCTTTCTCGACCGAGTACTTCACCGCCCAGCAGAAGGTGCTGGTGCCCAACAACTCCCCCATCAGGTCGCTGGCGGACCTCAACGGCCGCCGGGCGTGCGCCACCCAGGACTCCACCTCGGTCAAGAAGCTCAAGGAGCTCCCCGGGGTGGTCCCGGTGCAGGCGGCCACGCAGACCGACTGCCTGGTGCTGCTCCAACAAGGGCAGGTCGACGCGATCAGCACCGATGACACCATCCTCGAGGGCCTGCGCCAGCAGGACCCGAACAACCTGCGGATCCTCGACGAGTCTCTGCGACCTGAGCCCTACGGCCTCGCCATGAAGAGGGACGACCCGGAGTTCGTCCGCTTCGTCAACGCCGTGCTCGACCAGGACCGCAACGGCGGATGGGCCACGACCTACGAGCGGTGGCTGTGCCCTCAGGGCCCGGGCACGTGCACCGCGCCCAGTCCACCTCGACCGAGCTACCTCGACGGGTAGGGACGCCATGCCGGTCGCCGACTCCACCGCCACCGTCGATGCCCGACTCGCGTCGGTCCGCGCCGCCCTCGATCGGTGCGGCACCGCGCTGTACGAGTTCGAGACCGATCCCGCGTGCGTGCTGCTGCCAACCGCGCCGCTGACGGGGCGCACCGCGATCGCCTGGACGGAGACCGCGGAACGTCTGGCCCTGGCCTGGGAGCTCTTCTCGGTGGCCCGCGACGCGCTGCAGCTCGCGGTCGCGGCGCGGGGCACCCGCCAGTGGCTCTCCAACGTCGAGCGCGCGGAGGTCGCGTCGCGACTCACCGAGCCGGTCGTCGTGATCGGTGCCGACGTGTTGGCGCGGATCCCCGCGGCGACCGACGGCCTCGCACTGGCGTCCCCGTCCCGCCTCGACGACCTGATCGGCGTCGTGGCCGCGCTGACCGAGCGCGTCCGCGGCGTCGCCACCGAGGTCGACGCCGTGTGGGACCGGGTGCTGCCCGCGCTGAAGCAGCTCGATCGGGAGCTGACCGAGCTCGAGGAGCGCGTCGCAGCCGAACATCTCCGCGCGCCCAATGACCTCGCGGCGGGCCGCGCCCTCATCGTCGAGCTCCGCCAGCAGGCCGCCGGTGACGCCCTGGCCGTCGACGCGGCTGCCCTCGCCGCCATCGAGTCGAGCGTCGAGCGGGCCCGGGCCGCGATCACGACCCCGACGGTTGCCCGAGCTGAGCTCGCCACGCAGCTCGCGGCCGCGACCGCGTCGCTGGCACAGCTCGCCGACCTGGTCGACACGGCGCGACGCGAAGAGGCCGACGCGGCGGCCAAGATCGCCGACGCGGACGCCGGTCCCGACCTCGACGCGATCGCCGCCGAGCTCGCCCGCCTCGACGTCGAGCTCGCGGACATCAAGGGGCTGGCCGACGACGAGTGGGACCTCGCGACACGACGACTGGCTCGGCTCGACCAGCAGGCCGACCTGCTCGGGCGCCGGGCGCGCGACGCCGAGGCCGCGGCGGGCTCGGCGCTGCGGGCACGCGACGAGCTGCGGGGTCGTCTCGACGCCTTCCGGGCCAAGGCGTTCGCCACCGGCCGGGCCGAGGACCCCGACCTCGACGAGCTGCACGCCAAGGCGCTCAACGAGCTCCACGTCGCGCCCTGCGACCTCGGCGAGGCGCGACGACTGGTCGAGGCGTACCAGCACCAGGTCAACAACCCCATCGCGAGCGAGGGCTGGGCATGAACTGTACGCGGGCCGGGTGCACCGGCGAGATCCAGGACGGCTACTGCGACCGGTGCGGCATGGCGCCCGCCCCGCTCGACGCAGACCCGACGGGCGCGTCGGGGCCGGAGCCCATCTCCGCGCCCAGTCGCCGGGTGGCGCCGGGGTTCTCCGGGAGTTCGCTCAGCTCCGCGTTGGTCAGCCAGCGGTCCGGGGCGATCGCCACCAAGCGCACCTCCAGTGCCCGGTCGGCCAGCCGGGGGAACCTCGGCGCCGGTCTGGTCGACGTGCCGGCGGTCCCGTACCGCGACCCCGGCTCGGTGGTGCTCACCAACCCGGAGGTGCCCGAGCACAAGCGGTACTGCACGGCGGGTCACCCCGTCGGGCGGGCCCGTGACGGCTCGCCGGGCCGCCAGGAGGGCTTCTGCCCGATCTGCGGCACCCGGTTCTCGTTCACGGCCAAGCTCGGCCCGGGCGATCTCGTGGCCGGGCAGTACGACGTGGTCGGCTGCATCGCCCACGGCGGCCTCGGGTGGGTGTACCTGGCCCGCGACCGCAACGTCTCGGACCGGTGGGTCGTGCTCAAGGGCCTGCTCGACAGCGGCGACGAGTCGGCGATGGCCGCCGCGATCGCGGAGCGCCGTTTCCTGGCCCAGGTCGAACACCCCAACATCGTGCGGATCTACAACTTCGTCGAGCACGACGGCGCCGGCTACATCGTCATGGAGTACGTCGGCGGCCAGTCCCTCAAGGAGCTGCGCCAGGCCGGGCCCGGGGGCGCCGGTGGGCCTCTGCCGGTCAGCCGGGCCCTCGCCTACATCCTCGAGATCCTCCCCGCGCTCGGCTTCCTGCACAGCCGCGACCTGCTGTTCTGCGACTTCAAACCCGACAACGTGATCCAGACCGAGGAGCAGCTCAAGCTGATCGACCTCGGCGGCGTCCGCCACCTCGACGACGACCAGAGCGACCTCTACGGCACGATCGGCTACCAGGCACCCGAGGTCGCCGACCTGGGACCGTCGGTGACGTCGGACCTGTACACGGTGGCGCGCACGTTGGCGGTGCTCACCTTCGACTTCGCCGGCTACCAGGACGGGCGCCGCTACGCGACCTGCCTGCCGCCGGCGACCGACGTCGAGGTCTTCGCCCGCTATCCGTCGTTCCACTGGTTCCTCGCCCGCGCGACCCACGTCGACCCCGACCGGCGCTTCCAGTCGGCGACCGAGATGGCCGATCAGCTCGTCGGGGTGCTGCGCGAAGTGGTGGCAACCGACGGCGGTCGGCCCCGATCCGCACCCAGCACCTTGTTCACCGGCGAGTTGCTGGCCGATGTCCACCGCCCAGCGTGGCGCGACCTGCCGGCCCCGCAGGTCGACCCGGCCGATGCGGGTGCTCCCACCGTCGCCACCCTGGCCACGCTCGCGGCGGCACAGCCCGACCAGGTCGTCGCCGCGCTCGAGACGGCACCACCCACCACCGAGGTGCTCCTGGCACTCACCCGAGCCCGCCTCGAGATCGGCGACCTCGCCGGCGCCGAACACGCCCTCGACCGGCTCGACGCCGACGTCGGGGGCGAGTGGCGGATCACCTGGTGGCGCGGGGTCGCTCAACTGGTCGCCGGGGTGCCCGACGAGGCCGAGACGATCTTCCGCGAACTGGCCCGCGAGCTGCCGGGCGAGCTCGCCCCGAAGCTGGCCATGGCCATGGCCAGCGAGCTGCGCGCCGCGGACGCCTCGGCCCACGACGCCAGCGGCGTCGCGGGGGCCGGGCTCGACGCGCTCCACGTGGCCGGCCGCTGGTATGACGTCGTGTCGCGCACCGATCCGGCCTGGGCCGGTGCCGCGTTCGGCCTGGCCCGGGTGCGCCTCGCCCAGGGCGACCGCGCCGGGGCCGCCGACGCCCTCCGGCGGGTCCCCGCCGATTCGATCCACTCGACCGCCGCCCAGCTCGCCCTGTGCGACGCACTCTCCCTCGAGCTCAACGGCGCAGGACCGACCCTCGATGACCTCGTGACCGCGTCCGATGCGCTCGCGCACCTCCACACCGACAACCCGACGCGGCTCGGGATCTCACGTCAGCTCCTGACGTCGGCGCTGATGCTCCTCGACGAGCGGACAGCGACCGACGAGCCGACGACGCTCGTCGCCGGCGCGCCGTTCACCGACCGCGACCTACGACTCGCCCTCGAACAGACCTGCCGGTCGTTGGCCCGCTCGGCCGGCTCCGACGCGGAACGCTTCGCCCTCGTCGACGAGGCGAACGCCCACCGACCCCGGACCTTGGTGTGAGCGGGTCAGCCTGCCCGTCGTGCCGGGCCCCCGCCGACCCCGCCGACCGGTTCTGCGAGTCGTGCGGGAGCGACCTGGCCGGCGCCGGGCCCGCGCCGGACCCCGACGCGGCATGGCTGTCCTCCACGATGGAACCGGGAACCGGGCGCACGGCCGTGGTGAGGCGTCCGACCGACCACGACGAGACCGACCTCGGGAGTGCCGCCGCGGTGACGGACCGGGGGCTGCGCCACGACCGCAACGAAGACGCCATGGCGCTCGCCGTCCACGGTGACCGGGTGGCGGCGGTGGTCTGCGACGGGGTGTCGACGACGACGGATCCCGAACGGGCCTCGGCCGCCGCGGCGCGCGCCGCACTTCGAGCCTTGGGGCCTGCCCTCCACGCCGAACGGTGGCCCGGCCCGACCGAAGCCGCCCTGTTGTTGAACGGCGCCGTCGAAGCCGCCCAGCAGGCGGTCGCCCGCCTGCCCGGCGGGACCGACCCCGACGGCGAGGCACCCTCCACCACGATCGTCGCCGCGCTGGTCGCGCCAGGATCGGTCACGGTCGCGAACATCGGCGACAGCCGGGCGTACTGGCTGACCGACGTCCCCGACGAGAGCTTCCTGTTGACCGTCGACGACTCCTGGGCCGAGGAGGCCATCGCCGCCGGCACGCCCCCCGAACGCGCCTACGCCGACCCCCAGGCCCACGTCATCACCCGGTGGCTCGGCGCCGACGCCGACGACGTCCTACCCAAGGTCACCGCGGTCGACACGCACGCGCCGGGCACCGTCGTGATCTGCACCGACGGCCTGTGGAACTACTTCGAGTCCGCCGACCACCTGCACGCGGTCGTCGACCCCGCCGACGACGGCCCCGACCCGCTCGCCCTGGCCCGCCGGTTGGTCGCGGCCGCGCTCGAGGCCGGCGGGCACGACAACGTCACCGTCGCCGTCATACCCGCCCACCCGGCACGTGCCGAATCCGCGCATCCCGAGGAGTGAACCACCATGCCCACCTTCAGCCTCGACTGCTACCAGAACGAGTACCTGCCCGCCGGCGGCGACGAGGTCAACGCGATCGTCACCGTGACCGCCACCGGCGAGCCGGGCTCGGCCGCGACCCCGGCGGCGCCGACCGAGCGGGCCGAAGTCATCATGATCGACGTGTCCGGCTCGATGGGCGGCCCGAAGATCCGCGAGGCCAGCACCGCGGCCGCCGCGGCGATCGACTGCCTCCCCGACGGCGTCCGGTTCGCGCTGGTTCTGGGAAACCACCAGGCGTGGCGGCCCTACCCCCCGCCCCCGCTCGCTCTCGCGGTTGCCTCGCCCCAGACGCGGGCCGACGCCAAAGCGGCGATGTCGAGGCTGAAGGCCGGTGGGGGTACCGCCATCGGCTCCTGGCTACGCCTGACCGCGGCCCTGCTCAGGGACCAGACGGGCATCAAACACGCGATCCTGCTCACCGACGGCCAGAACCAGAACGAGAACCGCTGGGAGCTCGAGGCGGCCCTCACCGAAGCCGGTGGCGTCTTCCAGTGCGACTGCCGAGGCGTCGGCACCGACTGGGTCGTCGAGGAGCTGCGCCTCATCGCCACCGCGCTGTTGGGTTCGGTCGACATCGTCGCCGACCCGAGCGGGCTCGCGGCTGACTTCACCGCCATGATGCGTGAGGCGATGGGCAAGCAGGTCGCCGACGTGAACCTGCGGTTGTGGACCCCGCAAGGGGCCCGGATCGGCTTCGTGAAGCAGGTCGCCCCCGATGTGGTGGACCTCTCCACGACTCGTGTCGAGGTGAACGAGCTCACCGGTGACTACCCCACCGGCGCGTGGGGAACGGAGTCACGCGACTACCACGTCAGCATTCGGGTGGTCCCGGCCGGGGTCGGCGACGAGATGCTGGCCGGCCGGGTCACCCTCGTGGTCGACGGTGAGGCAGCGGGCCAGGCGCTGGTGCGCGCCGTGTGGACCGACGACGCCGCCATGTCGACCCGCATCAACCGCCAGGTCGCCCACTACACCGGTCAGGCCGAACTGGCCGAGGTCATCCACGAGGGTCTCGAGGCGCGCGACCGGGGAGACCTCGACACCGCCACCGTCAAGCTCGGTCGCGCCGTGCAGCTCGCCGCGGCGTCGGGCAACAGCGACGTCGCCGGACTCCTCGACAAGGTGGTCGAGGTCGACGACGCCGCGACCGGCAAGGTCACCCTCAAGCGCAACGTCGAGAAGGCCGACGTGATCTCGCTCGACACGCGCTCGACGAAGACGGTCCGGGTCAACCGGTGAGCCCGACCTGCGCGCAGGGCCACGAATCGCAGGCCGACGACTACTGCGACGTCTGCGGACTCCAGATCGACGGGTCGGGAGGCACGCTTCCACCCGACGCATCAAGTCCCGAACCCGCCGACACGCCGGCCGACGAGGCGACCCACCCGGACATGGGCCGCTCCGACACACGCGCGTGTCCGAACTGCGCCACGGTCAACGCGGTCTCCGACCGGTTCTGCGAGCGCTGTGGGTTCAACTTCGAGACCGGCGTCGCGCCCGAGCCAGTCGAGCCGGCCGAGGCGGGGTGGGAGGCCGTCGTGTCGGTCGACTGCAGCTTCTACGCGAAGGTCGACGCGAACGGCGTCGAGCTCCCCGCCGACGTCCCCGACCGCCACGTCGTGCTCGAAGGTGACGAGGTCCTGATCGGACGAGCGAGCTCGTCGAAGGGCCTGTCCCCGGGCATCGACCTGGCCGCCACGCCCGAGGACGTCGGTGTGTCCCACGAGCACGCCGTGCTCACCCGTGGAGCCGACGGCTGGTCGATCACCGATGCCGGTTCGTCCAACGGCACCTACCTCAACGACGCCGACGAACCGCTCGACGCCGGGAAACCGGTTGCGCTCCACGACGGCGACCGGATCCACCTCGGCGCCTGGACCACGATCGTGGTCCAGGCCCAGCGGTGAGCGACGGCAGACCGGTCCCATCGGTGCGGTCCCGCGCGGCGGTCGCTCACGCCGAGGAGACTCACACCCCACGAGGAGCCGAGTTGCACGACTCGGCGGCGCTGGTCACGACACCTCGATCGAAGGTGATCGACATCATGATGTCGTTCGTCTGGATGGTGAGGGCCTGGTCCTGGGCGGATCCGACAACCACGTACTGGTTGGCGGGGTCCTGCCACAAGGCCATGAGCTTGTCCCAGTCGCTCAGAAGGGTCTGCGAATCGGTGACCAGACGCTGGCAGGCATCGCTGGTCGCCTTGGCCGACGCGCCGGCGCTCTTCGCGTCGGCCAGATCGCTGTTGGCCTGACCGAGTTGGGACTGCGCGGCGTCGCGCTGGTCGCGGAGATGGTCGCGGGTCGGGCTGGTGGCTTCGTAGCCGATCGCGCCACCGACGACGAGCGCCACGATCGCCGCGGACGCCACCCACGGCCAACGGCGCGGCCGGCGGGGAGCAGGTGAGGTCATCTCGTCGGCGCGGATCGCCGGCGACGCGGGCTCGCTACCCGTCGGCGCGAACGCCGCGGGGGCGCTGGTCGGGGGGAGCACGCCCGGCGGCTCGATCGGCCGAGGCGTCTGCGGCGACCACTCGGTGGGGGTCGCGGGAGGGGTGGGGTCGTGCTCGGGACTGGTCCAGGTGGACATGGCATCCTCCATCTCGTCGCTGACCGTGACGAACATCGCCACCCCCTCAACCTGACCTGATCGGCGTCGCCCGTCGTCATCCCCGCTGACACGCCCCGCGTCAGCGCACCGACACTCCCGCGCCGTTCCCGAGGAAGCACCCGGGTCACGCACAAGACGCTCGCACGCCGCCGACCCACCGGGGGCGGTTCGCCGCCGCTGCCTTCAGCGGGCGAGCGGCTGCGGCTTCGCCCGAGCTCGACGCCGCAGCAGTTGGACCGTGACGACGACGACCATGACCACTGCGACAAGCAGGGCCGTTGAGCCTCCGAGAACGGCGAGTATGTCCAGGAAGTACCACCAGGAGGCGGAGGCGCTCTCGCCATCCACGATCGCGCGATCGGGCCGCAAGGCGTCGACCACAATCGTCACGCGCTCACCATCTTGATAGCTGTTGTCACTCGACTTGTAGGAGCTGGCGTGGTGATTGACACCGCCGACGAGATACCGAAACGAGATGTTCTCGTTCAGGTCGGGTGCCCCCGTCGTGATGGTGCCGGGGATCTCCACCGGCTCACCGGCCGCAGCGTAGAACTCCGCCGTGGTCTTGGGCTCCTGAACTCGATCGAGGTCACCGGCGACGAGCACCATGAGGGCCAACGAGACGCCCGCCACCAACCACGCCTCTCGGCGCGTCCGGCGCAGCCGTGGCATCTCCTCGGGGTCGAACACGGGGCCGGCTCGGCCAGGCGGCGGGGGAAGCTGAAGCCTCGCCCGAGTGGTTCCCGTCGTCGACCGCACTTCATCCCAACTCGCGCGCACCTCCGCGTCTCCTGTCCTGACGAGGCGGCGCTCGCAGACGGGGCCGAACGCCTGGTCGAACAGCCACGCCGCACCCGGGTCGCGGTTGATCCCGTCCGGGAGCGGCGCCTTCCAGCTGGCGGAGTCGGTCACGATGGCGACGCCCGCCCTGCCGTGCCGGGCGAAGTCCCGGACCTCGGACCACGGAACCCGATGGCGTCGCCACGACACGACGGTGAACCCGTCCGGACCGACGTCGAGCCGCCGCCGCCACGACCAGGCCAGCCACACCAGGACGGGGCCCACCACAGCACACCACAAGGCACTGACGACAAGGTTGAACGTCACGGAGCGGTCGGCAAAGTTGGGGTTGGGCGTCCACTGCCACCGAAGTCGCAGCACCAACGTCACGACCAGCAGCACGAACGCGACGATGCGGACACCTCGCCCATCAAGGCGGTAGGTCCACAGCGAGGAGCCCACGTGGGGCGTCGCGGGGCCGGATCGCTCGGCGGTCTCCACCCGCAGCCCACGATGCGGGGCGAGCTCGGCGCACGCAGGGCAGTGCGAGCACCGACGAGGGATCGACCCACCCCACCGCTTGAAGGTCGACAACAGCACCTCGGGTCGAGCCTCACAGATCGGACGCAGGCTCCCAGGAAGAACCGCATGCACCAACCGACGTCCCGCCGACCCGTCATCGAACGGCACCGCGGTGTCCCTCGGCGTCAGAGGGGCCTCCACCGCCCCCTCCAGCTTGGGCGACGGCGGACCATCATCGATCGCGATTGAGTCATCTCCGCCGACCATGGCCGGCACCGCGCCATGACCATCAAGACCAGGCACCAAGGCTGCGGGCCCGGCCTGGTCCGACGTGAACGCCTGGTTCAGTGCCTGCACCCGCGGCTCCGGCGGAACATGCGGCTGAAAGCCCCCGCCGACGCTCGCCCACGGCAGGACCACGACCTCGTTCCAGATTGTGACCAAGGCCACCTTCGGTTCTTTCCCGAGCTTGAGGCAGAAGGATTGGATCTCGTGCCAGGGATAGAACCGGGCGCGCCAGAAGCCAAAGCGGGTCACCCCGTCGACCCCGACCGCGGTGCCAACCCACAACGACCGCCAGAGAACCCAGACGCTGGGGGCGGCTACGAACAGGACGGCCCCAAGCCCAGCGGCGACGGCTTGAGCTTCCGAAGCGTTGGCCTGCCGAACGTCGACGTACACCCACACCAGGCAGTAGACGACGATCCAACCGAGGCCGAAGAGCCACCCGAGCACGACAAGGGACGCGGGCGGCCGGTAGAAGCACTCGGCACCGGGCTCAGGCACCCGCAGTGACGGCAGGGTCAGCAGTCGTCTCCGTTTGGGTGGGGCGATCGCACTGCAGGTCGGACACAGCGTCAGGCACCCCAGGTGGTTCGCACTCCAGCGACGAAACGTCGGCACCAGGCGCCCGGTCACCTCGCCGCACAACGCAGCACCTCCCGGCTCGACGGTGGCATGCAGGACCGAACCACGGTCCACGGCCCGGGCACTAGCCCGAGTGTCATCATCGGCGATCGAGCTCGGAGGCAGCTCCACCGCGCCATAGTGGAAGTGGGGTCGGCCCGACGAGGGCGCCGTTTCCTCACGCCCCGACGAGCCGGCATACAGCGGCGGTGGCGGCAGGGGCGACCGCAGCAGTCCAGGCCTGTCAACTCCAGACGGGCTCATCGGGACTCCTTCCCCCAGAGGTTGCAGGTGACGCAGCTGCCGGTCGTCTGGCGGCGTTGTCGCGGGCACTAACTCCACCCCGCTGGCGCCGCGGAGGCGCTCGCCGCGATGTCGAACTCCTGACGCGGCAGGGTGATCCGCTCCGGGCCCAGGTCCAGGGTCACCGATCCTGATGGCGACGGACTGTGGAGCGCCACCCGGGGAAGGAGCGTCACGATCTGGGCGGGCCGGCCGGTCCAGAAGCTGCGGGCCACGACCGCGAGACCTTGCTCCGACACGACGAGGGCACGCGGCGGACGCACCTCGTGGATCACGTAGAAGAGCAACACGCCGCCGGGTATCAGCAGATACCCGAGCATGAGTCCCACGATGAACGCGGCCGCGAACACGGCCCCGGCGATGATGGCTCCGGGCGCCAATCGAGCGTGCCCGCGACCGACGGCATAGGCGCGAATGTGGGTTCCGGACGGGAGCAGCTTCGCCGCCGCCTGGGTGCCTTTGTCTCTGGCCCGCTTCGTCAGTGCCATGGTCGGTACCGCTTTCGCTCGGACGGCACCCACGGCGCCGCTTCAGTCGATGCTCGACCCTGCGAACGGTTCCGTCTGTGGCGCAGATGACACGTACCGGTTAAGCCAGCCGACCTCCTGCTCGGACGTTTGGGTGAGTGTGTCAACCCGGATTGGCCCCAGCGTGCTCGTCTGATTTGGTCCCGGGTGGGAGGGTTGTTCAGGCGGGCGTAGTGTCCGGTGGTGGCCGGTCA
>Ga0209048_10004104_pt1 | contig 13987 bp, 7 predicted proteins | sample FrelakmetCRP12CR_FD_187146 | JGI IMG/M metagenome (GOLD analysis project Ga0209048, IMG submission 187146) | Freshwater lake sediment microbial communities from the University of Notre Dame, USA, for methane emissions studies - CRP12 CR (SPAdes)... | ecosystem: Environmental > Aquatic >... | reverse complement strand
TGGATGCTGAACGATGCTGCCGGTAAGCCGATGCTCGCTTGGAATAGCCGGGGCTATGCATTCCGCACCGAATACGATTCCGTCCACCGGCCGATTCGATCCTTCGTTTTGGGAGGCGATGCGAGCGATTCGAACTCAGAGTTCTTTGCTTCGGAAATCTTGTTCGAACGCATCGTTTATGGCGAGCAACATCCCGAGGATATCCAACGGAATCTGCGGGGGCGCGCTTTCAAGCATTTGGACCAAGCCGGCGCGGTCACCAGCGATACTCATGATTTCAAGGGCAACTTGCTGCGCGGCACACGGCAGCTCGCACGGGAATACAAGAAGTCAGTGGATTGGAAAAGCGCCGAAGCCGCACTACCCGGTGATGGAAAGACGAAGTTAACCATCACTGGATTGGACAATGCGTTGACAACGCTGTTGGAAGACGAGACCTTTGCCAGCGCTACAACGTTCGATGCCCTCAACCGTCCCATCCAGATGGTTGCACCGCATAGTGAACGGCCAGGAATTAACATCAACGTCATCCGGCATGGATACAACGAAGCGAACTTGTTGGAGCGGGTCGATGTGTGGTTGGGGCAAGCCAGCGAACCGACGGCGTTGCTCGACGTTGATACCGCGACGCATCACATCGTCGAAAATCTTGACCACAACGCCAAAGGCCAGCGCACGCGTATCGACTACGGGAATGGTGCCAGCACGACGTACGAATACGATCCGTTGACGTTCCGCCTGACCCGCTTACTCACCGACCGCGGCACCGGCTTTGCCAGCGACTGGCCCAAGCCTCCTGATCCGTTGCGCGGTGGAATCCAAAACCTCAGTTACTTCTACGATCCCGTCGGCAACATCACCGACATTCGCGATGACGCCCAGCAGACCATTTTCTTCAACGGCCAGAAGGTCGAGCCGTCCGCCGCTTACGAGTACGACGCGATTTATCGTCTAAGAGGTGCCACGGGTCGTGAGCACATCGGCCAGAGCACTTCTCCGCAGGTGGACGATGACGATTCTGCGCGCATGAACCAACCTTTGCCTACCGACACGCAGGCCATGCGTAACTATGTGGAGAAGTATGATTACGATTCCGTGGGGAACATTTTGCGAATGATCCATCAGGCCGGTCCGAATGGTTCCTGGACCCGGCGATACGACTACGAACCCTTCAACAATCGGCTTCGCGCCACCAGCCTGCCAGGCGACAGCGACGGGGTTTTCTCCGCGAAGTATTCTTACGACCCGCACGGGAGCATGACCGGTATGCAGCGTCTCTCGCTGATGAAGTGGGACCACAAAGACCAACTTCAAGCCACAAGCAGGCAGGTGAATAACCGCGGCCCGACGGAGAAGACGTGGTACGTGTATGACGCAGCCGGCCAGCGTGGGCGCAAGGTCACGGACGATTCAAATGGCTCCAAAAAGAACGAGCGGATTTACATTGCTGGGTTTGAAGTTCACCGCGAGTTCAATGGCAGTGTTGCACCCAGCTTGGAGCGGGAAACGCTCCACGTTATGGATGACAAACAGCGAAGCGCGCTCGTGGAAACCAAGACAATTCCAGCTCCATCTGCCTTCTCAAATCCCGAATCTTTAATCCGATACCAAGCCAGCAACCAGCTCGGCTCCGCATGCCTCGAACTTGATGATAGCGGGGCATTGATTTCCTACGAAGAGTATCACCCCTATGGCAGCACATCATTTCAGGTTGTGGACCAGTACCTCACGGCAGCAGCAAAACGCTATCGCTACATCAGCAAGGAGAGGGATGAGGAGACTGGATTGTACTACCACGGAGCAAGACACTACGCATCGTGGTTGGGAAGATGGACGGGCTGCGATCCGGCCGGGATAACGGACGGGACGAATCTCTTCGCGTACGCGCGCGGGGACCCCATCAATCGAGTGGACACCACAGGGATGGACTCCCGAACAGTCAATCCAACGAGTCACTGTCCGAGCCACCATAAGATACCATCACAAAAGACCGAATTCGACTTCGCCCGGGCCGAGGCAACCTATCAGGCGGCCCTGACCGCCCCAATCGCCTTACCCGACCCGAACGAGCCGACCGCATATCGCAAGAAAGCCTCGAAGGGAATAGTGGCGTTCTTGCTTCCGCCGGAAGCGGTCGATCTGTACCGAAAAGATAAGCCCCGCGACGATTATCTTAGTATTGAACACTTGTATCGCCACGGCGGCCATCAAGGAGCAAGGGCCTTGGAGGCATCTGTCAATCACATGGCGTGGAGAGTCAACGACGTCGGAGGGAATGTTCAGTACTGGACAAAGGAGTATTCAAACGTAGCTGGCATGCTTCTTTCCATTCCGCAGCTTGTGATGTCGGCCGCCACGCTGAAGCTCACCGTGGACCAAGCGCAGAGGGTGGCTTTGGCGCAGTCCCTGAAGGAAGGGCCCATGCTCTACTCTTCATTCAGCCAGAAGTCGGCGAGCGGTGTCGTGCGATTACCGATCATCGGTCCCCACTTCGAGCCTGATGCCCCCGCGGTGTTCCAGAACTACGTGAGTACTGCGGCTCGCGAGCTGGGGCGCGATCCAAGCCTGGCACGAGGCCTAATAAGCGCCAATATGTATGCCGCAGGACAAAGGAGCCCGGGCGTGGCCGCTATGATGTTTGGACATGCAACCGAGGAGGCCACCGCGCGTCTCATAGCGAGCCACCCACTATCGCGATCCATGTTCCTCCGCATAAGTGGTGGTGGTGCCCAAGTTGCTGACTTCGTCGGTATCGGGCCCCATGCGCGCGGCATTCTTTTTGACGTAACCACCGCGCGCTGGGGTGCCATCAGCGCGCATCTTTATGGTCGCCCGTACGGATCGCGCCTCAGTTTTGGCCTGTACTTGAGACCCCCTAACTTTACGACGCTTCCATGACCGAGCTGACGGGAGAGAGGGGCGAGTGGGGCCGAGTATTGCGACACGGAATGAGGAGGGAGATGGACGTAGGGGCGAGTTGGGCCGAGTATTACGACACGTCGTTCACTTGCCGGGAGGCAGCGTTCTATCCGCCGAACGAGGAAGACGGCACATGAAGACCATCAGGTGGTTTAACCCGAGCACTGAATTCTACACGGACGAGCGTTGCTACATCATCGAGCTGTCTAACGAGCAAGACGCCCCCGCCTGCTCGATCGCCCGGGCCCGGGTTCAACCTGGCGTCATCACGCAACGGCATTCCCTTCGCGGCATAGCGGAGCGCTACGTCATCCTTGAAGGAGCGGGTATCGTCGAGATCGGGGACGAGAGCCCCACCGAGGGCACCCCACTGGATGTCGTCCATATCGCGCCGGGAACGTCCCAACGGATAAGCAACACGGGCAAGACGGACCTCGTGTTTCTCTCCGTCTGTACGCCACGGTTCATACCAGATGCCTACGTCAACCTAGAGACTTAGACGAGCAGGGCGCCAGGCAGGAAAAGCGACACCGCGGAGGCAAGTGCATGGAAGACACGACGCTCACCCCCGATAAACTTTACGACTCGATCCAGACCCGCATCCGCGCGACCGACGAGATCAGCTTCAAGCTCATCAGTCTGGTTCCGCTGGCATCCGGCACTGGTCTCGTTGCTCTGCTGGGAAACCACATCCCGATCTGGTCTCAACGAGTCCAAGAGGAACTCAGAGCCGTAGGCTAGTGTGCGACCGAGTGACCGAAAAGAAGAACGAGAATGGTACGAGTCCGGATGAAGAGCCCGTTGAGAAATGAGCGCTTCGTGCAGGGAGAACCAGTTCACTTGGTGGCCAGGGTCACCGGCGGCCAGCAGGCAGATGGCAACGCCCTGAAGTGGTCGTCCAACCTGGACGGAGCGCTCGGCCGTGGGGCTGATATTACCGTGAGCAAGCTTTCCACGGGCACGCACACGATCAAGGTGGCCGGTTTTGGCGCCACCGCCGCGCGGCCCGTCCGCATCTTTCCAGACCTCGGCGACCTCTATACCGCACGGCCTGCGCCAGCAGAGATAGCGCGAACCGACAAGGACGTTTCCCTGAGTTGGATTGACGGCACAGGTGTAGACGAGAGCTGGAGCGCGTACCCCGCAGCATTCAACCAGCAGTCCACTGATGCCTCGAAGCTGGTCGTGCACGCCAAGCTCGACGTATTGCGTCATCAAAGCTTCTCAGAACCGCTGCCGTTTGCCGGTGGCAAACCTATCTACGACTTTTTCTAACGTTTGTGAAAGCTCTTGATCTGCACCTCGACTGTACTCTCAACAGCGGTGGAGGAGGGCACATATCGCTCAGCCGCTTAACGAGCGTGTGGGACGCTCGATCCAGTGCCACCGCCAGCGATCCGGATGCTTGCAAAGAGCCCTTTGCCAATCCGACGCTGTATCCATACGTGAATTCGCTCTACCTGTTGATTCACGAGGAGAGGCACAACGAACCGGGTGATCCTGGACACATCTCCGTTGGCGGCACCCCGGGGGACGCCACCCTGGAGGGCGGAAGCGGGTATGCGTGGGCGGCAATGTACACCATGTGGGTCTACAAGTACGGCACGTACGACCCGCCCTCGATCAAGAACGAAGCGAAACAAATAGCCACGGACCTGTTGCGGACGCGGTTCCCTTCGCCGCCGACGCATTCAGATCCGAAAGTGCAGGCAATCATCGATGAGTTGTTGGGGCCGTGAGTGGGTCGGTGCACATCGTGGCAGTGAATGCCGCAGAGCGAAGCTGGCGTAGTTCGGCAAAAACAACAGCCCGTTGAAGGAATTGCGCGGATAGCAATCTCATTTGCGCCCAGACGAAACGTCGAAGGCCGACATGAAACCCGAGGAGTTTCTTCTCAAGGACTACGAGCTGAAAGTGAGATTCCTCTCCGACCACTTCCAACGGATGTGGCAGCGGTTCAATTTCTTTCTGACACTCGAAACGGCGCTTGTCGGCGGCAAGGTCTTGATAAAGGGTGATCAGCTCAGCACAGAACTTGCCGTGGCGGGCGGGTTCGTCGCCATCACTTGGTACGTGTTTGGCGCTGAGGACCGCTACTTGGTGCGCATCTACCGCCAGCACGTCGACGATGTTGTGGCGCTTCTCCGAGAAACTATGCCGAAGGAGCATGCGTTGCCTGCGGACTATCGCCACGCTGCAGAGGTTACGCGTTCAACCGTCGACCTCCGCGCCAGAGATCGCAAGGACAAGACGTTGACAGGCATGAAGGGGCTGCTCTGGCGAGTCAGTGGGTGGCGCTCGCAAAACGCCAGCGTAACCGCCTGGGCCGCATTGTTCCCGCTGGTTGTCCTCGCCCTTTGGATAGCGCTCTTGCTCCTGAGCTTGGGTCGCTCGCAATAGGAAGCGGCAATGCGCGCAGGCTCATTAGGTCGGTCACCACCTAACCGTCGTGCAGAGCGACGCTCCAAAAGCTCTGACACCGAACTGCAGTTTGAGAGAGGCCATTTGGAAGGAAGAAGGAAAGGAGAGGTGTGATGAGTAACGGAACGAACGGTGCTCCGATCTGGACAGACACTCGGTTGCAAACCCTGACTGACCTGGTCGTCAATGAGATAAAACCGATTCGCAAAGTACGGCCGCTGCTGCCGTTGTTTGGCACAGGTACCGGACTCCAATCGACGGTTCCCAACCATCAGATCAGTTTGGGGCCGCCAATCAGCATTCCACCCGGCAACCCCCCGTTGACTACGGTTCGACTGTCGATCGAGTTCAAAGTGTTCAAGCCGCAGTTTGACCAGGAATACACCATAGAGGAGGTGGCTCGTAGATCTGCGCTGAATATGGCATTCGTTGAGGACGCTGTCATTTTGCTGGGCGGTGCAGGCGCAGCAGCGAAGTTTGCAGCGACGAAATTGCAAGTTACCGACGAAGACAGCACCCTTCCCACCGCAGCGGGACTCCTGCCGCAGCGGCCACCAACCGTGAAAAAGGCAATTGTACAGAGCATTCTGGATGGAATGCAGACGCTGAGACAACAAAATCAACACGGGGAATTCTGCGTTATCCTTTCCCCGGACCTGCACAAGGAGGCATATGAGCCGATACCCGGAACGGCCATCCCCGCAATCGGTCCCATCCTTCCTCAGCTCAAAGAGAACGGTGTCGCATGGAGTGATGCTCTCGACTCCAAAACGGCAGTGATATTCAGCACCGCCGGCGTTGATTTAGCTATCCCCGAGGATACCCACGTGGAGTTGAGGAAAGTCGAAGGAGACGCATTCCTCGCGGTAACACAGCAATTTCTGCTGAGGATCAACGATCCGACAGCGATCGTCGGTCTCAAGTAGTGAACGCCGCCGCCGGCCCGCGAGTACGCAAGGAGCTGACGATGCGCTTCGAGCACGACGGGATGGTTCTATGGTTTGGAACCGCCGACGCACCAGCTCCGGAAGGAGACGTGCCTTCCGGAGCCAGCCTGAACGTGACCGTCGGCGTTCAGCCTGCGGATGCGAGCAACAGAGTCAGACTGCTTTATCGGGTGAACGGCGGCGCGACTGAAATGTTGGATGCGACCTGGCTGCGCTCGGCCTCGCGGGGAAATACGCAGCACTTTCGAGCCAAGCTGCCGCCGTTGCGGGTCGGTGATACGGTCGAATACACTCTAATCTGCACTTGCGCCGGCCGCAGCGTGCCCGCGTTTCAAGGCAATCCGCAAGTCACTGCCGAATTCCCAGCCTCATTTCGTATAGTCGAAGCTACGAACCAAGCCCCCACTACGGTCGCAGCTAAGACGACTCTGACACGCAGCGCAGTCAGCATTCCCTCATCCGCTGCGCTTGCGGCGACTCCAAGCACACCAATCTCGAGCGCCTCGGCAAAGGCTGCGACGGTCACGAGAACGCCGACAACGCCAACACGTGCCACAGTGGACCCAAGTGCGCTCGCACTGCCAACGTCGGCAGCTGGGGCGGGCTCTGCACCCGCACCTCCGGCCGCGCCGCCTCCAGGGCCGGTGAGCACGGATCCGCGCCGCGTCGAGGGACGAATTGTCCTCGATCACGGATTGCCGGCCGGCGGCGTCACCCTGCGAATGTACAGCCGCGGCTTCGGCGGTACGGACACGCGCCTGGGTGAAATCAAGACCGATGCTCAAGGCGGCTATGCGCTTTCCTACGATTCCGGCGGCATGCCGACCAACCTCGAAGTGCGCGTCGTCGATGCGCAGGGTAAGGAAGTCCCGCTTTCCGCCACGAAGTTCAACGCTACTGCGCAGGAGGTACTCAATCTCGTGGCGCCCGGGAGCGTTCAGCCGCTGGCTGCAGAGTACCAGCGGCTCACCGCCGACCTCGGCAAGCAACTCGGCGGTTTGAACAGACTGGCCGATGCCAAAGAGAACGCCGACCGCCAGGACCTCACCCTCCTGAACCAAGCCACCGGCTGGAATGCCAAACTCATCGCTCTCGCCGCCACAGCAACCCAGCTCAGCTCCGACACCGGGATTTCCCAAGATGCACTTTACGCTCTCTTACGCACGGGACTGCCGTCGGACAAGCAACAGCTGGCATTGACCAGTTCGCAAACGGTGGAGAAGGCGCTCGGGAAGGCAAATGAGACGGGTATCGTGAACCTCAATGACCAGCAGGTTGCCGCCGCAAAGGCTGCGTTTGAGACCTTCGCCCGTCAAGTGCGGTTGGACGCGAGGGCTCCGGGCGCCTTGTCTAGCTTCGGCGTCTTGCTGGCCAAGTCAGGACGGACTGATGCTGAGAAGCTGACCGGAGACGAGCAGAAGATCTTTGCAGATGTGTACTTCGCCTATCGCGACACGCCTGCCAAGCTCTGGGAGCAAGCCGCAACAAAAATCCCTCCGGAGAAAATCAAGGCCCTGCGCCTTCAAGGCAAACTCGCCTACTTGACGGTCAACAATGCCGACCTCGCCGCCGCGCTGCAACAGGAGATCGGCTCGTCGGACAGCCTGCCGCTATTGGTGGAGAAGGACCTGCACAAGAAAGACGAGTGGCTCAGCCGGCTCAAGGGCATGGCCGGCAGCGATGACGAGGAAGCGTTGAGCAAAGTCATTCCGCCGGGCTACACAGGCGGCACCGGTGCCGACCGCCTCGACGCATACGCGACCGATCTCGCCCGAAAGGTGAGGTTGGCGTTCCCCACCTCGGTGGTCAGGCGGATGATTGACACTGACCAAAACGACGAGCTGCGGCTCGGCGATCAGCGGAGCGCTACCAGCAACTTCCTCAAGACCGCCGAAGCCAAGGGCTTTGCTCTCGGACGGACACCGCTGACTTCCTTTATTCGAGATCGGCGAATCGATCTGTTCCCGAGCGGATCCGAAGAAGAAATCAAGAAGACCGTTCTCAGCACGATGACGCTCCAACGCGTTTATCAATTCACGCCCAGCGACGAGTCGCTCAAAATCGTTCTCGGCTTGGGAATCAACTCGGCCCAAGACGTTCTCGCCTTCACACTGGACGAGTTTCTGAAGCGGTTCGGCGATCTCTTTCCTTCAAGGGAAGAAGCGGAGCTCGTGTTTCGCAAGGCCGAGCAGATCGGCAGCGTTACATACAACCTGGCTCTTGGCGCAAAGCAATTGGATAGTACCCCTTCCCTTTATGCCGTTTCCGGGCCGCCGGCGGCGCGCGCAAACGCCAAGAACGAGCTGATCAAGCATTACCCCACGATGGAATCCCTGTTTGGCTCGCTGGACTTTTGCGAGTGCGAGCATTGCCGCTCGGTGTTGAGTCCGGCAGCGTACCTCGTGGACCTGCTCCAATTCATCGAGCCGGGTGATGTGAAATGGAAGAGTACGCTCAGCGACTGGAAGAAGACGCACAATGGCGAACCTTACCAAAAGGATTGGAGCTACGATCACACCGGAGAGCCGTACGAAGGCCAAAGAAAAAAGCCTTTCTATGCGCTTATCGAGCGCCGGCCCGATCTGCCGCACCTGCCACTGACGTGCGAAAACACCAACACCGTCCTGCCGTACATCGACGTCGTCAACGAAATCCTCGAATACTACGTTGCCCATGCCGGCAGGCTCGATGAGCAGGCCGTGCACGACACAGGCGATGCCAGTACGCCGGAGCTCCTGGCCGAGCCACAGTACGTTGTCCCAGAAGCGTACGGGACACTGAAAAATGCGCGCTATCCGCTTACTCTCCCCTTCGACCTTTGGCTCGAAACCGTGCGCCGCTTCTGCGAGCACTTCGACACCACGCTTTGGCAGGTCTTGGAAGTGTTCCGACCGTCGGATGAGCTCTTCCCTCCAGCAAGCGATCCGAAGCCGTATTACCGCGTCGCGATTCTAGCCGAGTACCTCGGGCTCTCGCCCGTAGAGTACCGCATCTTCACCGATCCCAATCCGCTGGCGAGATGGTTCGAGCTGTATGGCTACACGACCGAAGACCAAGCGAAAGAATTGAGCTCGGCAAAGATTCTCTCCCGCCGGCTGGGAGTCACATATGAGGAGCTGGTTGGATTGATCGAGACCAGCTTCGTCAACCCGCGGCTCGCCGATTGGGCATTGCTTTGGAAGGTCGGCATCGGCGTAAATGACGTTCTGCGGTACAAAGGGCAAACCGGCTATGCAGCGTTCTCGCCGGACGAGAAGACGGCTTTCGACAAACGGCTGGACGACTTCACCAACGAGCTGCAAAACTCTGCCAATGCCTCGGACTTCAACGCGAGGAACTGGCTTGATGCGGCTTGGCAACGCGGCGACCTCAATCGGGTGCTTGTTCTTGCCGATCCGAGCACCGAATGCAATTTCGACCAGACGAGTGTCCGATTTGCCGACGGCACCTCTGCCGATGCGTTTGCGTTCTTTCGAATCAACGTTTTGGTGCGTCTGTGGAAGAAGCTCGGGTGGACCCTCCAGGAGACCGACCGAGCCCTCCAAGTTCTCTTGCCGCAGGGCTCCTTTCCGCTGAGCGCGGCGAACATCGGCGAGGCTTTCAAGACAGCTCTGGTTCACTTGGCCCATCTCAAAGAGCTCGATCAGACAGTCAAGGTCGGGAAAAGTAGCCGACTGAAACTGCTAACTCTCTGGTCGAGCCTTCCGACGGTAGGCAAGACGTCGCTGTACGCCCAGCTCTTTCTGACCCGCAACGTTGCGCGGAACGACGCCGTGTTTGATGACCCGCTGGGCAACTATCTCTCGCAAGCTGGCATCGACAAGATGGCGGCAAATGAGGTGTTCGAGGCAACTCAGGAAAACGTCCAACCGGCCGACAAGCTCGACCCGAGTGTGTTCACGCAGGAGCCGGCTATCCAGGTCAGCTACGACGAGGTCTTTCGCGTGCAGCGGCTCAGTTATCGTGGCGTTTTGTCCGACGCGAAGCAGGCGCAACTGAAAACTGTGTTCCCATCACCGGTGCTCGCCGCACTGGTCGACGCCGTCGCCGAACAGGCCAAGAACTTCCCGCTCGTCAAAGGTCACCTGCTCGCCATTCAGGCCGCGTTGAACCTGACCGCCGATGAGGTGGGCCGCATCCTCGCCGATGCGCGTGACCTCGATGATCCCGCCGCGGCGCTGGCCTCAGAGAAGCTTTCGTTGGAGAGCATCTCTTTGCTGTACCGCTACGGACTGCTGGCGAAGGCGGTGAAGTTACCCGTGCGCGACGTGATTGCGTTGAGGAAGCTGTCAGGACTCGACCCGTTCAAACCGATTCCCTCCGAGCCGATTGCGACCGTAGCGGACGACTTTCCGTTCAACCAAACACTCCGGTTCGTCGAAGCCGTTGAAAAGATCAAAGAGAGTGGATTCAAGGTCGAAGATCTCGACTACTTGCTGCGTCATCGCTTTGACCCGCTTGGGAAATACCGCGCCGATCCCAACGCGTCGCTGGCGTTGGTGAGGAGCCTTGCCGTTGACATCCGCAGCATTCAAGTGGAGCACGCCGTTCCGGCCAACGTCACTGATGACTTCCTGCGGCAAGCCATGGCTCTCGTGTTGCCATCAGCGGTGGCAGACAAGTTTCTTGGGATTCTGACCAACACCGTGGAGTTCGAGGCCGCACAAGACAGTGTCCTGCCTGGCGAAAAGCTCGACCCCAAAGCGTTCGTTGGCCAAACTGGCATCCGCGTCACCTACGACGAGGTGCGCAATCAGACTCAACGCCTGGCATATCGGGGGTTGCTGCTCGATTATACGAAACAGCGGCTTGAGGCCAGCAATTTCTCGGCACTGCTCTCCGGTCTTCTCGACTCAGTGCAGAAAAGTGCTGCGGCGTCCTTTGCGGAGCAAATTGAAACCGTCGTCGGCTTGTTGACCGCGACGTTGGAATACGAAGCAATTGACGTCGATGTTCAGCCGGCCGACAAGCTCGATCCCACAGCGCTGCCTCAAGGGTCTCTCAATGACCCTGCCATACGCATCCGCTACGATGAAGTGCGCAAGATCCAACACCTGAGCTATCGGGGTCTGTTGCCTGAGGCAATGAAGCAGCAACTCAAAGCGGCCAGTCCATCGCCGGTTCTCGCGCGCCTGCTCGATTCGGTGCAGCAACAGGCCCGTACGTTCATAGATGACCTCCTCGCGTCTTCGGTTGGCGTTCTGATCGGGGGCTTGGAATTCGGGGCTCAGCAAGACAACGTCCAACCAGCCGATCAGCTCGATCCACAAAAGCTCGACCGAGAGCCAGCTATCCAGCTGACCTATGACGAGGTAAGCCAGACGCAACAGCTTACCTGTCGCGGCATCCTGTCCAGTGCGAAGCGGACGCAGCTCGCCTCCAAGATTTCCTCGCCCCTCTTCGCAAACCTGTTGGACGCGGTGCGCAGTCAGGCGCAGGCCGCCGTTCAGGGGCTTCGCGAGGGGCTTCTGGCAGCGAGTGACTTCGATGCGCTGTTCAAGGACGCAGACGCCTTTGCCGGCTCGGGGGACGACAGCCGTGCAAGGCTCGCGAAGGCCATTCTGCCTTTCGTGCAAAGGATACTCACCAAGCAACTCGTCGTGCAGGCCATGGCAACTTCCCTCAACGCGGATCCAAGCTTGGCTGCGACTCTTTTGACCAACGTCGATCTGCTCAGCGACCCGAGCGACAGTAGCCAGTCCCTCCTCGAGGCGTTCGCTGCTCCGGCGGAGCCAGGGACGGGCGACGTGAGTAGACCCAGCGGGACAAATAGCGCCCACTTCGACAGTTTCTTCGAGGTCCCCGCATCTGGGGCTTATCGGTTTTTCGTTCGCTTTGGGAAGAAAGATGCCGAAGCTGAACTCTATGTGGGCGACCTTCCCAATCCGCTGCTCCAAGGCAAGGCCGCGAGCGATGGCGCCGAAATCAGCCAGTTTGTGGAGCTGAAATCCGGCACGCTGTATCGCGTTACACTCGATGCTCGCAACTTGGGTGACGGAGACGTCAAGCTGCAGGTTCAAGCTGAGAATCTGCCGAAGGGCGACATCGCGCAATTGACGCTGTATCCTCAGGCATCCGTTGAGCGCGCCTCTCGCGCCCAGGTACTACTGGCAAAGGTGCTGCAACTGATTGAGGTGTTGGATCTCAGCGAGCGTGAGGTACGGCAGCTGCTGACCCGCAAAGATCCTTTCAACGGTCTCGATCTGAATAAGCTACCGAGCGACCTGGCAGACGATTCGTCCGCCGGCGCCACGGCCTTGCTCGGACAACTTCTCCGGCTCATTGACTACGCGCGGTTGAAGCAGGATCTGTCCGCGGGCACCGACGATCTCATCAAGATTCTCGAGCAAGCAACCAACGTTCAACTCGGCCACCTCTGCAAGCTCTTCGCCGACCTCACCCGTCGTGATGACAAGATTGTTCTGGCCACAGCCGCGTACCTGCGGCTGCGCGCGGGGGATTTCGCGCAGGAAGAGGGTTTGTGGCGGCTCTGGGAAGCGCTGCAATTGGTGGAGACGCTCGGCGTTTCGCTCGACGCGATCGTGCGCTGGACAAGAATCGTCAGCAACTCAACAACCGCCGATGAGGCTTTCAAGATCGCCAGCGATTTGCGAAGTACGGTCAAGGCCCGCTACGAGCCGGAGGCTTGGCAACGTATCGCGCAGCCGATCTTTGACAAGTTACGCCAGCGCCAGCGCGACGCCCTGGTTGCCTACATCATTGAGCATCCGCCGCCTGGAACTCAGTTTGACACCATCAACAGTCTCTACGAGTTCTTCTTGGTCGACCCCGGCTCGGAGCCCGTCGTCCAGACTTCGCGCCTGCGGCTGGCGATCTCCTCGGTGCAACTATTCATCCAGCGCTGTCTGCTGAATCTCGAACCGAAGGTCCACCCCGCAATGCTCAACTCGGAGCACTGGCAGTGGATGAAGCGATATCGGGTCTGGGAAGCCAATCGCAAGATTTTCCTTTTCCCCGAAAACTGGCTCGAACCGGAATTCCGCGATGACAAAACGCACCTGTTCCAAGAGTTGGAAAGCGCGTTGCTGCAAGGTGACGTTTCGAACGACCTGGCAGAGGACGCGCTCTTCCAATACCTGAAGAAACTGGAACAACTTGCACAGCTGGAGATCGTTGCGATGTACGGCGAAGAAAAGCCGCTCGACCCCGCATCGAACACCATCCACGTCGTCGGGCGGACATTCTCTCTGCCGCACAAGTACTTTTATCGCCGCTTCGCTCATCAGATGTGGACTCCATGGGATCCGGTTACCGCCGAGATCGAGGGTGACCACGTCGCATTGGTAGTCTGGCGGGAGCGGGTACACATCTTCTGGGTGACGTTCCTCGATAAACCAAAAGCACCCGCGAGTGGCGGAAAGAGTTTCGAGGGATTAGGTAAGGATCCAGTTCCGGAAGTGCAAAAGGATGTGGAGGTCCAGTTGAGCTGGACGGAGTTCTTCCAGGGGCAGTGGACTACCCGCGAGTCCAGCGGATTTGGCGAACCGATGCGGGTCGCTGTAAACAGCGATTTTAACCCCCGAAATGTGTTCATCTATGCGTCCAAAGCGAAGAATGGAGGGCAAGAGATTGGGCTGAAAATCAATCTTGCCGGAGCGATCGAGAAGGCCTTCCTTGTAGTGAGCAAGAACAGCCCACCCACGCCTTCTTTAAATGATATCCTGCTCGCGATTCCCTAC
>Ga0209048_10004103_pt1 | contig 13987 bp, 9 predicted proteins | sample FrelakmetCRP12CR_FD_187146 | JGI IMG/M metagenome (GOLD analysis project Ga0209048, IMG submission 187146) | Freshwater lake sediment microbial communities from the University of Notre Dame, USA, for methane emissions studies - CRP12 CR (SPAdes)... | ecosystem: Environmental > Aquatic >... | reverse complement strand
GGTGAACGAGGCGATGAAGCTCGCGACGGTCCGCGCGCTCGCCGGCCTCGCGATGGCCGAGCAGTCGGACATCGTCACGGCGGCCTACGGCGACCGCGACCTCAAGTTCGGACCCGACTACCTGATTCCGAAGCCGTTCGATCCGCGGCTCATCGTCGAGATCGCGTCGGCGGTGGCGAAGGCGGCCATGGATTCGGGCGTGGCCGCGCGACCGATCGAGGACTTCGCCGCCTACCGCGAGAAGCTCACGCAGTTCGTCTACCACTCGAGCCTGCTGATGAAGCCGATCTTCGCCGCGGCGAAGAAGGACCCGAAGCGGATCGTCTACGCCGAGGGCGAGGACGAGCGGGTGCTGCGGGCCGTGCAGGTCGTGCTCGACGAGGGCCTCGCCAGGCCCATCCTCGTCGGCCGTCCGGCGGTGCTGCAGCAGAACATCGAGCGGCACGGGCTGCGCATGAAGGCGGGTGTCGACTTCGAGGTCGTCAATCCGGAGCACGATCCGCGCTACCGCGAGTACTGGAACGAGTATTACCGGCTCACGCAGCGCAGGGGCGTGTCGCAACACTACGCGAAGATCGAGATGCGCCGGCGCCTGACGCTGATCGGCGCGATGCTGATCCACATGGGCGAGGCCGACGGCATGCTGTGCGGGACGTTCGGCACGCACGAGCTGCACCGCACGTACGTCGACCAGGTGATCGGGCCGCGCAAGGGCGTCAGGGTCTACGCGGCGATGAACGCGGTGATCCTGCCGACGCGGACGATCTTCATCGCCGACACGTACGTCAACGTCGATCCGACGGCCGAGCAGGTCGCCGAGATCACGCTGCTCGCCGCCGACGAGATACGCCGCTTCGGCATCACGCCGAAGGTCGCGCTGCTGTCGCACTCGAGCTTCGGCTCGAGCAGCCACCCGCAGGCGAAGAAGATGCAGGCGGCGCTGGCGCTCATCGACGCAATGGATCCCGACCTCGAGGTCGAGGGCGAGATGCACGGCGACGCGGCGCTCGCGCCCGACGTCCGGCGCGCCGTGTTCCCCAACTCGCGGCTGAAGGGCGAGGCGAACCTGCTGATCATGCCGACGGCCGACGCCGCGAACATCTCGTTCAACCTGCTCAAGGTTGCGGCGGGCGGCGGCGTGACGCTCGGGCCCATCCTGCTCGGCGTGGCGCGGCCCGTGCACATCCTCACGCCGTCGGCGACCGTGCGCCGGATCGTCAACATGACGGCGCTGACTGTCGTCGACTGCATCGTGCAGCAGCAGAGGCTGCAGGCCTGATCCGCCGGTCCGCGCGCTCGTGGCGGCCGGCCGCGGTGAAGCGCCTCCGGGCGGGCGCTACGCCCGGCGCATCTGCTTAAGGTACCAGCGGATGAACGCGTCGACGTTGTATTCCTTGCGCTGCGACAGCGGGCCGGGCTCGTAGCCGCTCGAGTCGACGCCCTTCTGCTGCCACTTGCAGATCTCCCAGTCCTGCTCGTTGGTGAGGTGCCAGAACGGCAGCATCCTGTCCAGCTGGTAGTCGACGCCTTCGCGCGCGTCCTGGTGGACGAGCCAGTATCCGCGCACGCGCGTGCGCCGCGCTCCGGCGGGCGTCAGCCGCGCGGCGACGGCGTGGTCGCAGCTGCCGTGCACCCAGAAGTTCGGCATGCTTCGCATCCGCAGCACGCCGACGTCGGCGTCGGGATAGTCGCCCATCAGCGGCGCGACGCGCGTGCCGTCCGTCGATTCGGTCTCGAAGCCGTCGACCAGCACGGTGCGGTCCGCCGCGTACCACAGGTCGCGATCGGGATCGGGGAACGGCGCCAGCCCGCCGTGCGTGTGCGTGATCGAGATGCCCTGGGCTGCCCACTTCGACTGCGTCCGCGCGACCGACGCCGCCATCTTCTGCCGGATCGCGTCGGACGCGAACTCCTCCTCGTAGATGTCGAAATTCGCCTTCACGTACTGCGGATGGCACGGCGTGCAGTGGTAGCACTCGCGGTTGTTCTCCCAGACGAGCTTCCAGTTCGACTCGACCTCGTAGTCCATCGTCTTCGCGATCCGCGCGCGATCGAATCCCTGCGGCCTCGCGGCGGCGGCGAAACGCGCGCGCAGGCCGTCGAACGCGGGGGGCGTCGGCGCCAGCGAGATGTAGATCAGGCCGGCGACGACCTCGGCGTGCACCGGCTTGAGGCCGAGCGCCGACTTGTCGACACCCTCGTGCATGCCCTGGCACGCGATGAGGTCGCCCTGCCGCGAGTACGTCCAGCTGTGGTACGGGCAGACGATCGCGCGCAGGTGGCCGCTGTCCTTGCGGCAGAGCTGCGTGCCGCGATGGCGGCAGACGTTGTGGAATGCGCGCACCGCGCCGCCGTCGTCACGGAGCACGAGGATCGGCGTGGCGCCGACGGTGAGCGTCAGGAAGTCGCCCGCGTTCGGGATCTCGACCGCGAAGCCGGCGAAGAGCCAGCCGCCGCGCCAGATCCGCGCGAGCTCCTCCTCGTAGAGCGCATCGCTCTGGTAGAGCGCGCGCGGCATGCCGCAGCCTTCGCGGCGCGTGGCGAGCAGGGCATCGAGCTCGGGAGCGAGCGGGGCGGGGCGGTCGGACATGGCGGGCTCCGGACGAAGGGGAAGGTCAGACGAGGATCGCGGTGCGGTCGGGATCGTACGGCGGCCGCGCGTGGCGGAGCGCGGGGTAGCGCACGCCCATCGCTTCGACCGCATATTCGGGATGCGCCGGCTCGTCGGCGGCGAGATAGGCGCACAGGATGTTGCGGCCCGTCGTGTAGCCGTAGCCGGCGCTGGTGACGCGCCCGAGCACGCGGTCCCCGGCCAGCACGACTTCGCCGCCGAAAAGGTCGATCTCCGGCGGCGCGGTGAACCACGCGAGCCGCTGGCGCGGCCCCTTTGCCTTGATCTCGGCCAGCGCGGCGCGCGCCAGGAACTCGCCCTTGCCGAGCGCGACGCAGAATCCGAGTCCCGCCTCGTAGGGATTGTAGTCGGGGGTGATGTCCGAGCCCCAGACGAGGTAGTGCTTCTCGAGGCGCAGGCTGTTGACCGCGCGATAGCCGACGTTGGCGATGCCGAACGCCTCGCCGGCCGCCCACAGGCGCTCGTAGAGGTGGAGCGCGTATTCGGCGGGCACGTGGAGCTCGTAGCCCAGCTCCCCCAGATACGTGACGCGCAGCGCGAGCGCGGGCGCGTACGCGAGGTCGAGCTCGCGCGCGCCCATGTACGGAAAGTGCGCGCTGTCGAGCGGCGCATCGGTCAGCTGCGCCAGCACGTCGCGCGATCTCGGGCCGCACAGGTTCAGCACCGCTTTCGCCGACGTGTGATCGACGATCTCGACGCTGCCGTCGCCGGGCAGGTGGCGCTCCAGCGTCGAGCGGTCGCGCACGCCGAGCGCGCTGCCGGTGACGAAGTAGAAGCGGTCTTCCGCGAGCCGCGTGATCGTGACGTCCGCCTCGATGCCGCCGCGCTCGTTGGTCAGCTGCGTGTAGACGATCGTGCCGACGGGCCGGTCGACGTCGTTGCAGGCGAGCTTCTGCAGCAGCGCGAGCGCGCCGGCGCCGCGCACCTCGTACTTGGAGAACGAGCTCATGTCGATCAGCGCGACCCGCTCGCGCACCGCGCGGTGCTCGGCGCCGATGGCGGCGAACGCCGGGCCGCGCTCGAACGACGGCGTGTCGACGGCCGCGGTTCCCGCCGGCGCGAACCAGTTCGGCCGTTCCCATCCGAACTTGCTGCCGCAGACGGCGCCCGCGGCCTTCAGCGTCGCGTGCAGCGGGCTGCGCCGTGCGTCGCGGGCCGCGGCGGCCTCGTGCGCGGGCCAGGCGATGTGGTAGTAGCGGCCGTAGCTCTCGACCGCACGCGCGTACATGAACTCCTTGACCGCGTGCGGCGCGCCGAAGCGGCGCACGTCGAACGGCCAGAGGTCCATTCCGGGGTCGCCGTCGACGATCCAGTTGGCCATCACCCAGCCGGCGCCGCCGGACGCCGCGATGCCGGACGTGAAGCCGCAGCAGAGGTAGAAATTGTCGAGCTCCGGTGAAAGGCCGATGATCGGCTCGCCGTCGGCGGTGATCGGGATCGGGCCGCAGATCATCTGGCGGATGCCGAGGTCGTTCAGCACGGGCAGGCGTGCACCTGCGGCCTCGGCGATCGGCGCGAAGCGCTCGAAGTCCGGCTGCAGCAGCTCGGGCCCGAAGTCCTGCCGGATGCCGTCGGCGCCCCAGGGCGGCGGGTTGGCCTCCCAGCCGCCGACGGCGAGCGCGCCGGGTTCGGGCTTGACGTAGAAATTGCCGTCCGGATCGCGCAGCGTCGGCAGCCCGGCCGGGATGCGGTCGGTCTTGTCGGTGACGAAGTACTGGTGCTCGACCGCACAGGCGGGAATGCGCGTGCCGGCCATCGCCGCGACCTCGCGGCCCCACATGCCCGCAGCGTTGATCACGCACTCGGCTTCGATCGCACCGTGATCCGTGACGACGCGCGTGACGCGCCGCCCGCGCTTGTCGAGCGCGCTCACGCGCACGCCCGGCACGATGGTCACGCCGCCGGTCCGCGCGCCCGCGGCATACGCGTTGGTCAGGCTGGTCGGATCGACGTAGCCGTCGCCCTCGATCCACGCGGCGCCCACGACGCCGGCGGGCTCGAGCAGCGGAAAGAGCTCGCGCGCCTCGCGCGGGGTCACGAGCTCGACGTGGAAGCCGAATCCGCGGGCCATGGTCGCCGAGCGCCTGAGCTCCTGCCAGCGCGCCGCCGACGATGCGAGGCGAAGGCTGCCGACGCGATGCCAGCCGGTCGCCTGTCCGGTCTCGGCTTCGAGCCGGCCGCACAGCTCGGCCGAGTAGCGCATGAGGCGCGTGAGGTTGCTGCTGCTGCGCAGCTGTCCGACCAGGCCCGCCGCGTGCCACGTCGCCCCGTGCGTGAGCTGCAGGCGCTCGAGCAGCACGACATCGCGCACGCCGCGCTGCGCGAGGTGATAGGCGATGCTGCAGCCGACGACCCCGCCGCCGATGATGACGATGCGGCATTTCCCCGGGACTGTCACGTGTGCGGCCCTCTCCCCCTTCCGCGCGGCGCGTAACCGCGGGCGCTGCGAAATCTAGCACAATCCGCTGGGCTGCCAGGCGAGCCGCGCGCACGGCGCGAAGCTGCCGGGTGAGCGCCTGCCGACGTTCTGGCATACTCGGCGCGCTCACCCGCCGCGCCATCGGCGACACGGGACGGGGCGGGCGAAGGGAACCCGTTCATGGACGAGGTCGGACGTTACCAGATCGACGCGCTGTCGGGCGAGGGCGCGATGGCCCGTGTCTACAAGGCCTACGACCCCAAGATCGATCGCACGCTGGCGATCAAGGTGCTGAAGCCGCACCTGCTCGCCGACGACGAATACCGTGGCCGCTTCCTGCGCGAGGCCACGGGCGCGGGAATCCTCTCGCACCCGAACATCGTCACCGTGTTCGACGTGGGGGAGGAGGACCACCAGCCGTACATCGCGATGGAATGGGTCGAGGGCCCGACGCTCGCGGACCTGCTGAAGCAGGGCAAGGCGTTCACGCCCAAGGAGGTCGTCGACATCGGCATCCAGCTCGCCCGCGCGCTCGACTACGCGCACCGGAAGGGGATCGTCCACCGCGACGTCAAGCCGGGCAACATCATGCTGGTGCAGGACACGCTGACGGTGAAGGTCGCCGACTTCGGGATCTGCCGGATCATGGAGGGCGACGCGAAGCGGCACGCGCAGCAGACGCAGATGGGCGACGTGCTGGGAACGCCGCACTACATGGCGCCGGAGCAGGTGCTGGGCCTCGAGGTGGACGCGCGCGCCGATCTCTTCTCGGCGGGCGTCGTGCTCTATCAGCTGCTGACGGGCCACCTGCCCTTCGACGGCGACTCGTTGATCAGCGTCGCGTACAAGATCACCAAGAGCGACCCGCCCCCGCTCGACGAGCTGCGCCCGCAGCTGCCGCTTTCGCTTCGCCGCGTGATCGCGCGCGCGCTCAAGAAGGCGCCGGAGAAGCGCTTCCAGACGGGCGAGGAGTTCGCGCAGGCGCTGATCGGCATCGCCCGCGAGCTCAACGAGGAAGATCGCCGGAAGGGAAAGGGCCGCGTGGTGCCGCTCGGCATCCGCTGGGCGCTGACGATGGCGGGACTCGTCGCCGTGACGATGACGCTCACCGCCACGGTTCTGTATCAGCGCCAGTATTCGGCGATGCTGGATCAGGCGACGGGCTACGGCGGCTCGCTCGCCAAGCTCGTCGCGGTCGAGACCGCGGTGCCGCTCCTCGCCGAGGACTGGGCCGCGATCGACGTGTTCATCCAGGAGACGCTCTCCCGGCAGGATTTTCCGTACCTGCTGGTGGTCGACCACCGCGGCATCATCCGCGGCAGCAACGACGCCGCGCAGGTGAACACCAAATACGTGCCGCACGAAGCGAAGACGCTGCCGGGGCACGACCCGGGCCTTGCCGTGCAGAAGTACCGCCTCGACGAAGGGCGCCGCGTGCTGGACTTCACGGCGCCCGTCCTGTTCCAGTCGAAGGAGATCGGACAGATCCACCTCGGGCTCTACGAGGCGCCGCTGACGGCGGTCGCCAACCTGATGCTCGTGCTGCTCGCGATACTGACGCTGGTCACGAGCGCGGCGGTGGCGGGCGGCACGTACCTGCTCGCGCATCGGCTGTCCGGCCCGATCCGCGTGCTGCGCAATTCGCTTGCCGAGCTCGCGGACGGCCGCTACGACTACCGGATCGCCGAGAAGCGCAAGGACGAATTCGGCGAGCTGTTCGCCGACTTCGACCGGGCTGCCGCCGCTCTGGAGAAGCGCCATGATCCCGCTGCCGCCGCGTCCGCCGCGCCGCCGAAGTAGCCTGCCGCGCGCGCTTGCCTGGCTCGTGGCCGCGCTGCTCGTGCACGGCTGCGCGACGCCGCCCCCGCGCTCCCCGGCGCCGGAACCGCCGGTCGCGACCGACAGCGGCGGCGTCCTCGCGCGCGACGACGACTTCGCGATCGTGCTCGCCCGCAGCGGGGACACGCTCGCGACGCTCGCCGAGCGCCACCTGGGCGACGCCCGCAGGGACTGGTGGATCGCCGAATTCAACGACGTGACCGAGATCCGGCCGGGGCAGACGGTTGTCATTCCACTGGCCCCGCGCAATCCGATCGGCGTGCACCGCGACGGGTTCCAGGCGGTGACCGTGCTCTGCTACCACCGGTTCGGCAATCGCGCGTCCAAGCTGACGGTGACGCCCGCGGCGTTCGCCGCGCAGATGGACTACCTCGCCCGCAACGGCTATCACGTGGTGCCGCTCGCGCGGCTGCGCGAATTTCTCGCGGGCAAGGAGCCGCTGCCGAGGAAGACCGTCGTGATCACGATCGACGACGGCTACCGCGCGACCTACGACATCGCGTTTCCGATCCTGAGGAAGCACGGCTTTCCCGCCACCGTGTTCCTGTACAGCGACTTCGTCGGCGCCGGCGATGCGCTCGGCTTCGCGCAGATGAAGGAGCTGGTCGCCTCGGGATTGGTCGAGATCCAGCCGCACTCGAAGACGCATGCCAACCTCACGCTGCGGCTGCCGGACGAGACCGACGCGGCGTATCGCGAGCGCATGCGCGGCGAGGTGGACGTTCCGATCAAGGTCATCCAGGAGCGCCTCTCGCTCCCGAGCCTCGCGTATGCGTACCCGTACGGCGACGTGAACGAGACCGTCGTCGACCTTCTCGCCCGCCGGGGCGTGGCGCTCGGCCTGACGGTCACGCCGGGCGGCAACGGCTTCTTCGCTTACCCGTACATGCTGCGGCGGAGCATGGTCTTCGGCAACGAGGATCTCGACAGCTTCAAGGCCAGGCTCGTGACGTTCGTCCGCACGGCGGGAAGGTAGCGTTGCGCGATGCGTGTGCGCGGCTGCCTCGCCTGTTGCGGTGCCCTGTTGCTGGCGGCGTGCGCCGAGGCGCCGGTGCAGCCGCCGCCCGCCGCGGCGGCGCCGGGGCCGACCCGGCAGGCGGTCGACGCGGCTATCGCCGATCATCGCCAGAAGGCGCAGCGGCACGGGGAGGCCGGCGATCACGCCGCCGCCGCGCGGGAATGGCAGATCGTGCTGCTGCTCGCTCCCGGCGACAATGCGGTGCGCGCGCAGCTCGAGGCCGCGCGCAGCGCGATACGCCAGGGCGTCCGCGACAACCTGCAGGCCGGCAATGCGGCGCTGCGCGGCGGTGACGCCGACCGCGCGATGGCGGCGATGCTGCGGGTTCTCGCGCTCGACCCGGAGAACGCGGAGGCGGCGAAGGCGCTGCGCGACATCGACCGGCAAAGGCTGAGCCGGATCCAGGCCGGCCGTGCCACGCGGGCGGGTCAGTCGAGCGCGGCGGCTACCGGCCGCGCGGCCCCCGGTCCACCGGCGATCGCGGAGGCCGGCGACTCGTACGACATCGAGCAGCGCATCGAGATGTTCGGGGCGGGAGACCTGGCCGGCGGCCTGCGCGAGCTCCGCGCGTATGTCGACGCCAATCCGCGCAACGACGCGGCGCGACAGCGCATCGCGGCCGTCGTCTACGAGCGGTCGCAGGAAGCGGAGCAGAAGGGTGCGTGGGAGGACGCGCTGATGCTCTGCGAGCAGGCCGCGAGCCTGCGCGGCAAGCCGGTGCCCGAGTGGACGGCGCGTGCGCAGGCGTTGCGCAAGACGCTCTCGGAGCAATACTTCGAGCGCGGCGTGCAGGCGTACCGGACCGACGTCGCCAGCGCGATCCGGCTCCTCGAAACGAGCGTGCGCTACGATCCCGGCAATCGCAAGGCGCAGGCGAAGCTGCAGGAAGCCCGCGCGGCGGACGAAAAGCTGAAGCGCATCGAGCGGGAAGCGAAGCCGCGGTGAGTCACTTCGGCGTGCCGAACTTCTCGCTCATCCGCTTCTTGAGCTCGAGGGCGCGCTCGCGCTCGAGCTTCGCCTTCTGGTTGCCGGGATCGAGCTCGAGCAGGCGATCCCATTTCGCGATCGCGAGGTCGAGGTTCTGCCGCTGGAAGGCCTGGGTCGCCTCGCGGTCGTAGCTGCGGATGAGCGCGGTGCGGGCGGCGTCGCGCTGGAGGATCGCGTCGCGGTTTCCCGGAGTGTGCGCGACCGCTTCGCTGAACGCGGCGTAGGCGCCCTGCAGATCGCCGCTCGCCTGCAGCCGGCGTCCCTTCTGCATCAGCGCGGCGAAGTCCTGCCCGGCTGCCGGCACGGGTTCCGCGGCCGGTGCGGCCGGCGCCGCTTCCGCGGATTCGCTGGGGGCTCCCGGTGCGCGCGGCGGGGCGGCCGACGACGGCGGCGGCGCCTTGCCCGGTATCTTGATGACCTGCCCCGCGGCGAGCCGGCTGGGATTGGCCATGTCGTTGTACCGGGCCAGGATGTAGAAGCGGAAGCGGTCGCCGAGGTACTGCTGTGCGAGCTTCGACAGCGAATCGTCGCGCTGGACCGTGTAGCGGAAGAACACCGGGCCGAGCTCCTTCTGCGCGTCGGCGCTGATCTGCTCGGACATCTTGCGCGCGAGGTCGTTGGCCGGGTCCAGGCCCAACGCAGTGCCGAGCGCCTGGCGCGCGCCGGGCTCGTCGCCGTTCTGCAGGTGATCGACCGCCTCGAGCGCGAGCTTTTGCGCCTGCGCCTTCGCCTGCGCCGGTGTCAGCTCGGGCGCGGCCGGCGCGGCCGACTGGGGAGAGGCCTCGACCGGCGGCGCCGGCGCACCCGCGGGTGCCGATGGTGCCGGCGGCGGGCTGGCGCACCCCGCGACCAGCATCGCCGCGGCCAATGCGATCGCGGGGAGCGATGCCGTCGTTCTTGCAAGCGCGCTGTCCATGCCTCGTTGTCCGTTCATCGATCCGAAAGCGTCCGCGGGGAAATCCGGCGAAAACGCGATTGCGGCTGATCAGGGACTGGATTCTGCACCGAGGTTCGCCGATCTGCCAACTTTCCTCTGTCGGCCGGGTCCGTGCGGCGACCCGGGATGACGCGGTCCGCCGGCGTTTCGCGGCGCGCGTGCCGGGACCCGGCTGCCGCAAGCTCGCGGAGCCGGTGTAAGCTCGTGCATCTAGAGCTTTCGCGGGAGCGTCCCGCGCCATCCCGCACACACCGTCCATGAAGCCCAACCTCCTGGTCATCCTGATCGACGACCTGCGCTACGACGAGTTCGGCGCGGGCGGCCACCCGTACATGCGCACGCCCAACGTCGACCGGCTCGCGCACGAGGGCGCGCTGTTCGAGCGCGCGTTCCACACGACGCCGATCTGCTCGCCCAATCGCGCGTCGATCGTCACCGGCCAATACGCGAGCCGCCACGGCATCATCGACAACGTCGCGCGCGACGCGATGAGCCACCGGCTGCCGAACTATCACCTCGAGCTGCAGAAGCAGGGCTACGAGACCGCGCACATCGGCAAGTGGCACATGGGCAACGACGGGATGCCGCGCCCCGGCTACGACACGTGGGTGAGCTACGACGGTCATGGCAGGATCATGAACCCGAGGCTCAACCACGACGGCCGCTACGTCGAGCACCAGGGCTATATCACCGACATCATGAACGAGCTCGCGGTAGATTTCCTCGAGCGCAAGCGATCGAAGCCGTTTTCGCTGTTCTTCGCGCACAAGGCGGTGCATCCGGACGCCGAGCAGGCCGCGGACGGAACGCTGCGCATTTCCGCGCAGGGCGGCTACATCGCCGCCGAGCGCCACCGGAACCTCTACCGCGACGCGATCTTCCCGAAGAAGCCGAACATGCTGTCGGCCGCCGAGGTGATCCGGCAGAAGCCCGTCTGGGCCGAGTGCCTCGGACTCCGGGACTCGGACACCGGGCGGGCGATCCTGGCGTCGACCCAGTCCGGCGAGCAGGAGGAGATCCGGCAGCGCGCAAGGATGATGGCGTCGGTCGACGAAGGGATCGGCGCGATCTTCGAGGTGCTCGAGCGGCAGGGCAGGCTCGACGACACGTTCATCGTGTTCCTGGGCGACAACGGCTACTTCTTCGGCGAGCACGCCCTCGGTCCCGAGCGTCGCTTCGCGTACGAGGAGGGCATCCGCTCGCCGTTCGTCGTCCGCTACCCGCGCAAGGTGAAGGCGGGATCCCGGTACAGCGAGCTCGTCATCTGCCAGGACATCGCGCCGACGATGATCCGCCTCGCCGGCGGGACGCCGGGGCCGCAGATCCAGGGCCGGTCGCTGCTGCCGCTGTTCGCGCGGTCCGGCGGGAGCGCGCGCGTCGGCTGGCGCAAGTCTTTCCTCGTCGAGTACTGGGCCGAGCAGGCAATGCCGTGGCTCGTCGGCATGACGTACAAGGCGGTGCGCACCGACCGCTACAAGTACATCCACTGGGTCAATCGCGGCCGCGCGGGCGAGCTGGACGAGCTCTACGACCTCGACCGCGATCCGTACGAACTGAAGAACCTCAACCGCAGCCGAGCCTGCGCGCCGGTGCGCGAGAAGCTGCGCCGCGAATTGCGGAAGCTCGTCGCCGAGGCGATGGATCTGTAAGGCCCGGCTCTGGTCGGTACGGCCCCGAAGAGAAGTTTGCCGGTTTCCGCGGCCAGCAGCGCGCTGCCGGCGCCACGCGCGCCAAGTGCTTCCGGTGCGCCATCAGATCGCAAGTACAACGTGCCTGATCAAGCCGGGCGTGTTCAAACAGAACCCCCAAGCTCGGGGAGTGCAAGTCGGTCTTGGCGAGGAGAGTCGTCATGGCGGGGATGGCGGTGGTAACCGGGGCTTCGTCGGGTATCGGACGCAGTTATGCCGAGCGCCTGGCGTCGAATGGCATGGACGTTGTGGTGGTCGCGCGCCGATTGGAACCGCTGGATGCACTGAAGCGCGAACTCGGGCGCGGCGGCGTCAGGGTTCGAACCATTGTCGCCGATCTTGCTCGGGCCGAAGACGTTCAGCGTCTGGGAACGGAGCTTGCCACGTTGCCAGTCGAGTTGCTCGTCAACAACGCCGGAGTCGCTCACTACATGCCTTTCGCGCAGTTACCCGTCGAACGTGCCCGTGAACTGGTCGATGTCAACGCGCTCGCCCCCGTGCTGCTAGCCCGTGCCGTCATTCCGCGAATGGTCGAGCGAGGCGGCGGCGCGATCATCAATGTCGCATCGCTACTCGCGTTCAGCGGCGCGGCGCGCGCACCCCACCTGCCGCAGCGAGCGGTTTACGCAGCGACCAAGGCGTTCCTCGTAACATTCACGGAGATCCTTGCGGCTGAACTTGCAGGCACCGGAGTCAAGATCCAGGTCGTCTGCCCAGGGGTGGTACGCAGCGAGTTCCATTCACGCCAAGGCATCGACATGAGCCAGGTTCCCCGCATGGAACCGGACCAGATCGTCACGGCCAGCCTATCCGATCTCGAGCGCGGCGTCGTCGTTTCAATCCCGGCTATGCCCGACGAGTCTGCGAAAGCGAAGTTCGATGACGCTGCGTCTACCCTGCTCGGAGCAGCCCGCAGAACCGAGCTTCCGGAGCGTTACCGCACGAGTTGACGCCCGCAACTCTTCCCAGACGGTAAGGGACCGGCGCCGATCAGGCCGCTCGCGGCCACAAGCGGCCGCATCGTTGCGCTCTCCATTGCGGTCGCTCACCCGCAACTGCTGGCCATTCGGGATAGCGGCATCACAGTCCCGGTCGGGACTCGTGATATGGTTAAGCTACCCGTCGCAAATCAGGGGATCCAGCGGTGGAACGGCGCACGTTCGTCATTGTTTCGACACTGAATCTGCTGGTAACCGGCGCCAGTTGGGCGCAAGAGCCCGCCAAGAAAGCCAGTGTCGGCATCATCACGGGTGGTGGCAATCCACGATCGGCGGCATTCATCGTGGCCTTCGAGGAGCGGTTGCGCGAGTTGGGTTGGGTGGTTGGAAAGAACCTATCCGTAGACTTCGAAGCGGGCGAAAGCTCCGCGCAACACCTCGCTATCGCCACCCGCATGGTTCAGCAGCGCGCGGACGTAATCGTGGCTGTGGGACCCGAGCTGGCGTTGAAGGCGGCTAGTGAAGCAACCCATACAATTCCCATCGTGAGCATCGCGCTCAACTACGACCCCGTGGAAAAAGGATACGTGACCAGCCTTGCGCGACCTGGCCGGAACATCACGGGAATCTTTGTTCGCAATCCAGAAGTCGGTCCCAAGCAACTGGAGTTGCTGCGCCAAGCGGTTCCGCGTGCGAATCGGGTGGGTGTTCTATGGACTGACTTCTCGGCGGATCAGATTGCGCCGCTCGACGCCGAGGCGCCGCGGCTAGGCATGCGGCTGGAGAAAGTGAAACTCGCTCCTCCTTATGATATCGAGGGAGCGTTCGCCTCGTTGAAGGCGCGGCGCGTGGATGCCGTGCTGGCGGTCGGTGACCCTGTGACATACCGCGGGCGATTTCGGATCGCGAAGGCGGGGCTCGAGCGAGGAATGGCGGTGGCAGGCGGCCTCCCCTACGTCGAAGCTGGGGCGCTGATTGGTTTTGGCGCTGACCTCAATGCTGCGCTGCGAAGCGGCGCCGAGTATGTCGACAAGATCCTCCGAGGAGCGAAGGCTGCAGATATGCCTATCGAGCAACCTACCAAGTTCCGGTTGATCGTCAATCTCAAGACCGCAAGAGCGCTCGGAATCACGATTCCTCAGTCGCTGCTGCTGCGCGCGGACGAGGTGATTGAGTAACCGAATGCTTCGAGTTGGGCGCGGTTGAATGTCCGATTCCTGAGCGACGCGATGGCGGGTCAGGGTCGGGTCCCGGCGTAGGACTGGACGAGCCCAACTGCAGCTCCGGTTTCCTCACCGGACTTTGAAAGATCAAGGTCGACGGACTTGACCCGGCCAGTTGCAGACGGTGAGGCTCGCAGTACAATTTTCCGGAAAGCCGCCATTTGTTCCGATCCTTTGCGGATTTCTGGAAATGCCTGCCTCGTGAGTAACTCATCGCCCACCAATCGATTGCCTCCTCGCTTGCCGGCTGTGCGCGGCGGTCTGTTGGCGCTGATTGCGGCGGCACTGTTCGGCATCAGCACACCT